>FLMP01000639.1_pt1 | contig 10848 bp, 7 predicted proteins | sample 887161 | NCBI WGS metagenome assembly FLMP01 (sample SAMEA4017660, study PRJEB14154) | seawater metagenome
TTGCTCACATTCAATGGCCCGTTCTGACCATGAAAGGCATTATCAATCACCTCGTTGTGCTCGGCTTTTTTAAAGTAGGGCAGTATCTCATCATAAGACCAGCCGGCATTACCCAACTCAGACCAGTGGTTATAGTCCCAGCGGTGCCCTCTAACATACAACATGGCGTTAATAGAACTAGACCCACCCAAGGTTTTACCCCGTGGCTGAAAGCCCTTGCGGTGCTCCATTACCTCGCCTTGCACATTGTGTACGCCACCAGTGGAATCAACAACGGCGGTGGCAGGGGCCTCAACAGGCACCTTATCAAAGCCTTTTTGCGGCTCGGTGTCATAGTTCCAGCTAAGTTCGGTTTTATCGCCCAAAAAGGCAAAGCCCAGCGGCACATGAATGCGCAAGTCAGTGTCTTTAGCCCCGGCCTCAATTAGGCACACCTCAACATCGGGATTAGCGCTCAACCGATTGGCCAAAACACAGCCAGCAGACCCAGCACCCAAAATAATAAAATCAAAGTTTGTTTTCACGCTGTGCTTCCCTATAAGAAAAAGACCGAGCCCAATAATAGAATACGAAAACGAATTATTCCACTGTATTTAAACCTCCGGTACGGCCTTAAAACGGGCTGGGTTGTCGCTGTAGCGGCCAGCTAATTCTATTTGAACCTGTGCAGGTAGCTGGCGACTTCGTTCAGCCCACCTGCACTCGTTATAACCTCTCTAGGTTGGACAATCCAAAAGGGTACTAATTTCGTAATTAAAGGGCAATGCAGCTGCCAACTTTAAAATCACCATACTGGAATGTACGGGAATTATTTATGAGAGATAAAATAGCTAGGTCGATGACTAAGTTTTTCAGATTGATCGCTGACACATTTTTTGCAAAAAGGTATGGGCATAGGGCAGTAGTACTGGAAACAGTTGCCGGAGTCCCAGGAATGGTAGCCGGGGTGTTATTGCACTTTACAAGTCTGCGGAAAATGAAGACGGGCTACGGTGCTGATATTAGAGAGTTGCTGGCTGAAGCAGAGAATGAAAGGATGCACTTGATGTTTTTTATTGAGATTGCTAAACCAAATTGGATTGAGCGTTGGTTAGTGCTCATTGCACAGTTTACTTTTAGTATCTTTTATTTAGTGTTGTATCTAGTTGATAACCGCACCGCACACAAAATGGTTGCCTATTTCGAAGAAGAAGCGGTGGTTAGTTATACAGAGTACCTAGAATTGGTAGAAAGTGGCGCTATGGAAAACGTGGCGGCGCCACAATTGGCAATAGATTACTACGGCATGAATGCTAACGCTAAGTTGGCCGATCTTATCAAGCATGTACGCGCCGATGAACAACACCATAGCGAAGTCAATCACCGCTATGCGGCCGGTGGCTCACAGGCTACGCAGCCAGATGACAATGACACCTTTGATAAGCCCAATAAGACAGCGGAGGTTTGAGGTAATAAGTAATTCCCAAGCCATTAGCTCGTTTGATATACAACTCAATTGGCAAAATTTTTTCTTCTAGATCACAGCCAGTGTGCAAACTAGTACGTTTATTCTGAGAGCTAAATTGTGCAGCCGCAGCAGCATGCACTGGTACTGAAACTGTTCGAGGTAACTAGCGACTTCGTTCAACCCGCCTGCACTCATTGTAAGCTCTCTAAGTATGCCTTTAAGATGCGAGTTCTCTGAGGTCGTTCATGGTCTCATCTCGGCTTCGTGGCCGCCCATTATGGAATATAATGACTGGTGGGCTCTTACCAATAGTGTTGCAACTTGCTCTGGGTCTGTTTGTGTCTCTGTCGAGATCTGAGTAATTTGCGCTCTATTGAGTCCCAGAAAATGCGCTGCCTTTATCGAAGCTTCTGTCAGTATGTCCATATCGACACCATATTAACTGTAAGCATCCTTGTTTTGATTCCTAGCTAGTCACTGTTTTTAGTCCACACTAAGAAGGGAAAGTCAGGTACCGAAATTCTCCTTACCTTATAATCGTTTGTGCTCATTACTACTCTTATACCTAACTCTCTTTAGTACAGCACTATTTTATTACTGTCAGAGAAACCGTAAAACAGTTGGTCGAAGGTACTTGTTAAGTATTAGTCAATCTGACGCCAACCAGCAGGATGGTGCGTGATCTAGGCCACATTATTTTAGGAGAAAGCGTTGTTATACTCGGTACTCTAGATAATGAATGGTTAGAGTGGAATGGAATCACAAAAAACCATACTATTTGACCCTGAAATTAAACTTCCAATTTAAATCAAGGTCGACACATGAAAAAGACTTATCTTTTGCTGTGCATCACAATGCTCGCTTTATCCGCATGTCAGCCAGAGCTTAAAGACTCCTCGCAGTATCAAGTAGACATAACCCGCACACAATTTGGCGTACCTCATATTAAAGCCGCGGACTACGGTAGTCTCGGTTACGGGGAGGCTTACGCGTCTGGACAAGATCAGGTATGTAATATGGCTGTTGCGCTGATTACGTCTAAAGGTGAAGCGGCGCAGTATTTGGGTGTGGGCCATGAGAACGCCTATCTATACAGCGACATGGTGATAGGCGCTTTAAATATGCCACTCAAGGGTCGCAAAGCACTGGCGGTTCAGCCTGAAAAAATCAAAAAATGGATTGAGGGATACACTGCAGGCTATAACCGTTATTTGAGTGATTCCGCCGGTGAATATGATTCTTGGTGTAATCATGCATCCTGGGTCAAGCCTGCGACTGCTGAAGATTTCATGACTCAATATGTGGCCTCTGTGCATACTATCACTCGTATGGCGGGCGCGGTTGTCGCCGCTCAGCCGCCTGCAACAACCGCTTCAATCGAAGTTTCTCAGTCACAGCAGTTAGCGGCTCTGAAGGCCATAAAACTTGAAGGCATGGGGTCTAATGGCTGGGCATTTGGTAGTAAAGCCACTGAAAATGGCAAAGGTACACTTTTAGCCAATCCACATTATCCCTGGTATGGCTCTAGTCGGTTTTGGGAAAAACACTTGATGATCCCGGGCGAGTTAGATGTTTATGGTACTAATTTGGTAGGAAATCCTGGTGTTGCTATCGGCTTTAACAATGCCATTGGCTGGACACATACGGTATCAGATTCCAAGCGGGTAGTACTTTATCAGTTAACCCTCAACCCAGAGGATCCAACGCAATATCGTTACCAAGAGGAGTGGCGTTCACTGGAAGCGCGAGACGTCTCTGTCAACGTACTTACCAGTGAGGGGATCGACACACAGACTGCGCCTGTGTGGTTTAGCCACCATGGACCGATCATCCAAATGCCAGGGCTAGAGTGGAGCGCTCAAAAAGCCTATGCCACTCGTGATGCCAACAGCGAGAATACTCAAGTGATGTCTCAATGGCTGGCAATGGGGCAAGCACAATCTATGGATGAGTTTATCCAAGCACATGAAACATATAATTCAATGCCATGGGTAAATACCATATCCACTAGTGCAGAGGGACGGGCCGTCTATCTTGATAACAGTAATGTTGGAGCGCTCAGCTCTGAGGCAATAGAGGCTTGGAATAAACGGATTGAGCAGGTTCCTCAATTGAAGCAATTGTATCTAACTAAGGGTCTGGTCATTTTAGATGGAAGTACTCTTCGAGATGAATGGATCTCTCACCCGGATGCCTCGATACCCGGTACTACAACATTTGAACAGCGACCACTCATTGAAAGTGATTACTACGTATTTAATTCAAACGACAGTTATTGGCTGAGTGACCCTGCACACCCCGTCACCGGATATTCGCCCTTGTACGGAGCCACTGAAACGCCACGAAGTGTGCGCACGCGCATGAACGTCCATCTATTAGATGGCCTCGACGGATTTGATTTTCGCGGTGAGGATGGGTTGTTTTCAACCACAGAGATCCAAGCGGCACTGTTTGATAATTCAGGTTTAGCCGCACATTTACTTAAGCCAGAATTACTTGAGCGATGTAATAAGAATCCAAAGGTCATCATAGACGGTGAGATTGTCGATTTAACGAGTGCGTGTATCATCTTGGAAAGCTGGGATAACCGCTATGATCTTGATAGCCGAGGCGCAGTATTGTTTAGAGAATGGATAACGCGCTATGACATAAATGCGACTCGATTCTCGGGCCCGTTATTTGCTGGCCAGTTTGACAAAGAAAAACCTGCGCTGACACCTTTAGGGTTAGTTAAAGGTGAACAGCCCTTGCAAGCATTGGCTCAAGCGGTTGTCCTCCTTAATAGCGAGGGTATTGCGCTGGACAGTCCGTTAGGTGACGTGCAAAAAGCACATCGAGCAGGTACAGCTTTCGCCGTGCATGGTGGCAATAGCCATGAAGGCATTGCCAACCTTCAAGTGACGCGTCCTTACATAGAGTCGCCTATATTTTCTGGAAATAATGACCGTTTGGGTGACAGCAAAACGTTGAGTAGCAGTGGCTACAACATTGCTCATGGGTCGAGTTTTATAATGACACTTAATTTTACTGATGAGGGCCCACAAGCTCAGGCTATTTTGTCATATAGCCAGTCCGGCGCGCCAAAGTCTGAAAATTTTAGCGATCAAACCGCACGCTACCGAGATAAAGAATGGCGAGATATTTATTTTGAACGCAGTGATATTGCTAAACATTCATTGAGTTCTTTGTCGTTGTCAGAATAGGCGCTTTACACACCAACACTTTAAAAAGGACATTTAACCTGTGATGAATTACTTCCGTCCCCTTTATCCATTTCTATTGGGTTGGGCTTTGATTTTAAATACCACGTCGTTTGCTAACTTAAGTTTAGTTAATGGTCTTGGCCAATTGATTCTTTTTAGTGCGGTGGTCTGTATACCTATTTGGCGCACAGGCCGAATGAGCTATGTGGATATTGGTTGGCCTTGGGGGCTAGTATTACTTGGCATAGTCAGTTTTTTTCTCAGTGACGGTTATTGGCTCCGGTCACTGGTGGTCAGTATTGTCCTCATTCTTGTTGGTTTGCGCATGGGCTTAGGTGCTTTGAAAATGTGGCAAATGGGTTTGCTAAAGAAGGAGTTTCCGCGTTATCAATATCAACGCATACGCTGGGAAAAAGAGGGTAAAACAAATGTAGCATTGGCTCTTCAGGTAGACGCTATTTCTCAAGGCTTGGCTAATGCCTCATTTTTGGCGATCCCCATTTTTATTATCGCCTCAAATAACAGCCCAGAATTTTTAGTGTTAGAGATCATTGGACTAGTCATCTGGTTGTTGGCGTTTGCCATGGAAACCGTGGCGGACCTACAAAAAATTACTTTTTTACAGCAAATGAAGAAAGTGGGCAAGCAACGTCAAGTTTGCAACGTAGGATTGTGGCGCTATTGTCGACATCCCAATTATTTTGCTGAGTGGATGGTATGGAACGGCTTAATAATTGCTGCGGTACCCTCTTGGTTGGCATTGCAGGGCACTGAAAATACCGCTATTTGGTGGCTGCTTGGTTTCAGTCTACTGTTTACGTCTAGAGTTATGTACAGTACCTTGGTTTATGTCACCGGCGCGGTGCCTTCTGAGTATTTTTCTGCGCAGAAAAGACCCGGGTATAAAGATTATCAGCAAACCACCAATCGTTTTTTTCCGGGGCTTCCGCGGCGGTAGTTAGGGCGCTATTGAATAACTAATTTAAAGAGTGAGGTTCAACAGTGAATTTTTGGTTTTTGATGATGGGTGCGGGACTTTCGTTAGTCAGCGCTTTGTTGCATGGTGTCTTGGGTGGACAGCTATATATGGAAAATATTAATAGCAGTGCTATGGAGCCACTGACAAAGTCACTTAGCCTTGTGAGCTGGCATGTTTTCACCATTTTTCTTGTGGTGTGTTCGTGTACGTTAGGGTATATCGCTTACAACCTAGTTTTTAGCACTGCGGCGTATCCAATTATTGCGATAAATCTATTGGGTGCAGTTTTATTTGTTGTACTGGGCATAACTAACCATGGTGTTTTACTGAGAATGCCGGGCGCTTACTTAATGGGTGGTACGGCTGTCCTTGCCTGGCTAGGCATAAGCTAATCTATCGATCCTAAGAGTGTTGATCATGAAATTGAACTCAACCATAACGTGTCCAAAGTGTTCTTTTAAACACACTGAAATAATGCCAACTAATAGCTGTCAGTTCTTCTATGACTGTATAAATTGCAGAACGCTCCTAAAACCTAATGTCGGAGACTGCTGTGTGTTTTGCTCTTTCGGGGATGTCCCTTGCCCGCCTATTAAAAACGGCGAAAATTGCTGTGCCAGCTGAAAATTAGGGTGGTTGACCCAAGAAACTAGTCCAGCTTTAGATCCATTTGATACTGAAACAATTCAGTGTTGTAAAGGGCTAACAAATAATCGACCAATATTTCTTTATCATTTTGCAAGAAATAAGAACGACGAACGAGACTGAGTAGCGGAAAGCCCACTTCCACCCCTAGATGTGCGGCAATAGTGTCATTGGCAGGCACAGCGCTAATCGTTTGATTAATATGGCTGACTCTCATACCACTTTCACGAAAGTATTGATGACGTGATTGATTGATAAAAATAGCAGTGCTGTCAGGCATCTCAACACCGGCACTCCAACTATCAAAATAACCAAAACAAGCTCCTGCACGTTCACGTGTGCGCACTAGGTGAAAGAGCGACGCATTGCCGTCTAGCGAGAATTCTCCCCGTATAGATTGCGGTGGCACTATCACGCGACAATCGATGATCTGTGCGACTGAGTTCTGCGCAATGCTGTCAATTTCCTCTAACACCCCGAGTAGGGGCGCTTGAACGGGTTTGGGGGTGTACTTGTGCGTGACGTGTGTACCTTTGCCTCGGCCACGCTCTACTAAGTCTTCTGCGGCCAGTTCGTTGACCGCTCGCTTAACAGTAATGCGTGACACATCAAACGCTGCTGCTAGCTCTCGTTCACTGGGTAGTTTCTCACCATGATGAAATGTTCCGTCAATAATGTAGCTTTTTATTAGGCTATAGAGTTGATGATACAAAGGCGAGGGTAGACCCTCTGATACCCTATTTCGTTGGCTATGATTAAACAATACAGCGCCGGTGGTCGGCTTCATAAGGTTTCCTTTAGTGATTCATTAGGAAGAAATAGAGGTTGTACGACAATTGATACTTTGGTATAACATTATACCATTAGTTGGTGGTTTTCAAACGGCTTAACCAACGGTTGTGAATATTACAGGTCAATACTCCGGTTGAGTAGACTTTTCTGGGGATCATAGCATTTGGAGATAGATGGATATTTATAGGTTTTATATATCACTGTGTGTTATCCCAATACTCGGTAGAACTGTTTGTGCACCATGCACATGGAATTTTTCTAGAACGATAGCGGGAGGTGTCATTAAGTGAATCAAGCGCTCTCCAATGTACGGGTGCTTGACCTAACCCATATGCTTTCTGGACCTTATGGAAGCATGATATTAGCTGACTTAGGTGCTGAAACGATCAAAGTAGAACCATGCCACGGAGAGGGCACTCGTAAGCTATTAGCGACCGATCCCAATAATTCTCTGGATGGAATGGGGGCCTACTACATTACTCTAAATCGAAATAAAAAGAGCGTTGCCGTAGATCTTAAAACAGAACAGGGGCTGACGCTTTTCAAAGATCTAGTAAAGCAGGTCGATATTGTAATCAGTAATTTTGGGGCTGGTGTGCCTGAGCGTTTGGGCATTGACTATCAATCACTGAGTGCGGTGAACCCCCAAATTATAACCTGCACTGTATCGGGCTTTGGCTCCGATGGGCCTGGCAGTAAAAGACCTGCCTTTGATCAGGTGGCCCAGGCAATGGGCGGCGGTATGTCTATTACAGGGGCGAATGAACAGCACATGGTACGCGCAGGTATTCCGATTGGCGACCTTGGCGGTGGCATGTTTGGAGTAATGGGTATTTTAGCCGCACTGTATGAGCGCGAGCGAAGTGGGATGGGCCAGCATGTAGACATCTCAATGTTGGACTGCCAAATTTCTATGCTCAACTATATGGCCACGATGCACTTCTTGTCAGGCGATGATCCATATCCCATTGGCAATAGTCATTTTGTCCATGTGCCCTATGACACTTTCACTTGTTCAGACGGCTTTATTGTAATTGCGATCATTACTGACAATTTTTGGCAGAACCTTAAAAAGGTCGTCTACTCACCTGCGTTTGATGATTTGAAATATGACAGCCAACCTGGCCGCTGGGAAGATCGAGAGATGATTAATAGCACCTTGAATAACTTATTGAGCGTTAACACCTGTCAATACTGGTTAGCCCTACTTGAAGATAAACGTATTCCCTGCGCGCCAGTTAACAGCCTTAGTCAGGCGCTTTCTGACAATCAAGTATTGCACCGAAACATGGTGGTTGACTTACATCACCCTAATGGCAGATCTACCAAAGGTCCAGGTAATCCCATTAAGTTATCGCGAAATGACGAGGAAATATTTACACCAGCACCAACTCTTGGTCAGCATACCGATGAAGTTATGACCCAACTATTGGGTCTAAGTGCTGAAAAAATCACACAAATGAAAGAGATGGGGATCATTCGATGACCGCTAGGCACGTTGTTATAACTGATGTCGGGCCAAGAGATGGGCTGCAAAATCAGCAGAAAATCCTTACTGTTGAGCAGCGTATTAAATTGGTAGAGGCGATCGCTGCCGCTGGCGTACCTCAAATAGAAGTCGGTAGTTTTGTCTCACTTAAAGCGGTCCCTGCAATGGCAGCGACCGAACAAGTATTTGCTGAGCTGACTAACCGGCGTTTTACCACACAAACATTGGCGCTTATTCCCAACATGAAAGGCTATGAGTTAGCGCGTGATGCCGGCGCTAAAATGGTCACCATGGTGCTCTATGCCAGCGAAGGTATGGCCCAGAGCAATGCTGCCATGAGTATGGCTGAAACTGAAGCGGTTACCTTAGATATTCTGGCGTTGGCTAAGCACGATGAGATAGCCGTTATAGCCACTATTGCTGTTGCCTTTACATGTCCTTTTGATGGTCCCACAGCGCCCTCTATAGTCACCGAAATCGCCGCGAAGTTTCTTCAAGCTGGCGCTGATCAGATAGTGTTGGCGGACACCATCGGGGCTGCTCATCCTCAGCAAGTGCGAGAGTTATGCGCAACGTTGGTAGGTAGTCATGGCCCAGACAAACTAGGCTGCCATTTTCATGATACTCGAGCCATGGGTTTAGCTAATGTTTATGCAGCGCTTGAGTCAGGTATTCGACGTTTTGACAGTTCAATTGCCGGACTAGGTGGTTGCCCCTTTGCACCGGGGGCATCGGGCAATGTTGCGACTGATGATATTGCAATGATGTTACAGCAGATGGGTTTTGAGACAGGAATCGATTTAAACAAATTAATGCAGGCCTCTGATTTGGCTCAGAGATTGACGGGTACGGCGCCCGGAGGAAGAGCTAAGGCGTGGTTGCAAGGACATTTAGAGAAAAAGGCGAGTTAATAGCTGGTTATAGAAAATAAGAAACATACACATTCACGATGTTGAAAATGGTTCGGAGATAAAAATGAGCTATAGATTAGGAGTCGATGTAGGAGGAACGTTCACAGACCTCTTACTTATTAACGAAAATACAGGTGCAACGCACACGGCTAAGGTGCCCTCGACCCCAGAAGATTCATCCATTGGGGTGCTTAATGGTATTGCCAGCATATGCGATGAATCTGGGGTGAACCCCACAGATATTAGCCGAGTAATGCACGGTACAACCGTCGCTACTAACGCGGTGTTGACTGGGCGCGGTGCTAAGGTAGGACTGGTGACCACGTCTGGATTTGAAGATACCTTGCAAGTGGCACGATCATTTTGTCCAGGCGGATTGGGCGGTTGGGTTAGCTTCGTCAAAAAACCTTTATTAGCGCCGCTTGAGCTGACCATTGGTGCCCATGAGCGAATTGGTGCAGATGGCGCTGTAGTAATGGACTTGGATGAAGATCAGTTGCGCATTGACCTGAAGACATTACATGCGACTGGGCAGGTCGAAGCCTTAACGATTTGCTTTATCAATGCCTATATCAACAGTGCTCATGAGCAACGTGCCAGCGAAATTGCAGCGGAGATTTTTACCGATACTCCAATTTCGATCTCCAGCGACGTTGTCCCAGAAATGCAGGAATATGAGCGCACTGAAACCACCGTGGTCAATTCCTATGTACGGCCAGAAGTCGCCAGCTATGTGAGTAACTTACAGTCTGCTTTGGAAGACAAAATGGGTGCGGATACCCAGTTGTCTATTCTGCGTTCAGATGGCGGATTAGCCTCTGCACGGGCCTCGGCTGAGTCACCGGTTAATATGTTGATGTCTGGTCCTGCCGGTGGTGTCTCTGGCGCTATTTATTTTTGTAGTCGCGCTGGTTACGACAATATTTTAACCTTTGACATGGGTGGTACCTCTACAGATGTTGCGCTGATCCAGAATTCTCGCGCTCGAGTGAGAAGGGAAACTATTGTCGCTGATGTGCGCGTGCGTGCACCCTCAGTGGATGTGCGAACCGTCGGCGCGGGAGGAGGCTCCATTGCGTTTGTTCCCGAACTAACTAAGGCGCTGCGTGTCGGTCCTGAGTCCGCCGGTGCAGTTCCTGGGCCTGCCTGCTATAAAAAAGGCGGTGAGCAGCCAACAGTCTGTGATGCGAATGTTGTGTTGGGCTATTTGCCCTCTGACGTGCAGTTGGGTGGCAAGATGGAAATTAATCGCGATGCCTCTGTCATGGCGATACAGACGCTGGCTGATGCAATGGGTATTGACCTGATGGCAGCCGCGGAGGGCGTTATGAAAATCGTCAATGAATCTATGTTGGGCGCGCTGAGATTAGTCTCTGTAGGGC
>FLMP01000646.1_pt1 | contig 10809 bp, 10 predicted proteins | sample 887161 | NCBI WGS metagenome assembly FLMP01 (sample SAMEA4017660, study PRJEB14154) | seawater metagenome
GTATGTTAGAATTATACAATTCAAACATAATTTGGGCAGTTATATTCCTTGGCCTTGCAAGTATTTGTTCATGGCAATTCTATACAATTAATTATACCAAAAAACCTAAAGATTGATTTAGGAGAGATTTATGATCGTAACGCTAAAGGATGTCGCAGAACTAGCTGGCGTATCCCGTTCAGCGGTTTCACGGACTTATACTGAAGGTGCTTCAGTTTCTTTAAAGACACGTGAAAAAGTAAAAAAAGCAGCCTTAGAGCTTGGATATAGTCCAAATGCATTAGCATCATCATTGACAACTGGCCGAACTAAAATGATTGGATTGGTTTCAAATAACTTTAGAAATCCATTTTTTTTGGAAGTATTTGATTTATTTACACGTGGTTTACAAGAGCGCGGTCTGCGCCCACTCTTAGTAAATCTTTCAGAAGAAACTGACCCAGAGGCATCTATTAGGATGTTGCGTCAATATTCTGTTGATGGTGTTATTGTTGCTTCCTCAACACTAAAGCCTGGATTTTCAAAAGCATTTAAAGATGCTGGCTTTCCAGTAGTTCATCCTTTTGGGAGCCATAGTGAAAATCCCATAGTTGATGTACTAGGTATTGATAATATAATGGCGGGTCGAATGGCTGCGTTAACATTAATTTCTAGGGGCTATCGTAAAATTGCTTTTTTAGGTGGCCCAGAAACTGCAACTACCACAATAGACCGTGGTAAAGGCTTCCTTAGTGTAATTGAGGCTCATTCAGATTGTAGCTGTTCCACAAGCTTTGCAAGTGAATATTCTTTTGGGGCGGGGCGAACTGCAATGCTTCGATTAATGGAAGATAATCTTGCAGAGGCGTATTTTTGTGCTGACGATGTTCTTTCAATTGGTGCATTGTCTGCACTCCAAGGTGCTGGATATAATGTGCCAGAAGACGTTGGAATTATAGGTTTAAATGATATGGAAATGGCGAGTTGGGATAACATAAACTTAACAACTATTAGTAATCCATTGCCAGAAATAATATCAGCATCTATCGACCGCGTATCAGAAATAGTTGAAAATGGCTCCATTCGTCCAGAGGGACAATTGTTTGAATGTAAAATTATAGAACGCGGGACACTTCGCCCCACGCCTAAATAGTATTTTATTGAAACATTGGAGGACGAGCATCTAACCATTTGCCATTTTGTTTTCCAGATTTTGAAACTGCAACAACTGCTGCCATAGATCTTAATCCATCAATGGCTTTAGGATAAAGATCAGCAGCAGGATTCATTTTGCGACCTTCTTTTTCTGCATTTATTGCTTCTGCTAAATCTGTATATATATTTGCAAAAGCAAGTGGCATTCCTTCTGCGTGCCCAATTGTAACGCGAGATGTTCGATCTGCTTCTGGTGATAAGTTAGCTTCACCACGTTCAATAATCTGCAGGCGTTTATTTAAAGGCATGTAGAAAAGTTGATTTGGTTGCTCTTGGCTCCACCTTAATCCACCAGTTTCTCCAAAAACTTGAATACCCAAGCCGTGCTGACGACCTATAGCAATAGATGATGTCCAAAGACGTCCAACTGCTCCTCCATCCATTCTGAAATTTACCATTGCATCATCTTCTAAAACACGCTGTTCTAAACACGATACTGTATCAGCGGAAAGTTTTGTAACTTCTTGGCCAGTTACAAAACTAGCCATATGCATTGCATGAATACCACAGTCAGCAAATTGAGCACTGACGCCTGCTTGAGCAGGATCATATCGCCATCTTACGCGGGGATTATTGGCATCTTCTGCATCGGCATGATGCCCATGAGAAAATTCAGCATTTACTAATCGTATTTTACCTATGTCTCCTCTTTGAATCATAGCTTTCATGTGTCTAACTAAACTATATCCAGTGTAGCCATAATTTACGGCACAAATTTTACCAGATTTCTTCGAAATCTTAACAATCTCCTCACCTTCTTCGACAGTCATTGTCATGGGCTTTTCACATAAAACGTTAAATCCGCTTTCTAGAAATTCCTTTGTAATTTCAAAGTGGGTAGAATTTGGAGTGGCGACAGTAACAAGGTCAATTCTATCATCACGCTTTTTTTCAGCTGTCAACATATCTTGCCAACTACCATAAGCGCGTTCACCCAACCCAAGTTTTTGCCCATATTCAATACCCTCTTGAGGGCGGTGATCTAATGCACCTGCGCTGAATTCAAATAGCCCATCCAAGCTTGAACCCAAGCGGTGGGCTGGTCCAATTTGGCTACCTTCACCACCACCTATCATTCCCCATCTTAGTTTTTTCATATGAGTTCTCCTAAAAGCCAATAGATTGTAGATAGTTACGATTTAATTTTGCATCATCAATTGGTGATGTGTCTCCTTCAGGATCACAGTCCTGTTCAACAGTACACCAACCATTAAAATTATTATCTAAGAGAAGTCTTCTGACAGCTGGGAAGTCTACATCCCCATCGCCTAGGTTGCAAAAAATACCTTGCCCACATGCATCATAAAAGTCTGTTCTATTGGCAACAACATGTGCCTTAACTTTTGGATCGATGTCTTTAAAATGCATATAACTAATTCTATTTATATTCTTTTTCATAAATTCTACTGGGTCAAATCCAGCATAAGAGTGATGACCAGTGTCAAAGCAAATCTTTAAGATATTTTCATCAATTTCATCTAATAACCTGTTTAGCTCTGGCTCAAAGTCCATAAAGCCAGCGGCGTGAGCGTGAATGCCAACCGTAAGTCCGTATTCTTCTGCGCCAATACGTGCAACTGTAGCAATTCTATCGCGATATGCTGTCCACTCTGCTTTATCCATTTGTTCAGCTTCATTGGCTCTTCCAGCTGTTGGTGCACGGCGTTCAGATATGCTGTCTATTAAGACTAAATGTTTTGCACCATGAGCCTTCAATGCTTTGCAAGTTCTTTGTGCTCCATCCAATACATCTTCCCATTTTTCTGGGTCATGAAATGCTCGAAAAACAACACCACCCACTAATTCTTGATTAAATTCATCAAGTGCATCAGATAAAATTTCTGGATCTTCTGGCATAAATCCAACAGGGCCCAGTTCAATCCCTGTGTATCCTGCACTAGCATTTTCTTGTAGCACTTTGCGCCAGTTTGGGTTGCGTGGATCATCCGCAAATTCAACTCCCCAAGAACACGGGGCATTACCTATTTTTATCATATTTATAGCCTTTATTTTAATAATCTGCGATCTTAACCCAGATATTTTTCTCACTTGAATCTAATGCGGCGCTAACCACTCTATTTACTTCCATTCCTTCAGAAAAGGTTGGCCAAATATTACGCCCTTCATGGATAGCTCTTAAAAAATCATTTGCTTCAATAATAATTTGATCTTGATACCCAGTCCCATGTCCTGGGCCTTGGCAAAATGCTTTATAATCAGGATGGGCTGGGCCTGTAAGTATTTTTTTGAAACCTCTTTCTTTTTCTACGCTATCAATTGTATATAAATGCAATGCATTTTGATCTTCCTGGTCAAATTTTATTGAACCTTTTGTACCATGTATTTCGTAGGCATAACCCATTTTTCGCCCAGTTGCGACACGGCTAAAAAACAAATGACCTTGAGCTCCATTTTCAAATTTGCACATCATTTGTGCTTGATCATCATTAGTTACTTTTCCACCTGGCCTATTAGCATGAACAGTTTCTACGCATGCAGTTAATGACGAAATAGGTCCCACTAACGCTCGTGCTGCGTTTATCATATGGGGAGCTAAATCACCCATGGTTCCATTAGATTTTCCAGTCGTTCGCCAGTTTGTTGGTATTGATGGATCTGCTAAAAAATCTTCAGTATGCTCGCCTCGAAACCAAGTTATGTCACCTATCCGACCTTCTACAATCAATTGACGAGCATATTGTGATGCAGGTGTTCTAATGTAATTAAATCCAGTCATATGAACCATTCCAGAGGCTTCTGCAGCAGTTAACATGGTTCGGCTTTCTTCAACGGATGCACCTAAGGGTTTTTCACAAAAAACATGTTTGCGATTCTTAAATGCAGCCAATGCTATTTCGCAATGTGTAGACTGAGGTGAAGCTATTACCACTGCATCTATATTGGGATTGTTTACAACTTCTTTCCAATCTGTCGTAGCAGATTTGAATCCATAATTTTTTTGGTACTTTTCTGCACTTGATATACTTGTTGCACAAACCATTTCTAATTCTGGCCTAAGTGTCGTTTCAAAGAGTGTACCAACAGAGCCATATGCAGCCGCATGTGCCTTGCCCATGTAGCCACCTCCAATGATGCCAATGCCTAGTCTGGACATCTAAATTCTCCTGTAAAATTTGATTGCAACCGGTTGCAAATTATGTAACCTTGTTTGTGCATATGGGTCAATACCCAACTGAGATTACTAAATATTTGGCTGCTTGCGGAGAATACCTTGAAACAACAAAAAGAAACAGTAAATTTAACTGTAGCACAGGCTATTATTAAATACCTTTCGTCACAATATATTGAAATAGATGGCGAAAAAGTTCGCTTATGTGGAGGTGGTTTTGGTATCTTCGGACATGGTAACGTTACTTGCTTAGGTGAGGCGCTATATGAAAACAAAGACAAACTTCCACTATATAGGGGACAAAATGAACAAGGAATGGGCTTTGCTGCTGCGGCATATGCAAAAGCTCATTTACGACGGCGCTTTATGTTTTGTACTGCTTCAGCTGGCCCAGGAACAACAAATTTACTCACAAGTGCAGCATTGGCCCATGCAAACAGACTGCCTATGTTAATGCTATGTGGTGATACTTTTATTACTAGATTACCAGATCCTGTTTTGCAGCAACTAGAGCATTTTGGGAACCCTACGCTTGGTGTTAATGATGCCTTTAAGTCGGTAAGCCGTTTTTGGGATCGAATAACCCATCCTGCTCAAATTATTCAATCTTTGCCTGCTGCATTAGAAACCATGCTGGACCCTGCAGATTGTGGCCCTGCTTTTCTTGGCTTACCTCAAGATGTTCAAGGTTGGACATATGAGTATCCGATTTCATTTTTTGATGAAAAAATACATCGAATTCGACGTCAATCTGCAGATGCTGATGAAATAAAAGATGCAATTTCATTACTAAAAAATGCAAAGCGTCCAATGATTATAGCTGGAGGTGGTGTCCAATATTCTGGAGCTGTATCAGAATTAACAAAATTTGCAGATAAATTTCAAATTCCTGTAGTTGAAACAATTGCTGGGCGTGCAAATCTTTTGGAATCTAATGATCTAAATATAGGGCCAATTGGTGTAACTGGTTCAAATAGTGCCAACAATATTGCTGAACAAGCAGATGTTATTTTAGCTATTGGTACACGCTTACAAGATTTCACAACGGGATCTTGGACTGCATTTTCTAAAGACGCAAAAATTATTGGTTTAAACGTTGCACGTCATGATGCAGCAAAACATCTTTCATTAACAATTGTTGGTGATGCAAAGCTTGGTATAACTACATTAAGTCAGGAACTTGTTGGATATATAACTCCTGATAATTGGATAAAGAATGCTCGCAAAGAGCGAGTAAAATGGAATGATTATGTTTCAAAAAATACAAACTTAAAAAACGGCCCATCATCATATGCTCAAGCAATTGGTGTTGTTAATGAAAATTGTGATCCGCGTGATCGTATTGTTGCTGCTGCTGGTGGTTTGCCTGCAGAGGTAACAGCTAATTGGCGTACCTTAGGAATAAGTACAGTTGATGTTGAGTTTGGATTTTCTTGTATGGGATATGAAATAGCTGGTGGATGGGGTGCACGCATAGCTCAATCTGAGAAAGAGCCAGAAAAAGATACGATTGTATTCACTGGTGATGGTTCATATTTGTTGATGAATTCAGATATTTATTCATCCGTATTAACACAAAAAAAGATGATTATATTAGTTTTAGATAATGGTGGATTTGCAGTTATTAATAAACTTCAAAACAATACAGGAAACGAAAGTTTTAATAATTTAATTTCGGACACTCCAACTGCTGTTAATCAAATGCGTGTTGATTTTGAAAGTCATGCTAGATCGTTGGGGGCTTTATCGGAAACTGTAGAAAGCCCAACTGGATTAGCAGATGCATTCAAGCGAGCAAAATCTGCAGATCAGACATACGTTATTGTCATGAAAGTTGACCCATATGATGGTTGGACAGCTGAGGGTCATACTTGGTGGGAAGTCGGAACACCTCATATATCTAATAACAAAAAAATTACTGAGGCTCACAAAGAATGGGAATCATCACGTGTTCGCCAAAGAAAAGGAATTTAAATGCCACTCCTTTTTGATGGAATAAAAGAAAATAATTTTCTAATAATTGGGCGAGCTGGAATGGATTTATACCCTGATCCTCCAGGTGCCGCTACAGAAGATGCAATAAGTATGAGTGTTGGGCTTGGGGGCTCATCAGCGAATATTGCTGCTGGCATTTGCAAGCTTGGTGGTAAATCTGCATTGGTAACCCGAGTGTCTGATGATAGTATTGGTCTATATTGTGTAAACCAATTGAAAAAATATGGAGTTGATGTCTCTTATGTAAAGCCGGTTGGCGGAGAATTTCGTAATTCTTTGGCGGTTTATGAAAGTCGTGTCGAAAAACACCAATCAGTTATTTACCGAAATGGCGCAGCTGATTTTCAGATGGATACTGATGATGTTCGAGTTATAAATTATTCTAAATATGGAGCATTAATTACTGCTGGAACTGTCTTTGCTGCTGAACCATCAAGAAGTGCTAGCATGCTAGCTTTTTCACACGCTAAAAGCGCTGGTCTACCAATTATTTTTGATGTTGATTATCGTCCGTACTCTTGGACATCTCCAGAAGTTGCATCGCAAGTTTTATCTGCTGCTGCAGAACAAAGTGATATGATAGTTGGGAATGATGAAGAATTTGGCTTTATGGCAGGTAGTATTAATAAAGGTTTAAAAAAAGCACGTGAATTGTCGCAAACATCGGCAACTTTGGTAATCTATAAGATGGGTGCAGAAGGCGCTATTACATTTTTTGATGGGCAAGAAATTCATACAGGTATATATCCAGTTAAAGCCCTTAAACCCACCGGAGCAGGTGATAGTTTTATGGCAGGTTTTGTAACGTCTATAGCTGATGGATATGATTTAAAAGATTCAATTCTTAGAGGATCAGCTTCAGCATCAATTACTGTATCTCGTCCAGGTTGTGCTCCTGCTATGGCAGATATTAATACACTAAAAGAATTTATGGCCGATCATCCAGGCCCAACAAATAAGTAAGGGAAAAAAATGCATATTGCGCCTTTTGATAATAAAAATAAACCAATTGTAGATATTGACGACCCAACTGTGCCATTAAATTATTTTAACATAGTTAAATTAACAAAAGGACAAGCATTTGAATATGCAGTTCCTGGATTTGAAACTTGTATAGTTCCTGCAACAGGTACTGTTAATATTGATGTTGAGGGATTTAAATGTGATGGATTGGGGCAACGCACAGAAGATGTTTGGGACGGAGAGCCTGAAGGTGTTTATGTTCCAACTGCGGCAAAAGCCACAATGGTTTGTACAAGTGAAAAAGCTGAAGTCTTTATAGCTGGTGCGAAATATGATAAAGTACTAGATGCATTTTCCGTACGGACAAACGAGTTGGATAAAGTGCAATATGGATCTGATGAAACCAAAACACATCGAAAAATTAAACACATATTAGGTACAAAGTATCATGATAAAGTTGGTAGGTTATTAGTTTCAGAACTTTTTACTGTTGGTGAAGGCGGTTGGTCAGGTTTCCCAAGCCATAAACATGATACAGATCGCTTACCAATTGAGACACGTCATGATGAAACATATAACTTTCGTTTTAAACCAAGCCATGGGTCAGGTGTGCAAATGCTGCAACGTGAGGATGGAAAATCAGGTGATGCTTATCATTTAGTTGATGGTTCAACAATCTGTTTAGACTCTGGGTATCATCCTTGTGCGGTTTTGCCAGGTTATCAGATGTATTATTTTACAATTTTAGGTGGTTTATCTCAGCGGTCTCTAGTGCAATATTTTCAGCCAAGCCATGCTGATCAGTTAGAAACGATCCCAGGTATAAAAGATATGATAGCAAAGTTTAAATAATGCCCATAGCTACATTATCAGAGGTACTTCAACCTGCTTTAAAAGGTTCATATGCAATAGGTGGTTTAGTTACGCTTGGATGGGAAGATATGCGTGCGTTTGTTGCAGCTGCAGAAGCTGAAAATTGTCCTGTTATATTACAAGCGGGGCCTGGTTGCAGGGAACATACTCCTCTTCCTATCCTTGGTAAAATGTTTCGTCATTTGGCAGAAAATGCCTCTGTGCCCGTAGTTGCACACCTTGACCATGGCTATACATATGATGAATGTGCATTGGCGTTAGACAGTGGCTTTACTTCGTTAATGTACGATGGCTCACGAAAGTCTTTGAAGGAAAATATTGAAGAGACAAAACGAATAGTAAAAATTGCACATGAATCTAATATTTCATGTGAAGGTGAAATTGGTTTTGTCGGTTATTCAAATGGGGAAAATTCAGCGGGTACAGATCCAGCAGAAGCAGAAATTTTTGCAAATGAAACTGGCGTTGATGCAATGGCAATTTCAGTAGGTAATGTTCATTTGCAGGAAAATAAAGAAGGTGGATTAGATGAAGATAGAATATCTAAAATTCAGATGCTTACTTCTGTACCTTTAGTTATTCATGGTGGATCTGGTGTTCCTACTGAACAAAGAAAACGCCTCGCACGTGAAACAAATATCTGTAAGTTTAATATTGGAACAGAGTTGAGAATGGCATTTGGTCAAGCGATGCGTAATGCAGTTAACAAAGATGCTAAAAGATTTGATCGTGTATCAATTTTAAAAGAAACACATGATCCGACGGTTGCTGTTGTGCGACGCGTTCTATCTAATTTGAAAGGTTGAAAATGCTTAATATTGGAATTCTTGGTTGTGGGCGTATTGGCCAAGTGCATGGTAAAACTCTTAAAGGAATGCATACAGCGCGAGCTGTAGCAGTTTCTGATTTCTTACCTGAGGCGGCAAATGCATTAGCTAATGATTTAAATGCAAAAGTTATGACTAGTGAAGAAATTATATGTGATTCAGGCATTGATGCGGTGATTATTGGTACACCAACTACTACACATTATGATTTGATTCACGAAGCTGCCGCAAATGGGAAAGCAATTTTCTGTGAAAAGCCAGTAGATTTATCTGTTGAGCGTATCAGAGAATGCATGGTTGCTGTCGAAAGGGCTGGGGTTCCATTTATGACCGCCTTTAATCGCCGATTTGATCCAAGTTTTGCAAATTTACAAAGGAAAATATCAGATCAAGTCATTGGTGATGTTGAAATTGTTACAATCCTTTCACGTGACCCGTCTCCACCACCTATTGGTTATATTAAAACATCGGGTGGTATTTTTAGAGATATGATGATTCATGACTTAGATATGGCAAGATTTTTGCTTGGAGAAGAACCTATTGAGCTCTCATCTGCGGCATCGTGCCTTGTAGATCCTGAAATTGGTAAATCTGGTGATTTTGATACTGCAGTTGTGACTTTAAAAACAGCGACTGGAAAGCTATGTCAAATTAGTAATTCTCGTCGGGCTACTTATGGGTACGATCAAAGAATTGAAGTTCATGGTTCTTTGGGAATGCTACGCGCTGATAACATACTTGAAAACACAGTTGAATTATCAAACGCTTCAGGTTTTCAATCTGCGCCAACACAACCATTTTTTTTAGAGCGATATGCTGAAGCTTATCGTGCGGAAATGATACATTTTGTAGATGTAGTGAATTCTGGTGGCATTATGAAACCTAATGGTGAAGATGGCCTTAGGGCACAATTATTGGCAGATGCTGCGGATGATGCAGCCCGTGATGGTAAATCTCGAACGCTTTCAACTATAATATAGGGATTAATGAGATGTAGATTAATGCGTTGTTTTACAATGCATTAAACTCTTCTTTTTTTTGATTAAACCATTCCTGCATTTTAGATTGATCTTGCATTAGCACGCTAATTTCTTCCATTGCGGTTAAGTGACTTTTGTCATTTTTGAACATTTCCATTCCATGATGTTTGCTCATTGTGACAATTTCATCAAATGTATTGGCACTGAAAGTTTTATCACACGCGCCACCAAGCTGTTTGCATGTCATAGTTTTCATATTTGAATATCCCTTTTTAACGATCGCAATGCAATTAAACTACCTGCTATTGCAATTAACAAAATTCCTAAAAGCTGCATTAAATTTACTTGCTGACCTATTAAAACCCAAGCAAAAAATGGTCCAAATATAAGAGCTGAATATTCGAAAACTGCAACTTGGGAAGCTTGCCCAATTTGATAAGCTCGAAAAATTAATCCGATCCCTAAAATTGCTCCTACAGCTTGTAGTGTAATCCATGGCATTACACTATTAATATTCCACACCCATTCTCGTAAAATAAATCCAGCTGCTCCATTCGGCACCTCAGGTGAAACCCATGCAATAATATATAATGCGCACATTCCAACAAAACCTTGCATTATCATTATGCTAGCTAATAAGGCCAAAGTTGTCTCACCTTCACAAAACTCGCGTGTGGCTACAGCAGCCATTGCATAAAATAAACCACCAAAAACAGGTAAGAAACTAAAAAAAGTTAATTCTGTTAATTCAGTATCAACAACAAAAATTATTCCAATAAAACCTATAAAAACAGCAACTATTTGAATAAAACTGATTGATTGACGAAAAATTAATCCACTAATTATT
>FLMP01000648.1_pt1 | contig 10782 bp, 10 predicted proteins | sample 887161 | NCBI WGS metagenome assembly FLMP01 (sample SAMEA4017660, study PRJEB14154) | seawater metagenome
AGAACCTGGAATAAAGCGAGGTGCAAAGAAATTTTAAAACTCAACAATATTTCAACACCTCAGTGGGTATCTATTGGCGAACTTTCACAAGAATCTTGCAACCTTGAATCTGATAAATTTAATATTTTCAACCTTAGCAATCCTTTATTTCTTAAGCCTGAAGAAGAGGGATCTAGCATTGATGTATTCAAAATTACAAATGAGTCTGATCTCAGCGAGGCAATTCAAAATTGTTCAAATAACAACAGACCTTTCATATTTGAAGAATGTATTGAGCACAAAGAGCTGACAGTGCCGGTACTGAATGGAAGATGCTTGCCAGCTGTTGAAATCATTACTAGCGAATCTTTCTATAACTATAAAGCTAAATATGAAAAGGACGATACTCAGCTCCTTCAAATTAATTATTCTCCTGAAGAGCAAGAAATCTTAGAATCCATATGTATAAATACCTTTAATGTGATGGGGTGTAAAGGTTGGGCTCGGATTGATCTGTTGCAAGATTTTGAGGGTGAGTTTTATGTGCTTGAAATCAACACAGTTCCGGGCATGACTTCCCATAGTTTATTTCCAGCATCTGCAAAAAGTGCTGGACTAGATTATAAATCGCTAATTCAAGAAATTATCAATGAAAGCTAGCAACTATAAATATTTAATTACGATTATTTTTATATTTTTTGGTGAACAGATTGCTGCAGAAGATCGCATCGTAATTAATTTTGAGAGCCCGCCCTCTCTAAATCAAGAAGCTAAATTGATTCAAAATATTAAAAATTATAATTCAGTTCAAAGCATAGAGAGCTATCTAGCGCAACAGAATTGGATAGAGAATTTTTTGATTAAAAGCAGCTTCTTTGGAAAATTTCATCAGATTTTTATACAAAGCAAAAAACCAAAGTATGTCTGGAAAGATAAATTTTATATAGACAGCCAAGTATCAACATTTGCTTATGATGGTGGTTATCCTGATCTCATACGTTTAGATATGCCATTAGAGTATTTAACTTTTTGGATCAAAGCTGAAAATCAATACATCACATTATTTAATGATTTGAGCCTTACTATTAGATCAGTTGGTTTTCAACCTGCAGTAGGCTGGTATTTGCTCACTAGTGATGCGTTAAGAGTGAATTTGGGGGATGACCTCTCAAATGATACCTATCAAAAACTTTCACTTACACTTAAATATATGTTCGAAAATAACCTAACACCTAGTATCATTGATCTTAGATACAAAGCTGGAGCAGCACTAAATTATGGCAAGTAATGGCACAAAAGATTCTGACTATGTGGTTGGATTAGATATCGGAACATCAAAAGTTGTATGTATTATTGGAAAATATATTGATCAGCATTCAGTAGAGATTGTTTCTATGGGATCCTATCCTTCCAGTGGCTTAAAAAAAGGTGTGGTTGTAAATATTGATGCTACTACTGATGCTATTCAAAAATCTATAGACCAAGCTCAAACTTCATTTGATGGAAAAATTAAAAATGTATTTGTAGGAATTGCTGGAAATCATATCCGCAGTCTCAATTCTCATGGAATAGTGGGAATTAAAGATAAAGAGGTAGTGCCAGGGGATATTGATAGAGTAATGGAGGCCGCTCAAGCAGTTGCTATTCCATCCGATCAAAGGGTGCTGCATGTGTTACCACAAGAATATGTGATTGATGATCAAGACTCCATCAGAGAGCCATTGGGTATGTCTGGGGTGAGATTAGAATCCCATGTGCATCTAGTAACTTGCGCAAACAACGCCATTCAAAATATTGAAAAATGTGTCAAGAGATGCGGTATCGATGTCGATGGGTTTGTGCTCGAGCAATTAGCCAGTTCTTATTCGGTGTTGTCTGAAGATGAAAAAGAATTAGGCGTATGTCTAGTTGATATTGGGGGTGGAACAACCGATATTGCAGTTTTTAATGCTGGCTCGATAGCCTTTACTGGAGTTATACCAATAGCTGGAGATCAAGTGACAAGTGATATTGCGGTGGCCTTAAGAACACCTACTGCTCAAGCTGAAGATATTAAGCAGAAACATGGCTGTGCCGCAGCTGAATTAACAAATGATGGGGAAACTTTAGAAGTTATGAGAGTTGGAGGGAGGCCTCCAGAGGATTTATCTCGTCGGTCTTTAGCAGAAATAATAGAGCCTAGATATGTTGAGCTATTTGAATTAGTCAAAGCAGAAATTCAACGCAATGGGTTTGAAAGTAAAATCCCCGCAGGAATTGTCCTGACAGGTGGTACCTCTAAAATTGAAGGAGCTGTCCCATTAGCTGAATCTATTTTTCAAACCAGTGTGCGCCTTGGTATTCCTGAAAAATTTAGCGGCATGGAGTCTGTCTTAAAAAATCCTATTTATGCCACTGCGCTCGGATTAGTGAGTTTTGGGTTTGATCAACTAGAACAGGGCTACACATTAGAAAATAATAAATCTATTTTTGATAGAGCTTTTGGGTTCCTTAAAAATAATTATTGATTGCACACAGGATTTACCTTAGAATTCACGCTCCTTGGTTTTTTGATGTTCAAAAAATCTATTAACTCAGAAGGAAATATATGAATAATTACGAATTAACTTTGATACTTAACCCAGACTTATCTTCTAAGTTTGATGAATTCCAGTCTAAATTTGATAAAACTCTATCTGATATAGGTTTTGAAGTAAAAAAATTAGAGAATATTGGAAGAAGACAGCTTGCTTACAGCATTTTAAATCATAACAAAGGGCATTATGCTATTTATCAGCTAGAAGGACCTGCTGCAGGAGCTCTAGAGCTTGAAACTAAGCTAAAATACGATACCTCGGTTATCAGACATCTATTATTAAAAGTTGATACCCTATCTCTTGAAGATTCTTTGTTAATGATAGAGGCACAAGAAGCTAAAAAGGCCCCGCAAGAAGAAATTAAAGTGACCCCTCCAAAGGCAAAAGTATCTGTAGAAGCTAAGCCGGAAGTTACCCCTCCAAAGGCAAAAGTATCTGAAGAAGCTAAGCCTGAAGTTACCCCTGCTGAAGAGAGTAAAACAACGGAGAGTGAATAATGTCCCAAGATGAAAAAAAGAATTTCCATTATAAGAATACAGACCTGCTAAAAAGATATATCACCGAAACAGGAAAGATTATTCCAGCAAGAGTCTCCAATATCTCTGCCTCTGAGCAAAGAAAACTAACTAAAGCAGTGAAAATTGCAAGATTTTTAGCATTGTTGCCATATACCGACTCACACAGATAAATTATGAAAATTATACTTTTAGATAAAATCCAAAGACTTGGCGGAATTGGAGATGTAGTAGATGTTAGATCTGGTTATGCAAGAAACTTTTTAATACCTAAAAAGAAAGCAATGTTTGCTTCAGACGATAATTTAAAATATGTTGAGAGTCGCAAGTCAGAATTAGCGGCTGCTTCCGCTGATGAAGTTGCAAAAGCTCAGGGCTTAGCTGATTCTACTGAAGGCTCGAAGGTAGAGATCAAGGTTCAAGTAACTGAAGAGGGAGCTTTGTATGGCTCAGTAGGAACTAGAGAGATTTCTGATGCATTTATTGCGATTGATCTTGCTGTGGATAAGAGCGTAGTTCAACTTCCTGAGGGACCACTTAAAGAATTAGGAGATTACTCTATTACTTTACTGTTTCATCCAGAGGTATCTTGTGTTGTTGAAGTCTCAGTTCAACCAGAGTAGTTGTTATCTTTTTAATATGATGTAAAAATCATATTTATGTCAATTCAGTCCATAGAAAACACCGAACAGGTTCGCGACCTTGAAAAAGCTGTGCTTGGTGGCTTGATGCTTGAGACTGAAAGATATGATGCAGTTAGCTTGATCATTCAATTCTCAGATTTTGAAGGCCAAGATCATCAGAGTATATTCCAATCCATGGGAGAGCTTGTATATGCAAATAAACCCTTAGATCCGCTAACAGTTTCCGGAAGATTAGATAATAAAAATCTTCTAACTAGAGCAGGGGGCAAAAATTACCTAATTGATCTTGCTTCCTCCAGTCCATCAGCAGCCAATCTTGAGGCTTATGCTGAAATGATTCGACAAAAATCCATTTCTAGAAAATTGATGAGAATAAACTCAGAAATTTCACAATTAATTATTAATCCTCAGGGCAAAGATGCAGCTGCCTTGCTCGACGAGGCTGAAACAAAAATTTTCTCGCTGAATGATGAGGCTAGTAAAACAGCTTCAAGTATTCAGAAATTGGATGTATTAATACCTCAGTCGATTGATAAACTAAATCAAATTGCTAACAGCGGATCTTCATTGCTAGGCTCATCAACTGGCTTTAAAGATTTAGATGCTAAATTACAGGGATTGCAAAATGGTGATCTTATTATTGTGGCAGCTAGACCCAGCATGGGTAAAACTGCTTTGAGCATGAATATTGTAGAGAATTTTTTATTGAACAAAGAGGTTGAGGGCGGCGTTCTTGCATTCAGTCTTGAGATGCCTGCAGAATCTTTGACGACTAGGCTCCTTGCGAGTAACGCTAAAATCGATCAACAAAAAGTTAGATCGGCATCAATGAATCAAAATGATTTAAAAAGATTTATGGAATCTTCCTCCAAGTTAAAAGATCTCCCTCTTTATATTGATGATAGTTCTATGCTATCTCCAATGGAATTAAGGGCTAGAGCCAGAAGAATACATAGGCAGGAACCAAATGGCTTATCTCTTATAGTGGTGGATTATCTCCAGCTAATGGAGCTGCCATCCTCTACTGAAAGTAGAGTGAATCAAATTTCAGAAATATCAAGATCTTTAAAAATGCTGGCAAAAGATTTAAATGTCCCTGTTATAGCATTGTCTCAGTTAAACAGAGCTGTCGAGCAACGTCCCAATAGAAGGCCTGTGATGTCTGATTTAAGAGATTCCGGGGCTATTGAGCAAGACGCAGATGTAATTTTATTTATCTACAGAGATGAGGTTTATAACGAGGATTCTGAGGAAGGCAACAAAGCAGAAATAATTATAGGCAAGCAAAGAAATGGCCCAATTGGAAAAGTGAACCTTACTTTCTTGAAAGAATTTACTCGATTTGAAGATTTTGCAGTAGATAGTTACTACGATAATATTCAATGATCCAGCCAAATTCTGAGCTCATTATTGACTATGAGTTAGTCAGAAATAATATCCAGCTTATTCGCAAAAAAATCTCACCCTCTTCAAAGTTTATGGCAATTGTTAAGAGTAATGCCTATGGGCATGATCTTAATACAACTGTCAGAGCTTTAAATGAAAGTGTGGATGGCTTTGGTGTAGTTCGTCTTGAAGAGGCAATTCATTTACGAGAACAATCTGATTTACCAATTTTAATGATGCAAGGAGTGTATTCTACAGAAGCCTACGATGAGCTAAAAAAGAATGAAATTTGGACAACACTTCATTCTCTTGCTCAGATTCCTCTAGCGCATCAGTATATTGATGATCTAGTCTTCTGGATAAAAATTAATACAGGCATGAATAGGCTAGGACTGCAGTTAAGTGAATTGGATAAATGTCAGTCTTTTTTAAAAAAGCGCAATGTTTTGATGACGCATTTGGCATGCGCTGATAATCCTGATGATGAGCTAAATCAAATGCAATTCTCAAAATTTGATGAGGCATGGAAGTATACCGGTCAGAAACTCCTTCGAAGCGTTGTCAATTCTGCCGGATCAATAAATTTTCCAGAGCAATCTCATGATTGGTCAAGGGTTGGCATTGGGATGTATGGAGGTCTTGCTGATATGCCGGAACTTACAACTGCTATGACCTTTAGAAGCCAGATTATTGGGTTTCAAGATTTAAAGATTGGAGAGCGTATTGGTTATGGAGGCCGTATAAAAACTTCTAGAGAGACTAAACTTGCAATAGTTTATTGCGGTTATGCTGATGGTTTCCCCCAACCAGCAATGGATGGGACGAAAGTCAGAGTGAATAATCATATTGCTACTATTATGGGAAGAGTGAGCATGGATTTAATTTCTATTGATGTGACTGATAACCCTAATTGCATTATTGGTGATTGGTGTGAGTTCTGGTCACCTGATTTGCCTATCAACCCAACAGCTCAAAAAAATAGTTTGATTTCCTATGAACTTATGACCAAAATAAGTCCTAGAGTTCAAAGACACTATATAAACGTATGAAAATTAATTACCTAGATAATAATCCAAGAGAGATTCAACTAGAGGAAGATTTGCCTCCATATATGACAGAGGCTGTTGCAGATGATATTGCTGAGATATTTAGCACGCCATTAACTGGATCTTATAACTGGGATTATACCCATCAAGATAACAGAATTAAAAAGCTGTATGAGCTTGGTAAAGAGCTTAACTGGAATGTTGAGGTTGATGTAGATTGGTCTAGACCCTTTGAGCCAATGACTGAACCAACTCCAATATTTTGGGACGATTATGCTCCATATCAAAAACTGTCTGATGAAAGAAAAGTAGAGTTCTTAAATCACAGAATGGCTTGGAGCCAAAGCCAGTTCCTTCATGGGGAACAAGGAGCGTTGTTAGTTGCCTCTCAGCTAACCTCATGCGCACCAACCTACAATGCAAAACTCTATGCAGCATCTCAGACTTTTGATGAAGCCAGGCATGTTGAAGCATTTAATAAATATATTCAGACTAGAACAAAAATGATGTATCCAATTGGCAATGCTTTAAAATCAATACTCGATAAGATTCTTACTGATCCAAGATGGGATCTAAAATTTATTGGCATGCAGATTATTATTGAGGGATTGGCTTTGGCGGCATTTCAAACCTCACGAGAACTTACAAAAGATCCAGTATTACGAGATATGCTTGGTCTAATTATTCGAGACGAGGCAAGGCATGTCACTTTTGGAATTAATTATTTAGAAGAATTTGTTGAAACCTTAACTGAAGAAGAAAAAGAGGAAAGAGCTCAATTTGCTCATGAGGCATGCTGGTTGAGTAGAGAAAGACTCATATCTACAGATGTTTTTGATCATTTTGGCTGGGATTCAGAGGATGCAAGGCAATTTCAATTAAGTTCAGATATCACTAAGCATTTCCAAAAACTACTTTTTCAAAGAGTAATGCCAAATTTAAAAAGAATTGGCCTACTAAGAGATTCTGTAAAAGGTAAGTTTGAAGATCTAGGTATTCTAGAATATGCAACAGCTAAAAGTGATGCTGATATTGACTGGGCTGATTTATCCAGACCTTTATTCGAAGAAAGTGCTTAATTAGTATTTATTAATTCCAATATCTGATATTCTGTTTAACCATCAAAAACTGAAAACTGATGGCACAAACTAAGTACATATTTATCACTGGCGGGGTGGTTTCTTCTCTCGGAAAAGGAATCGCAGCAGCATCTCTCGGAGCTCTATTTGAGGCTCGAGGTCTCAAAGTTTCTCTCAACAAATTAGACCCATATATTAATGTAGATCCAGGCACCATGAGCCCATTTCAGCACGGAGAAGTGTTCGTAACAAATGATGGCACAGAAACGGATCTAGATTTAGGTCACTACGAGAGGTTTGTAAGATTTCAGGCGACCAAAAAGAATAATTTTACTGCTGGAAAGGTATATGAAGAAGTTATTAAAAAAGAGAGAAGAGGCAATTACCTTGGTGGAACCGTTCAGGTCATTCCCCATATTACCGACGAGATAAAACGCAGAATTAAGGCTGGTGCCAAAGGTGCAGATATAGCCATCGTTGAAATTGGCGGCACCGTTGGTGATATTGAAAGTCAGCCATTTATAGAGGCGATTAGGCAAATGATGCTTGAATTGCCAGTATCTAGAACTGCTCTGGCTCACTTAACCTTGGTTCCTTATATCAAGGTTTCTGAGGAGTTAAAGACCAAACCTACTCAACATTCAGTAAAAGAGCTAAGGTCATTAGGCCTGCAGCCGGATTGCCTTATTTGCAGGTTAGAACAAGAATTGCCTCAGGATGAAAAGAAAAAAATTGCACTTTTTTGTTCGGTTGATCCTAAGAGTGTAATTTCAATGCATGATGCCGAAACTGTCTATTCCATCCCCTTGTTACTTTACGCTCAAGGAGTAGACAAAATCTTACTAAAGAAATTAAATCTATCATCGGTTAAGCCGCCAAAGCTAAATGATTGGAAAAAGGTGGTAGAAGCAAAACTCAACCCTAAGAAAAAAGTATCTATTGCTGTTGTTGGCAAGTATGTAGATTTGAAAGACTCATATAAATCTTTAAACGAAGCCTTGGATCATGCAGGTATTGTAAATCTTGCGAAAGTTGAGATAGATATGATTGATGCGTCCAAGCTTACAAAATCAAATGTTTCAAAAGTTCTTAGCAAGCACCAAGCTGTTTTAATTCCCGGTGGATTTGGAAGCAGGGGTGTTGAAGGTATGATCTATGCTTGTGAGTTTGCTCGCCTTAATAAATTACCTTACTTTGGAATTTGTTTGGGTATGCAAATAGCTATTATTGAATTTTCTAGAAATGTCTTAGGCTTTAAGAGTGCAAACAGCACAGAGTTTAATGAAAAAACAAAATACCCAGTAATAGGTTTAGTAACAGAGTGGAAAGATGCAACTGGCAAGACTGAGCTTAGAAATAAAAATTCAGATCTTGGTGGGACAATGAGATTGGGTGGACAGGAATGCTCCATCAAGGATAATTCTCTTTCACAAAGGCTTTATAAAAAAAATAGAATTATTGAACGCCATCGACATAGATATGAGGTTAATCCTGAATTCAAAGATGCTCTGGTTTCAGGTGGAATGGATATAGTGGGAACATCGCTAGACGGTAAATTAGCTGAAATGATTGAAATAAAAAAACATCCTTGGTTTTTAGGATGCCAGTTTCATCCTGAATTTACCTCTAACCCTCGAGATGGGCACCCAATATTTAATGATTTTATTTTAAAAGCTATTAATATTAAAAGATGACTGCCCTAACCTTAAATCATTCTAAAATTGGTAACACCGAGCCTATGACTTTAATGGGCGGCGTTAATGTCCTTGAATCAGAGTCTATTGCTATGACTGTAGCCGAGCAGTTTGCTAGAGCTGCCTCTGATTTTAATGTAAATTGGATTTTTAAAGGCTCCTTTGATAAAGCTAATAGGAGCTCTATTTCGTCATATAGGGGTCCAGGCATAGATGAGGGTCTAAAAATACTGGAAAAGATTAAGAATACTTTCGATGTTCCGGTCATCACTGATATTCACGAATCCAGTCAGGCGAATCAAGTCGCAGAAATCTGTGACATTATTCAGATTCCAGCTTTTTTATGCAGACAGACGGATCTTGTAATAGCTGCCGCTCAAACCAATAAGATTATTCAATTTAAAAAACCTCAATTTCTTTCAGCCCCAGAAATGGAAAATGTGATTGAAAAATGTAAAGAGGCTGGGAATAGCCAGATTATATTATGCGAAAGAGGAAACTCTTTTGGTTACAACAACCTTGTTGTTGACATGTTAAATTTTCAAATAATGAAAAATTTAAATGTGCCTGTCATTTTTGATGCAACTCATTCACTTCAACTGCCTGGCGGTCTAGGTAATGCAGCTGGTGGGAGAAGAGAGTTTTTATTGCCTCTTGCAAAAGCTGGCTTAAGCCAAGGTATTGCCGGCTTATTTTTAGAAGCCCATCCAAACCCAGATGAGGCCAAATGTGATGGCCCATGCGCCATTGCTGCTGATGCAATTTACTCTGTTATTTCTCAGCTAAGCGCCTTAGATACGTTTATAAAACAGCAAGACGCAAGCTCATAATGCCAAGCATCAAATCAATTAAAGCCATTCAGGTTTTTGACTCTAGAGGAACTCCAACTATCTCATGTAGAGTTGATTTGGAAAGTGGAGCTACATATACCTCCATGGTTCCAAGCGGAGCTTCAACTGGCTCTAGAGAAGCTCTAGAACTTCGTGATGGAGGCTCAACCTATTTAGGCAAAGGAGTTCAGACGGCTGTAAATAATATTCACAATAAAATTGCACCCGCTCTTATTGGGATGGATGTTACTCATCAAAAGTTAATAGACGAAACAATGATTGCTTTAGATGGCTCTGATACCAAATCTAATCTTGGTGCAAATGCAATTCTTGGTGTTTCGCTTGCAGTATTAGGAGCAGGAGCTAATTTTAATCACATCCCTATATATCAATACGTAAACAAAATTTATAGCGATATTAATGGCGTGATACTTGACATGAATCTGCCAATTCCCATGCTCAACATTATTAACGGCGGTGAGCATGCTGACAATAATATTGATATACAAGAATTTATGATTATGCCAATTGGAGCAAGCTCCTTCTCAGAAGGAATGCAGTGGTCTACAGAAATATATGCTGGGTTGAAAAAGCTTTTGCAAGATAAAAACTTAAGCACGGGCGTTGGCGATGAGGGTGGATTTGCACCAAACTTAAAATCAAATAATGAGGCTATCGAGCTCATTATGCAGGCTATAACAAATAACGGTTTAAGACCTGGAATTGATGTAAGTCTTGCTCTTGATTGTGCTGCTACTGAATTTTATCACGATAATTTGTATCATTTAAAAGGAGAATCTTCTCAATTAACCTCAGCAGAATTTTCTACGTATCTTGAATCATTAGCTGCAACCTATCCAATCATATCTATTGAGGATGGTATGGATGAGAGCGATTTCCTGGGCTGGCAAAAACTTACAGAGACTTTAGGTGAAAAATGTCAGTTAGTTGGAGATGATCTATTTGTTACAAATGTTAAAGAGCTTCAAAGAGGTATCGATGAGTCGCTAGCGAATTCAATACTAATTAAATT
>FLMP01000651.1_pt1 | contig 10730 bp, 8 predicted proteins | sample 887161 | NCBI WGS metagenome assembly FLMP01 (sample SAMEA4017660, study PRJEB14154) | seawater metagenome
CTGCTAATCCAAAGAGATGCATTAAATTGTAACTGCCGCCACCTAAGACTTGACCTTCACCACCCAATTCTTCAACCTGAACTTCAAAGACCATTCCGGTGTAATAATCCAATCCACGGGCAACTGTCAAATCAACAGCTAAACTTGGAGGCGTTGCTGCTAAACTAGAAACTGCATCCAAGGTGATTTTCAATTCATCGAGAGATTCCAAAGAAACTCCTTCAAGTGCAGATAATATTTCTCTTGCAGGTTCAAGTGTTTCAGCACCACCTTGTAATTGAGATAATTGGCGCAGCGGTTCACTAAATGAAGGGTCTATACCATTGCTTGAAAACAATCTAGCAAGTCCAGCATCATCGCCTTTGTCAAGGAATCTCATAGCGCTTGCAACAGCCGCCTCATTAGCCCCTTGTTCGATTTTGTCAGATAAACCTAAGCCGGTTAATGCATCCTTCAAGATACCAACATGGCCTATTCGTATTTGCCAATTTTTCAAGCCGCACGAGTCTAGCATGTCGATTGCTAAAGCGATCACTTCTGCTTCTGCAAGTGGGCCGGAAGCCCCCACTAATTCAACGCCATATTGGAAGAATTCTCGGTAGCGTCCTTTTTTGAATTCTTCATAGCGATAACATTGTCCAAAATATGACAAGCGAAGTGGTTTGGTATCCATTCGCATTTCTTCTGCGACCATCCTCATCACAGGCGCGGTTAATTCTGGTCTCAGTGTCAATGGCCGCCCGCCTTTATCCTCAAAGGCGTAAAGTTGTGAAACCACTCCCTCACCAGACTTTGCAGTAAACAACTCAAGTGACTCAAAAATAGGAGTTTGAACTCTATTGAATCCATGCCGTCTTGCTCTTTCTTCTAGCAGTTGCTCCAAAGCCATACGACTCTTCATCACCACGGGAGTGAAGTCGCGGGTACCTCGAGGCTTTTGCACCATATTGCAATCCAGCCGCTAACCGTTCATCACCTCTTCGCTTTTATTTAGCGCCAAACAAGGCTTTTTGCAATTCATTAAAAATTGCAAACTCAAACGATTTGATTCAATCCCAATTAACTCCCCAACGGTCCTCTTCAACAGTGGCTCGTTCGGAATCCCAAGTAACTGAATCTCCTGGCATTTGTTTTTCTTTAACTGGTGCTTCTTCAACAGGTGCTTGTTCAACTGATGCTTCTGAAGTTGGCAAGGCTTGCTCAACCTCTAACGGTAGAGATTCCAAATCCTTAGCTTGTACCAAATCAAGTTCTGTGGGTAAATCGGGGGCTTGTGGTAATTCTGGATGTGGTACTTCTTGTGTAACTTCGGACTGAGATAATTGACTTAATTTCTCCACCAATTGCCAATCCGGAGGGGCGTTTGGGGCCTCTACTATTTCTTCTTCAGCGACCTCGTCAAGTGTCTCACCATCTTGACGCACTGCAATTGGAGTTTGCACTAGTAACACATCGGAATCATCTTCTTCCTCTATTTCCGATTCACCTACCGTAGTTGGTTGGTTTGAATCATTGGAACTATTATCTTCAAAGTTTTTCTCTTCTATTGGAGAAGTGGTAGGTGCTGTATTGTCAATATTCTCCATTCCCAATGAAGCCCAGGCATTGCTAACGACTCCTTGCTCAGGAGGCTTTGCTCTTTCTCTTTCATCCGCTTTGCGTCTTTGATAGATTGCTTCTTCTTCAGCAGTTGCTTGTTCACTGGTCATTTGTGCTTCAACAGCGCGCCACATCTTACGTTCATGACTCAACTTTGCCTTCGACTGTTGATTTTCGATCATCTTTTCTGTTGGCTTATCAAATCTTTTCCAAAACAAGTATGATATTGCGATAAAAACAATGGCTAATATTAATCCGGTGAGAAGTGTCTTTACCAACTCTTCCATCTTTTGGCCCCCATAATCTAACTATGAATCTGAAAACTATTGCGCTTCAGGAACTGTTTCTCCAACCAATACTACCATTGGGTCATCGCCACCAGGTAACATTGAGATATCACATACTGCACCTTCTGGTACATTTCTAAACAATGGTCTGCTGACTAATAATTTGTTGAAACCAATGAATAAACCAGCAACTACTCCCCAGAACATCAAAATAATTCCAAGACCATGTGGATTGGATGGATTCCAAACATCATCTGTATTTGCAATCATGTCTGCGAAATAAGAACCCATTAGTACGATGAATAATAGTGGGAATGCAATATACATTAGAATATCCCAAGAGCGATTTACATACATGTCGTTATCACCGGTATTGATGAAATCATTTCTGAAGGCTGGTACACCGGTTGTGAGGTAACCTCTGAAGCCAGGGTCAGCCAAACCAGATGCTACATCAGCCTGCCACTTTTTGTAACCATATTGCCAAATAGTGAAAGCGATAAATAATCCAGAGAACATTAATCCATAGCCCCAGATATGGTCTTGAACTTCTAAGAACTCTGGGAATGCGACTCCTGCTGCATCTAGTTTTATCGACATTACTGCACTAGGAATTCCGAATAGGAAGATTAGGCCACCTGTTAGGAAAACAGATTTTTTGCGCTCAAATCCGTGATCAACGAAATTTCTAACACATAATTCGACGGTCGATATCATCGATGTCATCGCAGCAAAAGAAAGCGCTAGGAAAAATCCTGCCATCATGAATAGTGGCCCAATATTACCACCTGGTGCTTGAGCGAATACCTCGGGTAATGCTAGGAAGGTTATCGCTGATGAGCCACCGGTTACGGTTGCGAGTGGGTCAGGGCTAACTGCAAAGATTGCTGAGAGAACGGCAAGACCGGCGATAATTGAAATCGAATTATTTGCTAGTCCCATAGTAAAAGCGTTGAGGACTGTATCCTCATCTTTACTCATGTATACTGCATAAGTAATACACATACCCATACCTGCTGATGCAGACCATGCCGATTGTGATAAACCATTTATCCAAACAGAAGGCTCCATCAACATATCAAAATCGACTGTGAACATGAATAGTGCACCGTCAAGACTTCCATCGGAAAAGTCCATCCATAGAGATAAAAATAATGTTAAGAATAACAGGCAGAAAAGTGAAACCATCAGCACTACATTGACCTTTTCGATAGCCTTTGCACCTTTTAGAATCGCAGCTAAGGTCAAAACGATTACAAGCGCTTGATAGAATACCACTTGTCCCGAATCCTGTAGGAAAGCATTCCAAACTTCGGTTGTATCAACTCCTTCACCATTGAGGGCGCCGGTAATTCCAAGTTGAAAATATTTGATAGTCCATCCCGAAACAACCGCATAATAAAATCCAATTGCGCTCGAAATCCATGCTGTCCAAAGACCCATCCAGGCAAATTTCTTACCGGCGAATATACGGAAGGTTCCGATAGTACCAGTCCGACTGCGCTTGCCCATTGCATATTCGGCGATCACCAAGGGAATTGACCACATGAATAAAAATATTAACCAAGGGATTAGGAATGTTCCTCCTCCATTTGCACCAACCATACGCGGAAAACGCCAGATATTACCGGTTCCAATCGCTGCACCAATACTAGCAAAGATTAGACCCATACGGCCACTAAATTGGTCTGATTTACCTTCTTCGGACATGGTTATCCCTCCGTCTTCGCTTCTTCTTCAAGAACCGCATCAGCCAAATTAATCAATTCTTCATCATCTGATAGCATCATTCTGAGACAGACTGCTAATCCTCCCCAAACGAAACCAGCGACTACCATGAACAAGAATAGTGAACCAAATACACTACCATATGCTTCTCGATATGAGAGGTCAAGAGTATAGTAGGTTCCTTTTTCAGGGTATTGATATAAATCTCCACCAGAAAGTGTTCCGAGCATAACTTTGTAATGCAATTGACCAGTTGTTGTTTCTGAAATATCTAATGTTGCTCTTAGAATCGTTCCGTTCTTTGAGCCACCGATAAGACAATTCTCGTCTTCAATCAACTTGAATGCTGTACCTGTCCACTCGGTCGTAGACCATTCACGTGGGCCATAATCACTTTGCAAACGACTCGGCTGCACCGTTCTCCACATTAGGTGGGAATCCGATGAATCGATTGAATATGGGAAACTCTTGTCAATACACATATCGATTGGAATTTCTCCTTTAGCAGGAATATTTACTTCATTAGGAGTTTGTAATGATTGATTTGTAATGTCCGATATTGCTAAGTCAGCACGTTCTCTTGGATTATCTGCGATCTCTGTCATGTAGAATGCAACACCGAGATTGCGGACGGCAATATGATCAATGTCGTTTTCGTTCTGATGGAATGCGGTTCCTATTTCCATGGTATAGCAGTAAGAGCCATGGACTCCATAATGCCAATCGCAGAAATCTCCAGATGTTGGATAAAGGTCTGATGATTGCATATTTTCATACTGGGTCATTTCAGCCAACTCATCACCATGATAGATTAATTGTTGATGGTCTGGAGATTCACAACCAGTACAATGGCCCCACGGATAGAGAACTAATTCAGAATAGGAGTGGAAGGTTAATGTTGACTTGAACTCAGATGAAAAATCCGCATTGTCATCATTCATTTCTGTTAGGTCTTGAATGAACTTTGTTTCTGGTTCTGAGTTTCCGCCCCACCAATCTTCATCGGTGAGTCCATCTGCGTCATCGTCTTTACCATCAACGTGGTCTTCGTTAATTTGGCCATCTCCATCATTGTCTTTATCATCGACAGGGCCGTTGTAAACATCGTTGTTTGAAATCCCTGCTCGTTCGTCCTCCGCAGGCGTACATGTTCCTGGGATTAGAGGGCCGGTTGCACCCAAAGGTGCGCCCCATTCAAATTGATAATTACGATTAAGATCTACACCATCACAGTCTTCATCGACCTGTTCAAACAAATCTGGCAATGGAGTTACACCTGTGTATGTGTTATCGCGCAAGTTCTTTCTCCAACCTCCGGATGGGCATGATTCCCAAGCAGGAGCAGGACAGAATACTTCTCTATCGTAGATATTTCCGTCTACGTTGAGCATTGGAATAAGATAAAGTTCTCGGCCATTGACTAAATCGGTAATCCATTGTTCTGAATAATCTTCGTCAACACCTAAGTCACCAGCGCCACAAGGCGTTCCATCACCATTAGAATCTTGGAAACTTGCATCCAAAGCAAGGCAATCTCCGTCGTCATCCAAAATGCCATCGCCATCTGCATCTCCCCATGGGTCTTCGTCAACTTGACCATCTCCATCGTTATCATAGCCAATATTATCATATGAAAATGCAATAACTTCCATGACCATAATTGGAGTTTGGTAGGACATCCATTCTCTAGCGTGATGATTTCCAACGATTAGTGCATCTGGTCGGTCTTCGTAATTGCCATGATCTCCGACAAAGGGATTGTAATCTCCGCCTTGGACATCGCCTGTAATCTTCAACCAAGGTGAGGCATGGTCGTAGTACCAGCCTTCATACGCATCAAGGCTAACAACCTCTCCTCTTGCATTTACGTCACCCTTGAGTCCTTCGTGGAATTCAAATATATCGTTATTATTTTCGGTTAATCGCAACATTCGCTCTTTCATTGTCTCATATGTATGGTACTCTTTGAATTGTAAAATACGTTCACCTTCATCAGCCCAAGGGAATATCATATTGGCATATTCGTAGGACCAGACATCTTCCGGTGCCATGCCTATTTGTTCTTCTTGAGCCACTGAAGCATTTGCCATTGGTGCTAATAATGAAAGCAACATAGGTAATGCGATTAGGAATCCAAAAGAAGGACGAGTGCTGATTGCTACCGAATTTGAAGACATGCTAACGCCTTCGCGACTCCGCTACCCCTCTTGAAGGCGTCGTGCATATGTCGCTCATTACCACCTGCCCCCTAAAGGGGGCATTTTAAATTATTATTTTCAATGATTAACAAGTTTGAAATGGTGCTATAACTGTAATAAATAATTCCCTCGTAAAATCTTGTCCGGCATCACTTAATCGGAGGGGCACATGGGATAGAGCATGCTAGACTACGAAAGTGCTACAGAATCCGCTTTTTGGATGGATGAAATTCTCGGCTTTAACAATTTAACTTTAGCCCTTTTACTCGGCGTGGTTGTCATCGCTTTATTGACTCGATTTTTTACTATGTGGTTAGCGCCTAAACTACTAAAGAAAATCATTACCTCTGACAGCATTGAAAACAAGGCGGTAAAAGACTCCGATAAGGCGCTTGGTAATGCTGCTGGAGCCGGAATTTCCTTCTTTATATTCGCTGGGATAGCCGATGCTTCGAGTGTCGCAGAATCATCGATAATGATGCCCCAAATACTGATCGATTTGGTGCCTGGTGCATTACAATTAATCATCTCAATCAGCTTGATAATGTGGGCCTTCCGTTTGGTCGAAATCGTACAGGATGTTGTAGAGATTCTGGATGACGATGAAGAATTGGACGGAACTGAAAAAACATTAATCTCTGCTATTCAGAGCGTTTTGCGTTTCGTCATCATTTTCGTCGGTGGTGTAGCTATCGCCGATTCCTTTGGATTCAATCTAACCTCCTTAATTGCAGGATTAGGAATTTCTGGAATCGCCTTAGCACTCGCAGCCAAGGACACTATCTCCAATTTCTTCGGCGCAACTACAGTACTGTTGGACAAGCCGTTCAGAGTCGGTGATTGGGTGGTTGTAGGCTCGAGTGAAGGTGAGGTTATCCAAATAAATTTGAGAACTACATTAATTCGCACTTCACTAGATACAGTCATCACAATGCCAAATGCAAACTTGGTCAATTCACCTGTAGAGAATTACGGACTACGACGCTGGAGACGCTGGCAAACACAACTACACATGGACATCAACTCCGACCCTGCTGCTGTTGACAAATTCTGTAATGCAGTTATGATGTTTATTTCCGAAAATGAATTCACTACCAAAGAGGATTCTTCTTGGTGCCGAGTAAATATGATTTCACCGACATCGATTGACTTAGCGGTAAACATGTATTGGAATGTATCAGGTTCAGTACAAGAGCGACAAGAGCGTGAAAAATTAATTTTAGAGATTATGCGTTTGGCCAAGAAGAACTCTTTGCAATTTTATGATGGTAGAGTTAGACAACAACGTTGATCTATCAATACGGTGAAGGGTCTTTTGACCAATATACCCGATTCATAACTATAGCAAAAATTGCTCCGACGACTAATAGAGCCAGTCCATTCTGTTCGGCCATCGTTTGCATTTTCCATGCATAGAAACCAACTGCGATAGCCGTATATCCAACCCATTCCCCTGCCTTCCACATTCTCAATGTCCCAAGATGTGCTTGCAAGCGGGATACATCTCTAAGCCATGAATTACAACTGTCCTCTAATTGTAAGTTCGCAAATGCCTTTGCATCTGCTAAATTGAGTAATACAGCGCGATAGCGCCACAACCATGGACCGCCGAGGACTGTTGACATCTCTTTCTTGCCCGACCATTCTACTGGTACTGCGTTAATCCATCTCTCAAGCAATTGCTTTCTCACTACTTCATCAACTTGGCAATGATTAGCAAATTCTCTTTCCATCGACATCAAGTTTGCTATTGCTGGTATCCGTTGTTGTCCAACCAAAAGGTGCTCAACCAATCTTCTTGGTTGGGCGATTAACATTAATTTCCCTTCTACCTTGACAATACTTGTAAAATTGAGATTTAATGTTGGCAGACCTACAGTTTTGACTGTATGTGGTCCGCGCCATAGAGTATTGGTGTTGAGAGAGGCTTCTATTGATTTCAAGGAATCATTCCACAACCTTTCACTATTGGGTGTTGCAAATTGTTGTAAGTTTGATTGTGCTTTTGCCATTATAGAAACGACCGATTGCAATTCATCCGAGATTTCGTTTATTGATAGGTCATCGTATTGAGGATAGATGAGGACCCTATCACCGTTATCGGTTGACCAGCCGGCAACTGGCAACAGGATATCACATCCTTGTAATGCTGATTTCCAATCTTTGTGTCGGGCGATTAGGGATGCATCTTGGCCAACATCGAGTGGACATAATCTAGCAATCCACTGTTTATCTGGTCCTAATAATTTGACAACAATACCACTTTGGTCCTCTGTTATTTTATCGAGCGAGGTTACATCTTGTGGCCAATCTCCCCAAATCGTCCCACCCTCTGGTAGTTGTTGCCACCATTGTAATTCTGTTGCTAGGTCAGAGTTCCACATTGTGCTTTTTCCGAATGATGTTCGGCAAACTAGTGTTGATTGCGCCTCTTCGAACGAATTTTTGGAGATCCCACTTGGCCACCAGTCAGGCTCTCCCATATCATCTGCTGAAGTTGCCCTACTACAAAGTTTTCAACCAAATTGGAATTAATAATAGATTGAATTTTGGGCTTTTGATTGGGACGGTGGAATTGTCAATGGTGAAGGGGTGAACTCATACCCTCTCCCCCCTACGATAAGGCAGGGGGAAGTCTAGTGGGCCTATCGGAACGAGTCGGTGATGCACTAGGCCAAGCGGTTGAGGCAAAACTCATCCGAGAAGTCCGCTCAAGTCCGATTTCAGTTCAGCACCTAGCGATTATCATGGATGGTAATCGCCGTTTTGCTTGGAAATCTAACCTCGCCACTAGTATTGGCCATAAAATCGGTAAAGAAAAATTAGAGCGGGTTTTGGATTGGGTATTGGATTTAGAAATACCATGGCTTACTGTTTATGCATTATCTACTGAAAATCTTACCAGACCTGAGCAAGAACTTGAGACCTTATTCAATTTGTATATTGAAGGATTGAAAGATATTGCTGATGACCCTAGAATTCATGAAAATAAAGTAAAAGTGCAAATCATTGGTAGAAGAGAATTATTACCAGAATCAGTCAACAAAGCAATAGATTATGCAGAAAACAAAACCAAGGATTATGATAAATTTGTTTTCACTATCTGTCTTGCATATGGTAGCCGCGAAGAGATGATTAGAGCGGTTCAAGCAATTGCTTCTGACCATGCAGAAGGAAAAATCAGTCTGGAGGATATTGATGAGGAAGCGATTTCTGAAAGACTCTACACCGCGGATATGCCAGACCCTGATTTGGTCATACGGACAAGTGGGGAAGAACGAATTTCTAATTTCTTATTATGGCAAATGGCATATTCCGAACTATATTTCACAGATGTTTTCTGGCCTAGTTTCCAAAAGAAGGATTTGTTGAAAGCAATCCGCACATTCCAAGAACGTCGCCGCAGATATGGAGCATGATCTGATGACGACTTGCGATGAGTGCAATGGTTGGCTCAACCCAGCACTAGCCGCTGATGCAGCGGTACGAAGAGGAGACTCTGTCCTACTGATTCAGAGAAAGTTTCCACCAATGAAAGGTGCTTGGGCACTTCCGGGTGGCTTTGTTGATAGAGGAGAAGCACCAATTGATGCTGCAGTTCGTGAATTACTCGAAGAAACAAGTTTACATGGTGAAAATCCAAAGTTAATCTCTGTCATGGGTGACCCAGATAGAGACCCTCGTAAGCATATTGTCAGCATTGTCTATGAAATTGAAGTTAGTTCTGAGCAACAACCAGTCGCTGGTGATGATGCTGCTGATGCAAAGTTTTGGCCGATTCAAACTATTCTAAACGGAGATTTACAAATGGCTGGAGACCATTTGGAAATAATCACAAATTGGCTCAATCTATGAGTTCAATGCTTAGAATTTCAGCCAATTGCTGTTTGCTATTTGGCCATTGTTCAGGCTCTAATGCATCGGTTAAGTGAATACCACAAAGGAATTGAGTCAATTTTTGTTCAAACTCCTCGCCTTCACAATTGTCATTCCAAATGAATAATGGATGGCCGTCATCTTCAAGTCTCGATAAGAAACCACGTTTCGCTCTTGAGATTAGCAAGGTTGGAGTGCCGAGAAGACAGGCCTCACTTGCAAGCGTTACCGAATTGGTGATTACACAATCATGCGCTGCTAGTTGTTGGGTTAATTGCCATGCATCACCAACGTATTTTGACTCGTCGGCAAAGGTGGGAATTAGTCCATCCCATATCTTTTCAGGGATGTGGATGACTTCGCCATCATCGTGAATACCGCCTCCCATTAGACGGCGTACCATCGCTCTTGGTGGGTCTGAAACTTGATTTGGTCGCTGGCTTGGACGTAAGTGAACATGACCATGTAATCCATCTAATCGATGAACAATGATGCCACTTAATGCGGAGGCTTTTGCGAGAAAACCACCATCTATAGTGTGGTCCCAGTGAGTTGGCAATACTACTTCAGTACACTCTTTTAGAGCCAATTTATGGGCAATATGATTTACTTCAGTATCTGAAATATAAACTAAATGTTTGATAGATTTTATCTTACCTAATCTGATGACATTCTTGAGTGCTAACAATTCTAATGATGCTCCAATAGCGACTATTCTCTCTATTCCACCGCTGCCATCTTTACCAGCCATGGTCATGAAATTATGACTTTGATTAATTCTCCTCAGTGCTTTGATCGACTTGGCGCTACCGATTGCTCTCTGCACCCACATTTTCTGGCGCCGTGGCAATACTCCATCCGCATTATCGAGTAAATTTCTAACCTCTATTCGGTCACATGCGATGATAATATCATTGGATTGGCCACTGCGAATGAACGGTGCTAGCAATCTGACATGCGCGGGGTGGTCCAGAACCCAACAGGTGCGCATGAATGGCCCAGATACTACCTCACCCTCAAATCATCGTCTCATAATCAATAC
>FLMP01000653.1_pt1 | contig 10715 bp, 8 predicted proteins | sample 887161 | NCBI WGS metagenome assembly FLMP01 (sample SAMEA4017660, study PRJEB14154) | seawater metagenome
GATTTACCTTTTGGCGATGATGAAATTTGGTAGACATCCACAGCAGAAAAATTTGCACGCTGGTAAAGAGTAGAAAGATTGTCACCATTCCCAACCTTTTCGGTGCGCCATTGAAGTTTGGTGTTTTAGCTGTCGATCTCCGCTGGCTTGCTTTCGACAGCGATGGCGATGGGCTCTGAGACAGCAGTGGTCGTCGATTTCTCCTCGCTTGGAAATGAAAAGCCGAGAAGGATCAAGCCGCTTAAAGTGATGACAATGAGCATATTGCGTCTGGGGAAATCCCTTGCAAACATGAGAAAAAAATGACCCATCTTGCGCGCTTTTTCAATCACCTTGTATCACCACAAAATTAGAACAGCACTGATTTTAGCGTGATTGAATATCAAGATACAATCATGGTAGTAAAGTTATGGTAATAGCGAGCGCCTTAAGCAGGCCAAAATGCCAATACATTAACCGACATTTGTGCGGTCATACCTTGTATTTAATGCCTCATTCTGTAGAGTTGGCGAATATATTAATTATTGAACGTAAAGGTAAATATGAATCTCAGCGGTGAGCACTTATTAGCAGAACTAAATCAGAGAGGGCTTATTGCTCAGTACTCAGGTGATCAGGAATTGGCGTCACATTTGGACCAATCGAGAACTCTTTACTGTGGTTTTGACCCCACTGCAGACAGTTTGCATATTGGTAGTTTGGTGCCATTGCTGGTCCTTCAGCGGTTTCAAAGAGCGGGCCATAAACCTATAGTATTGGTGGGTGGGTCTACTGGACTGATTGGAGATCCTAGCTTTAAAGCCGAAGAGCGCAAGTTAAATAGCCCTGCAGTGGTAGCAAGTTGGGTTGAGAAGTTGAAGCGCCAAACGAGTCAATTTGTCGATTTTGACGAGTCTGTACCTAACAAAGCCCAGGCGGTTAATAATCTAGATTGGACAGCGGGTCTTGATGTGCTCGATTTTTTAAGAGACGTGGGGAAACATTTTTCCATTAACTCTATGATCCAAAAAGAAAGCGTAAAGCAGCGACTGGATAGAGAGGGCGCTGGGATCTCCTTTACTGAGTTTTCCTACTCACTACTACAGGGTCTGGACTTTGCGGAGTTAAATAGAAGGCACGATTGTACTCTACAGATTGGTGGCAGTGATCAGTGGGGTAATATTGTTAGCGGTATAGATCTAAGTCGTAGGCAAAATAAAGCACAATGTTTTGCTCTCACAGTGCCTCTTGTGACCAAGGCAGACGGTACTAAGTTTGGAAAGACCGAGACAGGTACCATTTGGCTTGATGCAGAAAAGACCTCACCCTATAGTTTTTATCAGTTCTGGTTAAATGTCGCAGATGCCGATGTATACAAGTTCCTTCGTTATTTTACCTTTTTGCCCGTCGAGGAGATCGCTGGAATTGAGGCTGCGGACGCAGCGGCTCAAGGGCGCCCGCAAGCACAGCGTGTATTGGCAGGCGAAGTGACTGAGTTGGTCCATGGTAATGAAGGGCTCGATGCTGCGCGAAGGATTACCGAGGCACTGTTTAGTGGTGACACTAATGATCTCTCTGAAGAGGACTTCGAGCAGCTTGGCCAGGATGGGTTGCCATCGTCACAAATTTCAGATTCCCAGCTTTATGATACGCCATTGACCAACTTACTAACCGATTGTGGAATGGCTAAAGCAGGCAGAGAGGTTAAAGACGCACTTGCAAGGAATTCGGTAATGATTAATGGTCGGTCCCAGGGCTCTGAAGACAATATGGCAACCAGGACAAGCTTCGCACTTGAGAAGGCTCTTTACGGCCGCTTCTTTTTAGTCCGGCTAGGTAAGAAAAAGTACCACCTATTCGAGCGTATTTGATCGCTTCTTGACCACTCTAAAAATAAACCTAAATACTTGTTGACAGTTTTCCCTCTGCCTGTAGAATGCGCGCTCCCAACAGGGTGAGTCGCTAGGAAATCAGGGACAAAAAGTAGAATTCAGAAGCGTTATTATTTATTTGAATTTTACTGTTGACAAGTCAAATCTTGTCGCTAGAATGCGCGCTCCCAACAGCGATGTTGAGAGACCAAGAAAGCGTCAAGGAAAGAGAGTGAAATTATTTTATAATAAATCACTTCCGACTGTTGACAAAGGGGTTGCGATCTATAGAATACGCGTCCCGCTCATCGAAGCGAATGTTCTTTAAAAATATAATCAAGCAATGCGTGTGGGCACTTGCTAATTGATATTGGATTATTAAATATCATAAGTAAGTTCTCATCGCAGACATTTATGAATGTGATAAGTTCGAATTATGAAGCTGAGATTTTGAATGGTGAAGCAAGTTTTGCGTAACCGTTCCCTCTCCTTCAACGGTGAGGTTAAAGATTAAACTGAAGAGTTTGATCATGGCTCAGATTGAACGCTGGCGGCAGGCCTAACACATGCAAGTCGAGCGCGAAAACACTTCGGTGTGAGTAGAGCGGCGGACGGGTGAGTAATGCTTGGGAATCTGCCCAATAGTGGGGGATAACGTGTGGAAACGCACGCTAATACCGCATACGTCCTACGGGAGAAAGCAGGGGATCTTCGGACCTTGCGCTATTGGATGAGCCCAAGTCAGATTAGCTAGTTGGTGGGGTAATGGCTCACCAAGGCGACGATCTGTAGCTGGTCTGAGAGGATGATCAGCCACACTGGGACTGAGACACGGCCCAGACTCCTACGGGAGGCAGCAGTGGGGAATATTGCACAATGGGCGAAAGCCTGATGCAGCCATGCCGCGTGTGTGAAGAAGGCTCTAGGGTTGTAAAGCACTTTCAGTGGGGAGGAAAAGCTCAAAATTAATACTTTTGAGCCTTGACGTTACCTGCAGAAGAAGCACCGGCAAACTCCGTGCCAGCAGCCGCGGTAATACGGAGGGTGCGAGCGTTAATCGGAATTACTGGGCGTAAAGCGCGCGTAGGTGGTTTGATAAGCTAGCTGTGAAAGCCCTGGGCTCAACCTGGGAACTGCAGTTAGAACTGTCTGGCTAGAGTATAGTAGAGGGTGGCGGAATTTCCTGTGTAGCGGTGAAATGCGTAGATATAGGAAGGAACATCAGTGGCGAAGGCGGCCACCTGGACTAATACTGACACTGAGGTGCGAAAGCGTGGGGAGCAAACAGGATTAGATACCCTGGTAGTCCACGCCGTAAACGATGTCTACTAGCCGTTGGGAGACTTGATCTCTTAGTGGCGCAGTTAACGCGATAAGTAGACCGCCTGGGGAGTACGGCCGCAAGGTTAAAACTCAAATGAATTGACGGGGGCCCGCACAAGCGGTGGAGCATGTGGTTTAATTCGACGCAACGCGAAGAACCTTACCAGGTCTTGACATCCTAGAAACTTAGCAGAGATGCTTTGGTGCCTTCGGGAATCTAGTGACAGGTGCTGCATGGCTGTCGTCAGCTCGTGTCGTGAGATGTTGGGTTAAGTCCCGTAACGAGCGCAACCCTTGTCCTTAGTTGCCAGCACGTAATGGTGGGAACTCTAAGGAGACTGCCGGTGACAAACCGGAGGAAGGTGGGGACGACGTCAAGTCATCATGGCCCTTACGACCTGGGCTACACACGTGCTACAATGGCCAGTACAGAGGGCTGCAAGCCCGCGAGGGGGAGCTAATCTCACAAAGCTGGTCGTAGTCCGGATCGCAGTCTGCAACTCGACTGCGTGAAGTTGGAATCGCTAGTAATCGTGAATCAGAATGTCACGGTGAATACGTTCCCGGGCCTTGTACACACCGCCCGTCACACCATGGGAGTAGGTTGCAAAAGAAGTAGCTAGGCTAACCTTCGGGAGGCCGGTTACCACTTTGTGATTTATGACTGGGGTGAAGTCGTAACAAGGTAGCCCTAGGGGAACCTGGGGCTGGATCACCTCCTTAAACGAATATCCTTACGGTTAGTAAGTGTTCACACGCATTGCTTGATTATTTATGACTAGCAGTAAAGTACGGTATGGCGACCGGGCTGCTTAGACCCGGTTTTTTTAGAATTGGGTCTGTAGCTCAGTTGGTTAGAGCGCACCCCTGATAAGGGTGAGGTCGGTGGTTCAAATCCACCCAGACCCACCAATTCCGGATTTATGGGGCCTTAGCTCAGCTGGGAGAGCGTCGCCCTTGCACGGCGAAGGTCAACGGTTCGATCCCGTTAGGCTCCACCACTTTACTGCATCAGAAGTTAGCGATAAGCATTTATTGTTTATCACTGACTTTTTACGTCAGCTGCTCTTTAAAAAGGTAATTATTGAATACTGAAAAATTTTTTCAAGGCCAGTGTGTATTTTTTACACATCTGTCCGGCGAAATTGTTACAACTTCTATGAAAATAGATAGGTGCATCAAAAATCTTGCTAGCTTGTGCTGTATGGTCAAGCGAGTAAGCGCATACGGTGGATGCCTTGGCAGTTGGAGGCGATGAAGGACGTAGGAGCCTGCGATAAGCTTCGGGGAGGTGGCAAACACCCTTTGATCCGAAGATTTCCGAATGGGGAAACCCACCCGCCATAAGGCGGGTATCATGCACTGAATACATAGGTGTATGAAGCGAACCCGGAGAACTGAAACATCTAAGTAACCGGAGGAAAAGAAATCAACCGAGATTCCCTGAGTAGCGGCGAGCGAAAGGGGAGCAGCCTGCAAGTGATAGCAGAAGTGTTAGTGGAACAGTCTGGAAAGTCTGGCAATAGAGGGTGATAGCCCCGTACACGAAAACACATCTGTGGTACTAAGCTTGCGTAAAGTAGGTCGGGACACGAGTTATCTTGACTGAACATGGGGGGACCATCCTCCAAGGCTAAATACTACCAACTGACCGATAGTGAACTAGTACCGTGAGGGAAAGGTTAAAAGAACCCCGGAGAGGGGAGTGAAATAGATCCTGAAACCGTATGCGTACAAGCAGTAGGAGCAGACTTGTTCTGTGACTGCGTACCTTTTGTATAATGGGTCAGCGACTTATTTTCAGTGGCAAGGTTAACCGTATAGGGGAGCCGTAGGGAAACCGAGTCTTAATAGGGCGTCTTAGTCGCTGGGAATAGACCCGAAACCGGGCGATCTATCCATGGCCAGGTTGAAGGTTGAGTAACATCAACTGGAGGACCGAACCCACTAATGTTGAAAAATTAGGGGATGAGCTGTGGATCGGAGTGAAAGGCTAATCAAGCCCGGAGATAGCTGGTTCTCCTCGAAAGCTATTTAGGTAGCGCCTCATGTCTCACCACTGGGGGTAGAGCACTGTTTCGGCTAGGGGGTCATATCGACCTACCAACCCGATGCAAACTCCGAATACCAGTGAGTGCAATCATGGGAGACACACGGCGGGTGCTAACGTTCGTCGTGGAGAGGGAAACAACCCAGACCGCCAGCTAAGGTCCCAAATATCAGTTAAGTGGGAAACGATGTGGGAAGGCTCAGACAGCTAGGAAGTTGGCTTAGAAGCAGCCATCTTTTAAAGAAAGCGTAATAGCTCACTAGTCGAGTCGGCCTGCGCGGAAGATTTAACGGGGCTAAACTGATAACCGAAGCTGCGGACGCATACTTGTATGCGTGGTAGAGGAGCGTTCTGTAAGCCGTTGAAGGTGCATTGTAAAGTGTGCTGGAGGTATCAGAAGTGCGAATGCTGACGTGAGTAACGATAAAGCGGGTGAAAAACCCGCTCGCCGGAAGATCAAGGTTTCCTGTCCAACGCTAATCGGGACAGGGTTAGTCGGTACCTAAGGCGAGGCCGAAAGGCGTAGTCGATGGAAAACAGGTTAATATTCCTGTACCGCTATATACTGCGATGGGGGGACGGAGAAGGCTAGGTGATCAGGGCGATGGTTGTCCCTGTACAAGCTTGTAGGGAGATCTCTTAGGTAAATCCGGGAGATCATTATCCTGAGGAGTGATGTCGAGCTCAATTGCGAGCGAAGTCATTGATGCCATGCTTCCAAGAAAAGCCTCTAAGCTTCAGGTATATAGAGACCGTACTCCAAACCGACACAGGTGATCAGGTAGAGAATACCAAGGCGCTTGAGAGAACTATGGTGAAGGAACTAGGCAAAATGGTGCCGTAACTTCGGGAGAAGGCACGCCGATTTTGGTGATGGGATTTACTCCCTAAGCTGAGGTTGGCCGCAGAGACCAGGCCCCTGCGACTGTTTATCTAAAACACAGCACTCTGCAAACTCGTAAGAGGAAGTATAGGGTGTGACGCCTGCCCGGTGCCGGAAGGTTAATTGATGGGGTTAGCTTCGGCGAAGCTCTTGATCGAAGCCCCGGTAAACGGCGGCCGTAACTATAACGGTCCTAAGGTAGCGAAATTCCTTGTCGGGTAAGTTCCGACCTGCACGAATGGCGTAACGACGGGGGCGCTGTCTCCACCATAGACTCAGTGAAATCGAAATCGCGGTGAAGATGCCGTGTTCCCGCGGCTAGACGGAAAGACCCCGTGAACCTTTACTATAGCTTGGCACTGAACTTTGAATCTATCTGTGTAGGATAGGTGGGAGGCTTTGAAGCGTTATCGCTAGATAGCGTGGAGCCACCCTTGAAATACCACCCTGGTATATTTGAGGTTCTAACTCTGACCCATTATCTGGGTCGAGGACAGTGTCTGGTGGGTAGTTTGACTGGGGCGGTCTCCTCCCAAAGAGTAACGGAGGAGCGCGAAGGTACACTCAGCATGGTCGGAAATCATGCTATGAGCGCAAAGGTAGAAGTGTGCTTGACTGCGAGACTGACACGTCGAGCAGGTACGAAAGTAGGTCTTAGTGATCCGGTGGTTCTGTATGGAAGGGCCATCGCTCAACGGATAAAAGGTACTCCGGGGATAACAGGCTGATACCGCCCAAGAGTTCATATCGACGGCGGTGTTTGGCACCTCGATGTCGGCTCATCACATCCTGGGGCTGGAGCTGGTCCCAAGGGTATGGCTGTTCGCCATTTAAAGTGGTACGCGAGCTGGGTTCAGAACGTCGTGAGACAGTTCGGTCCCTATCTGCCGTGGGCGTTGGAAAATTGAGGAAAGCTGCTCCTAGTACGAGAGGACCGGAGTGGACGAACCCCTGGTGTTTGGGTTGTCATGCCAATGGCATTGCCCAGTAGCTACGTTCGGACGGGATAACCGCTGAAAGCATCTAAGCGGGAAGCCTCTTCCAAGATTAATTTTCCCTGGGAGTTTAACTCCCCTGAAGGGCCGTTCAAGACTAGGACGTTGATAGGTTGGGTGTGGAAGCGCTGCGAGGCGTTGAGCTAACCAATACTAATTGCCCGTGAGGCTTGACCATATAACGCAAGCGAGACGACGGACAGATTGTTCGAGATACACGCGAGCCGAGAAAAAATTGTATTCAATAATTACCGACCTAATTTGATATTTTAGTGAAAACTAAGTGTCATACCAGTTTGCCTGGTGACCATAGAGAACTAGAACCACCTGATCCCATACCGAACTCAGTAGTGAAATGGTTCATCGCCGATGGTAGTGTGGGGTCTCCCCATGTGAGAGTAGGTCATTGCCAGGCTTCTAAATAAAACACCCCAGTTGCGTAAGCGGCTGGGGTTTTTTTATGCTGTATATTTACAGCTGTCATGTGGCAGAAAATAACAGTTCGCATTGGAACTGGTGCATAATGCAATCGATCTAAATGCCTGAAGTAGCCGAGTTGTTAAATGGAATATCTAATATATCTAATTCTAGGGGCGGTTGCTGGTTTGGTTAGTGGACTGTTTGGCTTAGGCGGCGGCGCGGTCATTGTACCTATTCTCCTGGTGTCTTTTACTGTCCAGGGCTTTTCATCAGATATCGCAACTCATATGGCTATTGCCACTTCCCTGGCCACCATTGTAATAACGTCGATGAGCTCAATGTATACCCATTACCAGAAAGCGGCGGTTCGCTGGGAGTTGATCAAAATGATCATCCCTGGGATTCTAATGGGATCATTGCTCGGGACCTTAATTTTTTCATCAATAGATTCGGTATTTTTACAGCTGTTGTTCGCCTTCTTTTTAATGGCGGTAGGATTATATATATTGTTTTATCCACCCATTGCCTCCAACTCATCTACTACCAACGCTGTACCTTTGAATCTAGGTGGTATAGCCATTGGCGGGTTGTCATCGTTATTAGGCATTGGCGGCGGAATAATGATCACGCCATTCCTGGCTTCTTTCGGCGTTACCATTCATCGGGCTATAGGCACCGCAGCGGTTGGCGGCTTTGCTATAGCCCTGCCAGCTACGCTGGTTTATAGCTCTACAGATGTGAGTGGTTATAATTTCCCAGTCAGCTCCATAGGCTATATATTTCTACCGGCATGGCTAGGCATTATAATTACTAGTGTACCGTTTGCTAGATTCGGGGCCCTTATTGCGCATAGTACTAATGAAGGTCAGTTAAAGAAATACTTTGGTATTCTCCTTCTTTTTATCTCTGCTGGATTTTTATGGGCTAATCTAGGAGGATAAACTGAATTGTTAGATCATCTAGGTGTTGGTTATGTCTGATTTGCAGGGCAAGATTTTAAAAATTCTCCAGAACCCGGGGTTCCATTCAGGGGAAAGTCTGGGCCGGCAGCTTAATGTTAGTCGAACAGCCATTTGGAAGCAGTTGCAAGCATTAGAGACCCTGGGCCTAGAGCTTGAATCGGTAAAAGGTGTTGGTTATCGTCTTCCAGATTCTTTTGAGTTGTTGAGCAAAGCTAAAATTCTACATCATATTGCCGAGTCTCATGGGGACCCCCCTTGTGAGCTAGAAATATTCCAAAGCATTGATTCTACTAATAGATACGCTCGTGAAAGAGCTGAGGCTGAAGCTATTTCAGGTGCGGTGGTGCTTGCAGAGAATCAGACAGCAGGAAGGGGGCGGCGCGGAAAAACCTGGGTGAGCCCTTTCGCGGCCAATCTTTATATGTCCATCGTCTGGGATTTTGATCAGGGCGCTGAATCGCTCCAGGGATTAAGCCTCGCTGTTGGCGTTGGTGTGCGTCGAACGCTCGTTGAGTTAGGATTGCAGGATGTGCAGTTAAAGTGGCCTAATGACATCTATATCGGAGGTAAAAAACTCGGTGGAATACTGTTGGAAATGATCGGAGATCCCAATGGCCGCTGCACGGTCATTATTGGAATTGGGTTAAATGTTGCGATGCCGTCTCTCGCCGCGCAAGAAATTGATCAAGCGTGGACCGACCTTCAGGCTCAGTCACCTTCGCCGATATCACGCAATACACTCACGGCAAAGTTAGTGGTTACATTATTTGTATTACTCAAAGACTTTCAGCGCGTTGGCTTTAAAGCTTATCGCGACGAGTGGGAGGAGGCAGATCTCCTAAAGAATCTTCCAGGAACGGTCAGGACCGTAAAAGAGGGCATATCAGGCATAGTTTTAGGTGTGGACGATAGTGGAGCACTTCGCTTAGCTCTTCCCGATGGAGAAGTGCAGCGATTTATTGGCGGCGAATTGAGTTTGGGGCCAAGCCTATGATCCTTGATATAGATATCGGGAACAGTTATGCAAAGTGGCGGCTAACTGATGGTGCTGTGGTCTACCAAAGTGGATCGCAGGCGACCCAATCAATCAGTGATGGGCTGGAATTACCGTCGGGGGTCTCAATTTCACGCGTTCGCCTGTCATCAGTGGCAAGCGATTCGCTTCAAGGTGATTTAGTGGCCCAGATGAAGAGTCAGTTCAATGCTGAAGTCACAGCGGCTAAGGTATCCTCAAGTACCGCTGGAGTAATCTGTGGCTACGACGATCCGTCGAGCCTCGGCATTGATCGCTGGCTCGCTATGGTGGCTTCGTACAGCCGCTATCAGGCTTCAGTTTTAGTTGTCGATGCCGGTAGCGCAATGACGTTGGATTTGGTGTCAGCAGAGGGTCGCCATATTGGCGGTTATATATTGCCGGGTCTCACACTTATGCGCGACGCGTTGTGGGGAGGTACTGATCGAGTTAAGGTTGATGCAGATGCAACCAGTTGTGGCATTGATCCGGCGCAGGACACTGCAGCAGCAGTTAATCAAGGCAGTTTATTGGCCTCAATTGCAGTCATTGAAAAGTTGCTTGTCCAATATCAAAGCAATCTCGTGGTGACCGGAGGTGACGCTAAGCAATTACTTCCTTATCTCAAGGGAAAAGTTGATTATCAGCCAAATTTGGTGATTGATGGATTGGCTTTGGGGGTTGTTTCTACAACCAAGCTCTGACTTTAGGGGGAATTTACCTTCATCGCGGTATTATCGAAGCAAATTATTTAAATATTACTCATTTTTTCACCTACGCCTCCGCAGATCTTTAGAGATCAGGGCGATCGCTATAACGTATTGATTTTTATTAATAAATTGACAAATTTGGTTTTCGAACTCTCCGTAAATTGACTATCTTTAGTCCGCTTCTGGGCAGCAAATTATTCAAACTAGAAAAAACACTAAAAGAAGCGCCAGTTAAGGTTGCTAAAGCGGTCGAGTTTAACTAAAATCGCGCTCCGTTATTGAGATGCTGGCGTAGCTCAGTTGGTAGAGCAGCTGACTTGTAATCAGCCGGTCGGGGGTTCGACTCCTCTCGCCAGCTCCATTTTTCTCAGGAAAGTCTTTTAGTAGTTGACATTAGGGGGCTAGACTAAGAAAATAAGCGGCCATTTTTTGGGGGGGATTCCTGAGCGGCCAAAGGGATCAGACTGTAACTCTGACGCGAAAGCTTCGGTGGTTCGAATCCACCTCCCC
>FLMP01000656.1_pt1 | contig 10679 bp, 7 predicted proteins | sample 887161 | NCBI WGS metagenome assembly FLMP01 (sample SAMEA4017660, study PRJEB14154) | seawater metagenome
ACCAACCACCTTCAATTGGTTTTGGCAACAGAATTCGTTGTAGTGCTGCTAAGCGATCGTTTGGGGAATCAATAGTTAATACTCGACGATTATTCTTTTTCATGATAATTTCTTTAGCGTCTTCGTTATATGCAGGCGCCATCAATACCTCAAGGAATAATGGTGCAATTGCAGTTGCAGTATCACACTCAAGTGGTTCGTTAAAACAAATAATTGAACCAAAGGCAGATTCAGGGTCGCTTGCTAATGCCATTTCATAGGCTTCTAGTTGAGTTGCACCAAATGCTGCACCGCACGGATTGTTATGCTTGACAATGACACATGCGTGAGGGGTTTGTGGCCACTCATCGGTAGAGAGGGCTCGACATAGACGGAGAGTTGCGTCTGCATCCGTGTAATTGTTGTAAGACATTGCTTTACCACCTTCTACTCTAGCGGTAACCAAAGACTTGTGCTGGCCGATTTCCTTTGGATTCAAGTAGAGTGCTGCTGCTTGATGGGCGTTTTCACCATAACGTAAGTTGTGAGATTTTATTGATGCTGATAATAATACATCTGGCAAACGTTGGCTTTGGATTTCTGTATCATCACTATCTTCTGGACGTCCAACGAAACGAGAATGTAACTCATCTGCTATTGCCGTATCATAGGTTGCAGTGTGTTGGAATGCCTCTAACGCCAAGTTTTTCCGCATTTCCATAGAAACTCCCTCAGCACCATTTGCATCGGTTAATGCAGATAGAACTTCATCATAGGATTGGGGGTTGACAGTGATTATTACATTTCTATAATTCTTTGCTGATGCCCTAACCATTGTCGGGCCTCCAATATCTATCATCTCCAATAGATCAGGGTCTTCGAGAGGTGGTTGTTGCGCTGCTGCTGCTGAAAAAGGATAGAGATTACAAGCGACTATCTGAATTGGTGCATATCCTAACTCGTCTAGGCCAACACGGTCTGCCTCGCTTTCTAAGCGCGCTAATAGTGGTCCGTGAATTGCTGGATGGAGAGATTTTACACGCCCGTCAAAGATTTCTGGATGGCCAGTTATGTCTGAAACTCCGATTACCTCTAGTCCTGCTTCTTTCAATTTTCTAGCAGTTCCACCAGTTGAAACTAATTCAAAACCAAGTCGTGCCAATCCTGTTGCAAATTCAACAATATTGGTTTTGTCGTATACACTGAGCAATGCTCGTGGACGGGTTGCGTTGTTTTCCATGGTTGGACCCGTGTCATTGGCACTTGCGAGCCGGTATTGAACATAGTGGCCATTCAAAGTAAACGCAATTGCCCTACTATTGCAATTAATCGTAGCACTGCAAGGTGGTTTCAGTCACCGCGAGCAGATATCACTTGGTCCACTCTAAGTAGCCCGCATGCAGTTTCGCAAGCCGCTTCAATGGCATGGGAAAGTGTTTCAGCACTTGCTAATGCTTCTTCGATTGTTCCTGCTTTGCCGTCGCGCATAACTCCCGCCTCGCTATTTCCTGCTCTATGCAATGCTCGTAATTCGAGTAGACAATCTAGGCGGTTTACTCCGGCGTTTTCTCCTAGTGTTGCTGGAACTGATTCCAATGCTCTGGAGAATGCTTCCATTGCTAACCTTTCACGGCCAGGATGGTTTTCTGCTGCTTCCTTGATAGCAAGGCTTGCAGCCATATGCAAACTTCCTCCACCGGTTAGAACTTCACCGGTTTCCATTGCTGAAGTTACAGAACAAAGTGCATCATAGAGGCCCCGAATCACTTCTTCACTAGCAACTCCGTCACCGCCACCAACATCGATAGTTGCTATGCCGGTTTGTTGTCCAACCAATAAATGAATACGCTCTCTTCGACCTTCTGCTCCTTCAAGAATTTCAATCTTTAGTTCACTAAAATCACCCAGTATCTCTGGAGAAATATCATCCAGATGATCTATCATTTGAGCGCCTGTAGCCAAAGCAATATCTTCTGCTCCCGCCTTTTCTAAACCACCCAAAACAAAAATTCCAGCATCGACAAGGGTGTGAAGTATTCTTGCTTCAACTCCTTCCGCAGTAAATACTAGACTTGCACCACTGCTGATAACTTGTTGTGCCTTGAGTTGTAACTTCTCTTCCTCCGCATCCATGAAAGAAGCCCATTGCTCAGGGTCTTCTACTTCAATTTCAACATCACGGGTTGTTGATTCAATCTGTAAAGGACAAGATAAAACCAATACTTTTCCTGCATCTAATGATTTAGGAAGCCGGTCCAGTTCTAGTCTCTTCTCGATGATTAATCCGGCAATTATTCTACTATCTCCAATGCTTCCAACGCCGCGCTTTGACATCCTAACATCTTCAGTACTAATGTGTAAATTACCATCTCTCTCACCAGCAACAAGTTGTGCTGCTGTGACAACGAGATTAGCCATTAAATCTCCGCCTGCTTCTGCTGAAGTTCCGCTCATTGCGGTCTTTGCAACCTTTCTAAGATCGTCGATAGAATCAGGTCGTATTGTAATAATTTTAGATTCAAGAGTTTGCAATGTAATTTCTAATGCTTTTTGATAGCCGTCGACCAATACCAATGGGTGTAGCTTCTTGTCGAATAATCGACCTGCTTCTCTCATCAGGTTACTGGCGATTAACAAACAACTGGTGACGCCATCGCCACAAGCATTCTCTTGTGATTGTGCAAGCGCGACGAATGCTTTTGCTGCTGGGTGTTTTACCAATAATTCGGCAACTATCTTTGCGCCATCGTTGGTCACTGCGGTTTGCCCATTTGTCTTATACATCATTTTGTCAAGACCATTTGGCCCTAAAGTTCCCGCTAATAAATCACCGAAGGCGATTGCTGCGCCAACCAATTTCTTGGTAACTTCAACACCAGAAGTTACTGATGTCGTAGGTGAGACAATCGCCACGGGGGCGCGTCCTGAGCCATCGTTTGGTAGCGACATCATCCCTTGGGCGCGGCCACGCCTTGATGAACCCTCCTTCAATTATCGTCAAATAATTTCAGCGGTTCTTACGAGATTTGCGACGGTCGCCTTTACTAGGACCTTTGCGGTTTCCGTCTCTGTTACGGTTTTCTCGAGAGTTGCGGTCTTGAGAATCTTCCCAGAACTTTTTCTTCTCGCCGAGGTCTTCCGGCATATCTTCAAATGATTCTATGCTCAATTTCATCCCACCTAATTCATCTTGTAATTGGTTGACGTTTTCTCCACCACGGCCAACTAAAGTTGAAATCATATTTTGTGGAGCGTAGACTCTAGCACTGGTTTCTCTGGTGAATTGTACTTCACATTGAACACCGACCCACTGTTGAATTGTTTGTACGATTTTGTCTTTGGCTAGTGCTCGCATTGGGGATAGTTTTCCCCTTGCTGCTGCAGTTACCGGGACAACTGCTATTTCCGAGCCAAAAGCGAACATTTCATGGGTGATTTTACCACTAGGGAATTCAACCACTTCAATAACTGGTCTTGCCAATTCTTCTTGCATTCCTGTTGGTGCTTTGACGGTCATGCGCAATTCCAAAACTTGCTGAATCTTTCCTGCTTCAACGTGAAGTATCGTGTCCAATACTTGACTGACTAGTCCCAGTTCAACCTTACCGACCAACCTCTGAATTGCCTCTAATGCTGAGTTGGCGTGAGTTACTCCAAGTAATCCTACACCTGCAAGTCTCACATCTGCAAAAATCTCAAAATCTCTTGCCCTTCTTACCTCATCAAAGATGACGAAATCTGGCCTGACTAGGAAAATAACCTTCGCAGTTTTTTCTAGGTCTCCTTCAAGAGGTGCATATTGAGTGATTCTATCTGCCAATTGTAAGTCGCGAGGTGCTTCCATGGTCTTGACCATAGCGCCAACTTCAGTATCCAAGTATTCGGCGACTGCTTGGGCTAAAGTTGTCTTTCCCGAACCTGGCCGTCCACAAATGAATACACCGCGATGGTGGTCTGCTAGCCTTTCGATTAGACGTGGGTCGATTTCATAATCACTGAGTGAAAGTTTTGCAACTGGGCGTACGATTGTGATTTCTCTTGCGTCTGAAAATGGCGGCCATGCGCATGCAATACGCAGATCTCCTAGTTGTAGGACTTGGCAACCTTTTCTATCAATTTCAAGGAAGCAATCACTACGATCTCTGTTGGTTTCTATCAAATCAACCAATTCCTCTTGCATTGCTTCCATGCGCAATGTATCCCATTCAGTAGCCGATTCAACCTCTGTTAATTTTAACTGACCAATTGTGCCTTGTTTGACTCTTGGTATGCAGTCTGCTTTGAGAAAAACTGTGTGAACTTGCTCCATCAACAAGTCCTCAAGTGCCTGTGGAAGTGCGGGGTGGTCGCCAAACTTAGCCATTGTAATCAGTCATGGTCGGGAAGGGGAGCATTTCACCCTTCGCCTCAAGCACCCTATCAATCAAACGAACTTATTTGATCAATTATTACTTTCAACATCTGAAATATTAGACTGTTGTTGTTCGATGTGGATTGATGCTTCTGATAGTGCTTGTTGTATCCAACGGGCTCCTCGTAATGTTGCACCCGCTGTTGGGAATAGGTCGGCTTTAGCATTGCTTTGTTGGCGCGAGGTGTTGAGTAGTTGCCGCGATTCCATCTCCAATGGTGGGGTTGAAAAATCGGTGCCGATAATTTTGTCAACTTCTTCGTTTTGTAATCGGATATTGTCATGATTGTTAAAATCAACAAAAATAGAGCCACTTTCTCCAATAAAGTTGAGTTGTCGTTGCTCACTCTCTGAATCCCAGCCAACGGAAATATTGGCTTCTATGGCAGAAGGGAATTCAAGCCACATCGAAGCCTGTACCGGATTGTTTTGCTGGCCGGTGACCAAACGAGAGATATGCAAACGTTGTGGCTCGACCTCACCTTGTACTGAACAGACTGTGTCTATTGCATGAACTGCTAAAGCCTCTATGACATCGCCTTGTAGTGGCGCCTTTCTAGTAGAGTGGCGAATAAATTGTATCCGGTGTAATGAACCGATTGCGCCACTTGCAACCATTGATTTCGCCTTTATTATTCCTGAATGGAATCTCAATAAAAATCCAACTGAAAGTGAACGCCCTGTGCTTTGACTAGCGGCTATGACCGCAGCTGCTTGAGATTCACTAAAGCCCAATGGCTTTTCAACCAACACATCGATACCTTCGTTCATCAAATCTATTGACAGTTGGCAATGACTTTGTGGAGGGGTTACTATCGCTACCAAATCAACCGAATTGTGCATTACCATCTCCCGCCAAGTAGCATAAGTTGCATCAACTTCAGGGCCTAAATCTATTAGTTTTTCTAAATCGGTATCGCAGACTAATAATCGCTTGACCAAACCTTCTCTTTTGAGAGATGAAAGGGTTCTGATATGTGCCTGACCCCAACGTCCAGCGCCAATAATTGCGACTGTTAGAGCCATATCAACAGAGCATTGCTATGGTCGGAGTTTGATAGTATTGACCATTGGACAACCCAATCTTTGTACTGTGGTTCTCTGATTGGGATATATTAACGATAAAGCGAATGTAGCCAATTGCCTTCTTTGTCTTTATATTTCAGTTCAAAGGAAGTCGGTTCACTCTGAGAATCCCATGTATGGTGTCCTTGGAGATGAAAGCCCATCTGACGATAGACTTCAGGTGTACAATGGACTCCTGTTTCTCCGAAATAAAATGCCCTTGAAACCTCGGTGGTCAAGCGGTGAAGTCCGGCTTGATGAAGTGCGATCGATGTGATGGCATCTTGTGAAGTTGGAGAGCGGCGGTAATCTATTTTCGGGAAAGGGTGAGAGCATGCTTCTGCGGGAGGGTTTAGGCAATTGCCTTGTGGTCGCCGCCTAGATGCTTTCAACATTTTTCTCATCTGAAACAATCGGATTCTGCGATGAGGTCTCTTTCCATAAGACCGACCAAGAAGATACTTTTTCTCATACTCATACAGTGATGGTGAAATCAAGTCCCAGGTTTTTTTGGTTAAACAATAAGTTACGAAATGCCGATTGGTAAGAACTACTTTGTTGAGATCTCCTTCCAATTGTTGTTTTGTTCCTGCCTGAACATTCCACACTTGGACTGTCCCAACATCATCGTATTGTTCTGCCCAGTCCGATAGGCGTAGTAATGCCGTCATGAATGTTGGTCCCGCTTCGATATCATCTTCTACCAGTATCATTCGCTCATAATTCTGTTCATCAAAAATCTCTCGCCTTGCCCCAATCAGTTGCCGCCCGACTCCAAAATTTTCTGGTCTTTGAACTATTTTTTTGTAAGGCACCCCGCTGTCGTTGATCACTTTGACCAACTCAGCTTGCAGTGAGTGTTCTCCACCATCCAAATAGTGATGTAAATCGACCTCGCCATTCATGACTTCTGGGCAGTCTGCTAAACCTTGCAGCATTCGCTTGAAATGGTCGGGCCGACCGAAGCCAAATGTACAGACTGCGGTCCTCATTCCTCATCCCTCGTTTCGGATTGAGTATGCCACAATTTCCCACCAAGGGCTTCCCATTCATCGGACTGAGGGTGTGCAGAGTTGTGGTAGTTGGTGTATTCCCCAAAGACCCATTCGCCCTTAACTCGGAACAAATCAACACGAGAGTAATCGATCTCCGAGGCAAGATTTTCGGCGACTTCGATCAGCGATTTTATCCCTTCTTCACCTAAGATAGGCACGATGTTATCTGGTGTACCTTGTTCACTCCATCTCCCGTTGGTTTGAATTATTTTTTGTCCATGAAGAGTGTAAATCGATTGTGCATGAGTTGTCATTCTTCCAATATCGTGTTGAATGAATCCTGCCTTACCATGAAACACATGTACTTTCCAATCAGAAGGTAATGAATCGGTTTCATCGACCAGTAATTCTTCTATCATCACGCCACGCGGTTTGATATTATATGCACCCCATTCCAATGGGGCTGGGAAATCTTTCCTCAAGGTACGCGATAGTGCCCACTGGATGCGCCAACGTGGCCACGGCCTGCCGTGCTGGTCTTTGCCATTTCTGATGACCAAATATCCATTGTCCCCTCGGGTTCTGATTCTGAATTTGCGCGCAACTCCATTCAATGGCTTATCACCATTATCCATGATAAAGAGAGTATCTCCAGACCAGTGGTTGGTTTTGATTACACAGCGTGAGGGCAAATTTTCCCAGTCAATTTTTACTTTTAAATCGGTACTCCAATAATGCAACTTTGGTAATGCACAACCACCGAGTCGTTGGACAATTTCTCGTGCTAGGTATTTGTTTTCCATAAGAGGAAGGGTTGGGTTACGATCATTTACCATCCTGTACAGCAATTTCTGAGAATAGTGTTCGGATTTGCTTGGTTCAAAGCGGTGCCATACATTTTTGCCGCCGGGCAAAATGTCACCATGGTTCGTACCGCTCATGGCCTTGCCTACCGGTCTTATCTCAAGAAGAGCGCGCTAATATTACTCAGTATTGTCCCCTTCACTTGACGATTCTTCAGAAACTACTGCATCATCGTAATACCTGTATGTTTCATACACTGGTTGTTCTAATTCCAAAGTAACAACATCATTCATCGTGGTTAGATTGGTAACAGAAACTCCAGCAGAAGAAATTGCATAGACATAATCACCCATGAAAATAGACCTGCGGATATTGTATTGACCCCAATAATATTGGTCGTCGGCCCGATTGTATAGAGCGGAATGGTCAACAGTTCCGTGCAGACTTAGTTCACCTGTTTCTTCAGATACATTGACTAATGCAAGTTTGGATACATATTGATAGTTCCAATGGTATTCACCATTATCTGACTGCCAATTGTTGTATCTGTAGGTTGAAATTGGTACTGCTAACAATCCCTTAGGAGCCCAATACTGGAATGCTTTATGCTCGTATGTAGCCTCAGAATAAGACCATTGCCAAGATGTATCATTTGCATTTTGTACCGGTGATACAGAGAAGACATCGTCTAATGTCGGACTTGATGTATTGCTGACATCGAATAATGAGATTCTAACATTTGACCAATCCAAACCCGTCCCATCTGCATTTGCTGGCCCCATGCCAATTGTCAATATTTGGTCTCTTGATAGTGGATGAATATAGGTGGATACTCCGGGCACTTCCAATTCTCCCAAGATCGTTGGATTTGTTTCATCTGATAAATCAATAATCCATAGTGGGTCAATTTGCATGAAGGTCACGATGTAGACTCTATCGCCATCAAAGCGAGTACTCCAGATTCTTTCACCTTCTGCAATGCCTTCTAACTTGCCTAATTCAGTAAGAATTTGCTTTCCATCATCGTCAACTGCTCTTCCGAGTGTTACTACTTGACTTGACATCGGCTCAGCGTCTTCTATCCACCAACGTCCCCATTGGCCAACAGTTGTTGCGACTCTGACTACACCTTCGTATTCGGAAAGTGAGAATTGATCTAGTACTTGCCCATCAACTCTTCCTGAACCGGTATAGACTGTTTCTCCAGATGCTGAAATATCGAAAGTGTGAATGTTGGTTGATTCCATCATATCTGCGTCTGCACCCCAAAACCACCACCAATCCCATGCGTTTTCAGTGATGATAAGAACATCCTGAGAAGCATATACTTGTGGGTAATTACCAACGATGTGATCTGCTTCAAAGGCAAAATCTTCATCTGCTAAATCCATGGTAAAAATGCTGGTGAATCCTCTGTTGAAGCCATCACTTGGTGCAACGAAGTCTGCACATTCTCCATCACTCATCTGGTGTACTGTGAGAACTCCATCTTGGCGCTCGTAAACTCGTGGAAGAATTTCTTCTAGGGTGAGTCCATCAAGAACTTCTTGGTTATCCAAAATAGTTTGATAAGCTATCTTGTGACGGATTTCTTCTCTTCTAGAGTCATCATAATCCAGATTCCAATATCCTGATGGAAGGTTAAGCCATGATTGAACTCCTGGGATGTTAAGCCATGTGTGTGTCACTGTTCTAACAGTTGCATTTACTTCTCTTGCAGTCATATAATAGCCTTCAAGGAATAATTCTTTTCCAATTACTGGATCTGAACGGTTAGTGATATCTAGGACTGTGAACTTGGTTAGAGTTTCAGTTCTCCAACCTTGATAGCCGTCAGTCCAACCCAATTCCGTTCGTAGAGGACTGTCTTGGGGAATACTCCATGGAGATACGGTGGAAATAACCACCAATCTATCACCGTCTAGCATCATTGCTTGTGGCGTTCCCTCTATTGTGAAGTTCGATTCATAAGTAATTGTTCCAAAGTCTGGGACTCCAAGAATTTCTAATCTATTGCCGTTAAGGAAGTAGATAAAATATCCATCTGTCTTGACGAAGTCGGCTTCATCGACTCCTTCTTCTTGGTTGTTGGTGCCTGAGAAATCTTCGCCTTCTACTCTTGGCGGAGTTGCGCTTTTTGTTTGGCCTCCTGATGCTGTTGCGTCATCCATTGCTGATTCAGCCATTATTCCATCATCCATTCCAAATCTACCATAGTAGTATACTTCCTCTGCTGCTTGCAAAATTTGTGTTCGGTATTCTTCTGCAATCGATTGTTTAAGGCTACTTTCCAACTCTTCACAGTCGTCAAAACCACTGAGTTGTGGATTGCTTGCGGTCCTAGAAACGGAGGTCGACCAATCGTTTGGCAGAGTTACATCTGGCACTTCTATTGACTCATCAATAATACCGGTACAACCTGATACTAACATTATTCCAAGCACTAATACTACCAGTGTTTTGTGTTCTTTCATACCACTACCACCTCGCGCCCCACTATCAATGAATTGGTAAAGTGATTTTACTATGAGGAAAGGTGATGGCTATCTTTCAAAGTTTCACGACCAGTAAGTGTTAATCTCCAAGGAGAACGCTTCTTTGTATCTGTTTTTTCAATTAATTGGTTGCTGCTAAGCTGTATCATATGATGGGAAAGCAACTGGCGGGAGAGTTCTAACTTTGCCCTTATTTCCTTATTTGACATTCCCAGGACGCCTGCTTCTGCGAGAGTTTCTAAAATGGCTCTACGAGTTCCAACGATTGGCTGGCTGAGTGTATGTAACTGACCTGGTGAGATGTGGGCTGCGGCATATCTCCTATGTTTACCATCTCTCCAAGATATTATTTTACCTTGTGTTTCTAAAACATTTAAATGGTGGGCTGTGACCCCATTTGCCAATTTAAGGGCATCTCTTAACGCTGAAAAATGGATCCCCGCATTGGACTCGATATATCCTAAAATTCTCCCTCGGTTGAGGTCGTCCCGATTGGATTTCTTAGCAAGAAGTGGTGTAACAATTGCCATTAGAATTGCAATTTTAATGGCTTCAGAAAGAGCCGAACTCAAGAACAGAAGGGTAAACAGGCCCGTACCAAAACCGATGAAACCAAATGACGGATCGTTTTTTAATCCATCTTCTGTAGATTCTGGGCTCTTCTTCTCAGATGGAGAACTTTCTTGGACGGATTCTTCAGCACTTGCTACTCCTGAAAAATCATTTTCATCTACTGGCGCATCAGTTGCAGTGTCTGCCTGCCCCTCATCAAGTGTAACAACACCAAAAAGCACTGATGCAAGAGAAACAACGATGAGAAATCGGATACCCCAACTTCCGTTCATGTGATTACATAGGTGGGTAGGTTTTCAAGAACTTGGTTCAATGATTTGACAAACCACACATTCGATTTCACCGTAGTAGGTGAAA
>FLMP01000657.1_pt1 | contig 10656 bp, 6 predicted proteins | sample 887161 | NCBI WGS metagenome assembly FLMP01 (sample SAMEA4017660, study PRJEB14154) | seawater metagenome
TGGTTCTGCTCTAGCACATCAAGGTCATATAAATAGTTAACCATGATGCCTTTTGATTGCTCAATGCCTTTTACAGATAAATCAGCATTTAAATTCACTCTTTCTATAATAGCGCCATTGCCCAAATGAAATTTAGCAACAGGATCGTTGGGAAATCCGTCTGCTCTGTTGGAATCTATCAGATAAACCAATGCTTGCTTGAGAAGAATATCCTCTTGGATATTTTGATCGATAGAATTTTCTTTAAGCCATTTTGTAAAACCAGGTGCAGGGGAAAGTGTTGCAAATCTATTGAGCCCCTCAATTTCCTGTTTTAATTGATGTGCTACGTTTTTTATTAAGAAATTACCAAATGAAATTCCTGAAAGACCTTCCTGACAATTTGAAATAGAGTAAAAAATTGCAGTATTAATATCTTGGTCCAAAGTAACACTTCTATCAATTTTAATGACCTCTTTAATGCTCTCTGGCATGTTGTTGCTTAGGGCTACTTCAACAAAAATCAATGGCTCATTAGGTATGAGTGGATGAAAAAAAGCAAAGCATCTCCTGTCTTCTGGCTCTAACCTTGCCCTGAGATCATCCCAAGAATTAATCTCATGGACAGCCTCATAAGCAATGATCTTTTCTAAGATATTCGCAGGAGTTGCCCAATCTATCTTTTGTAAAACTAAAAATGATGGATTAAACCAATGTTTAAACAAATCTAAAAGGCTGGCATCAAAGAATGCCAAATTTGGATTATCTTTTTTAAGAGATCTAATTCTCTCTCTGAGTCGAACCAATCTGAGGGTGCCTTCGGATACAGTATTCAGTCTTTTGAACAGCTCGATCCACTTCGGCTTGGAGGCTTTAGAAATGATCTCTAAGTTTTTTTGAGTGTTATTTTGAGAATATTCTTTGGAGGCTTTTGATAAAAAATCAGCGTCTATGTCATATTTTTCTTTCAGAACATTAAAGAAATCAATAAATTGCTCGTCATCAAGATCTTCTATTAAATGAGAGAGATGTTCTGCATACACCAATGAAGACACTTCTCCACTTTTTGACATCACAGACTCTAATGCCTTATTTATATCCTCATGCAGAATTCCAAAATCTTTCGAACGAAAATAGCCACCCTGACGTGATCGGCTCATTATTGACGAAAGTAGATTCTGGAAAAAGTTCATATGCTATGAGAAATTTATCATACTCTAGGGAATTAATATATTTGATAATTAGCAAGTAATTCCAGCATATAACTCTCCCAGTCCTATTGTTAAAATTTTTCAGTAATTACAAGACTAGTGCATGAAAATGATTTTTATGTAAGTATGAAGAAATGAAAAATTTGTCAATACGTAATTTTTCTAAATTTTTAAATGTGAGAGTTTATTTTGAAAGCAGATATAGACATTGCTAGAGAGGCAGAGCCAAAAACAATTGATGTTATTGCTACTAAGTTAGGTATTAGTGATGAATATCTTGAGCGCTACGGTAAATTCAAAGGGAAGGTAGACCTTTCAATTAATCATGAGAAACTCAAGGATACCAAAAACGGCAAATTAATTTTAGTGACAGCAATATCTCCTACTCCAGCAGGTGAGGGCAAAACTACTACAAGTGTTGGTCTGGTTGATGGTCTTTGCCATATTGGCAAAAAAGCAATGATTTGTCTAAGAGAGCCAAGCTTAGGACCATGTTTTGGTATGAAAGGTGGTGCGGCCGGAGGTGGATATGCTCAGGTCATACCTATGACAGACATTAATTTACATTTTACTGGTGACTTTCATGCTATTGGAGCAGCTCATAATCTTCTCTCTGCGCTAATTGATAATCATATTCATTGGGACAATCAGCTGAATATTGATCCTCGCAGAATCACTTGGAAGAGAGTGGTTGATATGAATGATAGATCTTTAAGAGAGATTACTTGTGGCCTTGGCGGGGTTGGCAATGGCATACCTAGGCAAAGTGGTTTCGATATAACGGTTGCTTCAGAGATCATGGCAGTGTTCTGCCTAGCATCAGATATGGATGATCTAAAAACGAGAATAGGAAATATCGTTATAGGCTATACAAGATCTAATGAGCCTGTAAGAGCAAAACAATTAAAAGCTGACGGAGCAATCGCCGCATTATTGAAAGATGCATTTCAACCAAACTTAGTTCAAACCCTTGAGCATAATCCTGCATTTATTCATGGCGGACCTTTTGCTAATATTGCGCATGGCTGTAATTCAGTTGTTTCAACCAAGACAGCATTAAAACTTGCTGATTATGTTGTTACGGAAGCTGGATTTGGAGCAGACCTAGGAGCTGAGAAATTTTTTGATATTAAGTGCAGAAAATCAGGCCTAAAACCGGACGCTGTTGTCTTAGTTGCCACCACCAAGGCCTTAAAAATGCATGGCGGCATTAAAAAAGATGATCTTGGTTCAGAGAACGTAGATGCCGTAATCTTAGGCTGCAAAAATCTTGAAAGACACATTGAAAATATTGGAAAATTTGGAGTCCCAGTTATTGTTGCAATCAATGACTATGTCAGTGATACAGAAAAAGAACATGCTGCAATTATTGATTATTGTCAAAATATTGGCGTTCAGTGCAAAATTTCTTCTCATTGGGAGAAGGGTGGCAAAGGTGCTACGGATCTTGCAGAAGAGGTTGCTAAAATTGCCGATTCAAATTCTGCTGAATTTAAAACTTTATATGATAATAAAATGTCACTGTGGGATAAAACTCAATATATAGCACAAAATATTTATGGTGCTGCAGAAATAATTGCTGATAAAAAAATAAGAAATCAATTTCAGAAATTAGAAGACGATGGATTTGGTGAATACCCAATATGCATGGCCAAGACTCAATACAGCTTTTCAACAGACCCATTATTAATGGGCGCTCCATCGGGGCACGATGTTCCAATCAAAGAAGTCCGCTTATCGGCAGGCGCAGAATTTGTTGTGGTTGTTTGCGGTGAAGTGATGACCATGCCGGGGTTACCTAGAATACCGGCTTCGGAGAATATAGATGTTGATGATAATGGACTGATTCAAGGATTATTTTAAAAGGAGAAAAAAATGAAAATACTATGTATCTTATACGACGACCCAAAAGACGGAATGCCTTCAAGTTATCCACTCAAGGAACTTCCCAAGCTTGATAAATATCCCGATGGTATGACACTGCCAAGTCCCAAAGGAAGAGACTTTACACCAGGTGAATTGCTTGGTTGCGTTTCTGGTGAGCTGGGCTTAAGAAAATTTTTAGAAGATGGAGGGCACACACTTGTGGTCACATCTGATAAGGACGCTGAAGGCTGTAAAGCAGACCAAGAGCTGGTTGATGCTGATATTGTAATTTCACAACCATTTTGGCCTTACTACTTAACAAGACAAAGAATGGAAAGTGCGCCAAATTTAAAAATGGCAATAACCGCTGGTATTGGTTCTGATCATGTAGATCTTCAGGCTGCAATGGACCATAAAATTGATGTCGTTGAGGTGACCTATTGTAATTCTAGGTCAGTAGCAGAACATATCGTGATGATGATTCTATCTATGGTGAGAGATTATCATAATCAACATAGGATAGTGAATGAAGGTGGTTGGCACATCGCCGATGCCGTTCAGAGATCTTACGATGTAGAAGGTATGAACGTAGGAACAATTGCTGCTGGTCGCATTGGCTATGATGTATTGAGAAAAATGCATCCGTTTGATGTGCATCTTCATTATTTTGATAAACATAGATTGGATTCAGCGAAAGAACAAGAACTGAATTTAACTTATCATGATTCAGTTGAATCTCTGGTTGCAGCTTGTGATGTCATAAATATTAGTTGTCCCCTGCATCCTGAAACAGAGCATTTATTCAATGATGAGCTAATTAGTAAATGTAAGCCTGGCGCATACATTGTCAATACTGCCAGAGGTAAAATTTGCGATAAGGACGCTATTGTTAGGGCCTTAGAATCAGGGCAGTTAAGTGGATATGCAGGTGATGTGTGGTTCCCGCAACCAGCGCCTAATGATCACGTTTGGAGAACAATGCCACATCACGGAATGACGCCACATACCTCAGGAACTTCTTTGTCGGCACAGACAAGATATGCTGATGGCGTTAGAGAAATATTGGAGTGTTTCTTCGATGGGGAAGAAATAAGAAATCAATATTTAATTGTTCAAGACGGAGATCTTGCAGGCATGGGTGCTCATTCTTACACCAAAGGCACAGCAACTGACGGTTCAGAGGAAGCGGCTAATTTTAAAAAGTAGATAAGAGATGAAAAATAATATTATCTCTGCTTTTGGAGGATTTCTTTGCATTTCTGCATTGGCATACCTGAATTCTTTTGATGTAAGCAATTTATGGTTAATTCCACCGTTTGGCGCAAGCATGGTGTTGGTAATGTCTGTCCATGAAAGTCCTTTAGCGCATCCAAGAAATATTTTATTTGGTCATATGCTGTCAGCCTTATCAGGAGTCTTTGTTTTTTCAATGCTAGGTTTTTCCTCTCTCAGTGTAGGACTAGCAGTTGGCTTAGCAATCTTTTTAATGATGGCCACCAAGACAGTTCATCCGCCGGCTGGTGCGAATCCTATTATTGCTGTTCTTGGCGCAAAAGGGATAAGTTTCGTTTTAATGCCAGTAGCAGTAGGAGCATCTTTTATAGTTCTATTTGCAATTATTTATAATAAATTATTAAAGAGGAAATATTTTACTTTTAAAGATTGGAGACAGCTAATTCGTTACTAAATATTATGTTGTAATCAAAAAAATTAAAGATTTAGCCTCTTTGATATTCTGTTCATATATCATTACAAAAAACAAAGCAGAGTAACTGCCTAACCATAAAAACATCGTTTCTTTTAATGAGCAAAGATATTAATACAAATTTTAAAGACTTTACTTCAGGTTATTCTATTGAAGTTATCCCAAGGTCTGCGGCAAAGATTGAATCTTTTTCAGACCTTTTACCTAAAAGCACCAGAGTCTATATAGCCCATATAGAAACGGAAGATATCACAGCAATGGTTGCTACTGCTAAAAGACTGAAGGACGAAGGTTTTACTGTGATGCCTCATATCCCAGCCAGAATGATTAAAAATGAGGCCATGTTAAATGACTGGATTTCTATGTATCAGAATGAGGCTGGAGTAGATGAAGCACTTTTATTGGCAGGAGGTTTAAAAAAACCATTAGGAAACTACGATTCTTCCATGCAATTGATTGAATCAGGTCTCTTTGATAAGGCTGGTTTTAAAAGACTTCATATAGCCGGGCATCCTGAGGGTAGCAGGGATATAGATCCTAGCGGAGGAACAAAAAATGTTACCGAAGCACTTTCATGGAAGCAAGAATTTTCTAAAAGAACCGATGCTTCTATGGCAATAGCCACTCAGTTTTGTTTTGATGCCGGTGTTGTAAAAAAATGGGCAGACAGTATTAAAGAAAATGGAATTGATATCCCCATTCATATTGGTATAGCTGGACCAGCAAAACTACAAACGCTATTAAAGTTTTCGGTTGAGTGTGGAATAGGTGCTTCAATGAAAGTTCTCACTAAAAGAGCAAAAGACCTCACAACACTATTATTGCCATACAAACCAACACAAATTCTAAATGAATTGGCTGAGTATAAATCTAAGGACCTCGAATCAAATATTGAGCAAGTCCATTTTTTTCCAATTGGAGGCATCAAACAAACCGTTGATTGGATAGAAGACTGTCAATAGAAATCATCTGATTTCGTCGAGTAAATACATTTTTTAGATCTCTGTTATGCGCAAAATTATGTGCAAAATAAAAATATTTCCAGAGGAATAAAAAGGTGATAGCATTCGCAGATGTTCAAGACATCCAAAGTAGTTTTTAGTCCCCGCGTAAGAAAGACACCATACTTTGATTCCACCATAAAATATGGTGCCCAATCTTTCTCAGTTTATAACCACATGTATATGCCTGTAAGTTATGAGGGGCCTATTGAAGACTACAAAAAACTTTTAAATGGAGTTCAGCTTTGGGACGTTGGGGTAGAGCGACAAGTCCAAATTAAAGGTCCGGATGCTGAGGCCTTATCTCAGTTTTTAACTCCTAGAAATATTAAAAAATGTTCAATTGGTCAGGCGATGTATACACCTCTTGTAGACTTCAAGGGGGGTTTGCTCAACGATCCAGTCATGTTAAAAATTGATGCAGATTGTTTTTGGTTTTCTGTTTCTGATGGAGATTTAATCTTATGGGTGCAAGGCATAGCGGCAGGATATAAATTTGATGTAGAGGTTGATGAGCCTGATGTATCACCACTTCAAGTCCAAGGCCCCAATTCAACAAAATTGATGACCAAGGTTTTTGGAGACTGGGTGAGTGACTTAGGCTTTTACAAGTTTAAGGAATTTAATCATCAAGGGATTCCAATGATAATTGCTAGAATGGGTTACAGCAAAGAACTTTGTTATGAACTGTTTCTTCAAGATCACTCTAAAGGAAATGAGTTATGGGAAATTCTTTGGCAAGCTGGACAAGATTTAAATATTAGTCCCGGCTCACCAAATATTATTTTAAGAGTAGAGGGTGGAATACTGAGTTATTTAGCAGATATAGATAGAACTAATAACCCCTATGAGGTTGGGTTAGATTGGGCAATTGACCTTGATCAGGAGGATGACTTTATTGGAAAAGATGCTTTGCGTGCAATAAGCCTTAAGGGTCTAGAAAAGAAACTAATAGGGGCTGAGATTCAAGGCGATCCTATGACTGTCTTTAATGAGGAATCTTGGCCTGTTTTGATTGATGGTAAGAGAGTTGGATCTATGAATGCTGCGGTCTACTCACCAAGACTAAAAAAGAATATATGCTATGTCATTTTAGATATCGAGCATGCTACGAGCGGTCAAGAAATAATTATCTCCTCTCCAGAGGAAGAACTTATAGCAATAACAGTTGATATTCCATGGTTAAACAGGGTTAGAGACTAGTTAAGAACGAACCCTGCTGTTATCTGGGTCGTATATGGACCCCTTGCCAACTATCTGAACGGTCATTGGGTAAACACCATCACCATTTTCATTAAAGTACTCCAGCGATAGTGACTTTCCTATAACTGCTATATTTTTAGGCAGGTAACCCATTACCACATGTTTTTTGATTGATGGGCAATAGGACATGCTGGTGCTGTAGGATCGACGGCCTTTTGCATCTACCGGCACTTCCCCTGTATCAGGGTCAATGATTGGTGAGATGCCGACCGGATAGCGCGTAGCACCCGATACATTTAGGTCATCTAAGGTCATGGTGCATAGAATTGTAATCGGCTCTTCTTCTCGATGCGCAAGGTGTGCTTCTTTGCCATGGAAGTCATCCGCTTTGACTAGGCGCCTTTCAATCGCCGATTCACAGGCATTATAGTTTCCCTCTAGATCTGCGCCTTGAAGTCGAAAGCTTTTTTCAAGGCGTCGACTGTTAGCGTAGGTCTCGATACCAACTGGTACAACCCCAACCTCAAGCAGAGAGTCATAAAGTGCTAGACCTTCTTCACTGTCATTGTTCAGATATATTTCCCAGCCGCTTTCACCGACATACGAAATTCGTGCTACCCAGACATCAATCGTTTTTCCGCCAGACAAATTGAGGGTCAGATATTTTGCTGTAGCAAAAGGAAAATTTTCCATGCTTATTTCACTCGGATCAACAAGATTGCCCAGGGCATTTTTTGCTTGAGGTCCCCACAATCCTAGGGTTACTATGTCATGGGTCCGGATATTAATATCTACTTCCAGTCCATTATCATCACGATAATTGCGCATAGTCACCCAGTCCAGGTTGCCATCGGCACCACCGGTAACTACTCGATAACGATCCGCACCTAAGCGGGAGATTGTTAGATCCGCATGGACACCACCATCTTCATCTAAGAAATTTGTATAGACGATTCGCCCTTCAGCAGTTTTACCTCCAACCTTCGCTACAGAAAGATATTCCAACATGCGTTCTGCATCTGGGCCTTCTACATCCATGATCGCGAAGTGGGATAGATTGATCATCCCGACTGACTCACTCATAGCCAAATGTTCTGCGTTAGCAATTTCATAAGGTACGTGACGTCGGTCCCATTCATTTTCTCGGACCGGAACTTCTTGTAAATAATTGTCGAGTTTTTCTCGATTGCTCTCATAGGCAAGAGCACGTTCCCAGCCTGCAACCTCGTTATCAAAGTAGCCTCCAAGCTCTTTTTCTCTTTCATAAAATGGACTTACAAATAATTCTCTATGACTAATATAGGGCTCTCTGGGATGAACAGCCGGAGTATAGATGGTTTGTGCATTTTCAAAAGCTCGTGTTTTAACAAAGTCCCGTTCCTTTTGTGCTGGATAAAATCTGGCAATATCAAAAGCGCGCATGTCCACCTGAGTTTTGCCATTGATCATGGATTCAGCACAGAGCCTCGCACAACCAGGACCATCTTTAACCCAAACTGCTTCGCATAACCAAAAGCCTCTAACTTCTGGACTTTCGCCAATCAAAGATCCGGCGTCAGGAGTCACCGATAGTAAACCATTAAATGAACTTTTTTCATCCCAGCCTAACTCAGCAAGTATGGGTGTTGTTTCGAATGCTTTTTCTAGAGGTTCAGCAACTTCTTCAAGTTCAAGGTATCGCATTGAGTCAGAGCCCATTGTCTTCTCTGGATTACCGATATCCTCTGGATCAACAAGTCGAGGCTCTTTATCTTCGTAAAACCCCCATTCAAGCATCCCACCATGGAGCCTGCCTGTGTCTCTAACATAAGCTGAATTTCCTTGATCACGAAGCAGTGGGTAGACGAGCAATTCCTTTGTTCCTTGAATTTCTGGAAGTGGGCCAAAAAATAATAAAGGATGCTCCACTGGCATTAGTGGGATTGGAACGCCAGCCATTTTTCCCATTAAAGGTCCCCAGATTCCCGATGCAATTACAACTTTGCTAGTTTTGATTGTCCCTTTGTCTGTTTTTACTCCAGTAATACGACCGTTCTCAATTTCAAAGTCTATGGCTGGTGTGTCAGTATAAGTAGTTAAAGCACCTTTTTCTTTGGCGCTTTCTACGGCAAAGTGAACCACATCCTGAGAGCGGGGCGTTACTAAGCCGGCATCTGGATCCCACATAGCACCGCGTATTGATTCTTCATCTAATAAAGGAAATTTTTCTTTAGCTTCGGACGCAGAAACTAATCTAACGTTGGTTCCAAAGGCTTTACCTGATTCAACTTTTCGCTTGAGCTCCTCCCAGCGAGCATCGTCATCTTTCCGACATATTTCTAGACCTCCCTTTTTTAGAAAGAAATCATTATCTTCATAAAACTTTCTACTAAAAGCAGTTGCCCAACAGCCTAATTTGTCATGAGTCGTGTTGTAAACGAAGTCTGAAGCATGCGCAGTAGATGCTATATCTGAAGGAATGATAGTAGATTTTTCCAATCCCACAATATTTTTTTGGCCAAGTTCCGTAAGCCAATATGCCACCATTGACCCTACAATACCGCCCACACCAACAATTACTACTTCGGCTTCTGTAGGAAAATTAGAGGATTTTTTTGTCATCTTTTGTTAGGAATAAGATTGTTATGATTCTGATAATAATCCTCGCAGATATAACTGTCCAATACTTTATTTTGTTTCCTGTGCAGTAAATAAACGTGCTTTGTAATTTTCGATTTACAACAACAAAAAAAAGGCGTTTAATTCGAAATATACGTAATTTTGTCTAATCATAGGGTGGTTATTATGAAAAAAAGAAATTTAATTGAAAGGCTAGATGCAGGGCCAGTTATTTGCGCTGAAGGTTTTTTATTTGAGATTGAAAAGAGAGGTTATCTTTCTGCTGGTGAGTTTGTGCCTATGGTGTCACTTGAGCATCCAGATGCATTAGAAAATCTACATAAAGATTTTCAACATGCAGGTTCTGATGTGGTTGAGGCTTTTACTTACAATGCCCACAGAGAAAAAATGAGAGTTATTGGTAAAGAAGATCTTCTTGAGCCACTAAATAGAGCCGCATTAAAGATTGCTAAAAAAGTTGCTGACAATCCGATTGGCGGAGGAGAGGCTAATTTGATGGCAGGAAACATCTCAAACTCAAATATTTGGGAGCAAGGCAATAAAGATTCTCAGGCTGAAGTTGAAAGAATGTTTAGCGAAATGGTTGAATGGTCAGTGGATGAGGGAGCTGACTTATTAGTTGGTGAAACTTTCTACTACGCTGAAGAAGCATACATGGCGCTAGATATTATTCAAAAGGCTGGATTACCATCGGTTATAACCATTGCTCCAATGGCTGAAAATGTCATGAGAGACGGTGTTTCGATTATGGATGTTTGCAAAGAACTTGAGCAAAGGGGTGCAGATGTTGTGGGCATGAATTGCTTTAGAGGACCAGACACCATGATGCCTTATCTAAGAGAGCTTAGAAAGATATTAAAATGTCACATGGCAGCTCTGCCACTTCCCTTTAGAACGACAGAAGCCAATCCAACGTTGTTTAATCTGCCCGATGATAACGGCTGTTCATGTCCTGCGCCGCACGGAAGAACATTCCCAACGGCATTGGATCCTTTGTATTGCAATAGATATGAAATACATGCTTTTGCCAAAGAATCCTTTGAGCTAGGCATTAATTATCTTGGTGTTTGTT
>FLMP01000660.1_pt1 | contig 10650 bp, 10 predicted proteins | sample 887161 | NCBI WGS metagenome assembly FLMP01 (sample SAMEA4017660, study PRJEB14154) | seawater metagenome
TTAGGGCCCTTTGTATCTGCCTTAGGGCCATTTGTATCAGCCTCATAATCGGGTTCCTGCTACTCACTGGCATTCCTGTCTCCTAGGATAAAACTGATTACGTTGCATTTTTAAGTTGTCGCTGTGAATAAATGTCAACATTTTCCTTGGACAGTATAATATCGGCAAGGATAGTTTTAACAAGTAGGCATGATAATCATACTGGTATATAAATACAGACTAAGCAACCCAATTACTAACTCTTTAAAGCTGATCGGCGGCAAGTGAAAAAGATTACTGGGATTGCATTTTGTAGTGGTCTAAAGCGACTAGTGATTACGTACGTAACGCAGGATTTTAACCGATAGGGTATTTGGTATGACTAGTTTAAAGAAAGCACTGTTACCTTATGGAACAACCTCCAGTTCTCCTTCTATCGTTTTGCCCGATACTGCGCTATTTTTGTCAGAACGTGGTTCGCTGACCAAAAACTATTTTGAGAATGCTGTTGAATTATTAAATAGAGAATACGACGCGATAAGAAGGCTTGCTGAGTTAAATGAACTTGTCTATAACGCCTCTTATAACTTTGTACCTCGTGTTGGTCAGCGCTATCATCTTTATCAGAAAGTTGATGGTGGATACCTGCTAAGTATGATTGAAAATTGGAAGGCACACGAGTTCATAGTATCTTTAGAGTATACCGCCGACAGCGTTTGGAAAGATGTTACATCCCTTTAGAATCTGCGCCTACAAATAGCAGCGCATTCTAGCCGGCTCAATTATATTGATTAACTAACTGATCTTAAAACGAGTATCGTAATGCATTTCCTTTTCTTCAAACACCTCAGAAACATGATTGAAAACATTACAAGACCTGATTGGCTTTGCATATAAATGTAGTGAAAACCCTCGGCTATTGCCTATGTTCTTTAAACTATGAACGCCTAAGAAATCCGACATATAGCTAACGGCGCCACTGGTAGCCATCTTTGATAGGCTTCTTTTAACGTTAGATTGATCTCGTTCATAGATTATCTCTTCAAATTGACTGTCCATAAAATACACCCAACATTCTTCTCCTCCATGATCATGGATAGCTGTCATTTGGCCCGGTTCCCAACACAGTAAAATTAGTTCAAAACGCTCATTGAACTCTAAACAGTTTCGGGTGTGGCTGATAGGCGAAAAAGTGGCATAAGGCAATATGTCAGTTTTTGTTAGGGATAGATGTTGCGGAATGGATGCGAACTGGCCGCTCGGAGTGTCTTTAAGAGTCTCGATTAATTGAGTAAGGCTAGTGATAGCTCCATTTGGTTTGCCAATGCTTTTATTATTAGACTCCAAAATTTAAGATCCTTTTTGTTTTCAGAGTGACTCATTTAAATGAGTTGATATCATATAAATAGAGTATGTAAAAAGACTATTAATTGCTACTTAATTTAATTAAAGCTCTGATTTAAGCCGGCTAGCCAATAGAGTAGGTCTTTAAATACGTCGGCCCGGTTGGTTTCATTGAGGATTTCATGTCGGGCCTCCTCATATAAACGCACATCGACTCTTTTGATTCCGGCTTGAATTAGCGCGCACTTCAACTTTTCAATGCCTAGGCCTTGCTTACTTACAGGATCAAGAGCGCCAGATATCAAATAGATAGGCAACGCTTTATCGATCGAGGCCATAGCTTCTGGGCGCGACAAATCAGCCATCCCGGCAAGAAAATCACACCAAGATTGGGTTGATAGCGGGCCACCGCAGTAATAATCGTCGACATACTGATCAACGACTTTTTCATCTCTGGACAACCAGTCACTGACTGTGCGGTTAGGCTTGAAAGCGTTATTAAACGAACCAAAGGATAATTTCTCTAAAACACTACTGGGATTTCGAAGGCCAAGCCTCCAGCGCTCAAAATGAGCGACGTACGAAACACTTTTATACAATGAAGGAGCGTCGTAACTTGACCCAGATAGTATTAAGCCGCATAACTTATGGTTGAATGCGTCGGGAATTTGGCTGGCATATTTCTGGCAAAAGCGCGTCGCCATAAAGGATCCCATGCTATGACCCATTAAAATAAACGGCAGATCCAGTCGAGTTTCAATATGATTAATAAGTTGCCATTGGTCATCAACCATTTGTTCCCAACCATCGGCGTCAGCCAGATGATAGCTGCTGTCCATGGCTTTTCCTGTCTGACCGTGACCGCGATGGTCGCCTGCGGTAACTAAAATACCCTGCTGGTTCAAAAATTCTGCGAATTCTGCATAGCGAGCGCCATGCTCAGACATGCCGTGCATAATATGTAACCAAGCGACTGGGTGTTCTGGGACCCACTGACAATAGTGATGCTCACCTGGCTCTCCGCTGGAGAATGGCAGTGTCTTTTTTTCGAGTACACTCATATTTATGTCCTTCTTAGCGCAAGGTTAAAGCTCAAAATAGCGCTACTTTCTATATTTAGTAGTTATTTTAATACTAGCACAGCTTATGAATGTTATTAGATGACTGTGGTAACCTTATTTTTTTGTTGCTCCATCTGGATACACCCTCCGAAAAATACTCTTTGGGCATATAATGTTGAGGATAAATGGACATTTAGGGGTGTCGCTTTTGGGCTGCCTAGGGTTGCCTTGCCAGTAACCTTAGACAAAAGCGAGGTCCAGATTTTAATCGGCTCGTTTCGGTCAGATCGTATGGGGGGCTTTAACCCTGAAAAATTAATCGAGAGAAAGTAAGGGGCAAGCTATTCTCATAACCGCCCCGATATCTTATTTTTATTAAGCTAGGCTGGGAGTCCCATACTTAGCCATTATTTTGTCTACCTTAGAAGGGCAGATGTTGACCTTTGATAGATCACCTTGAATATGGGGTAGTTCTAAGACACGTTTGTCCATAACCTTAAACCATAGCCATGGAATATAAGCCAACAAGTACATTCCAAAATAGCCATTAGGTAACTCTGGGATGTCGTCAAAATTCCGAAGGCTCTGGTACCGTCGTGCTGGATAAGCGTGGTGGTCTGAGTGTCTTTCAAGATGGAATAGCACCAGATTGGTGACAATATAATTGGCGTTCCATGAGTGATGAGGCGCACATCTCTCATACTTGCCATTTTCTTTTTTCGCTCTTAGTAAGCCGTAATGCTCAATATAATTCGCCAAGGTCAACTGAGACCAGGCCCAAAAATTGTGCATCAATAAAAAGGGCACCATGATCCAGCCGAAATAAGCGACTAGAGACCCTTGCAGCAAGATACTGATGGCATACGACTGTAAGATATCATTGTGGTGACTCCAAAATGAAAGGCCCGATTTGGTAAGTCGATCTTTCTCTAATTGCCAGCCTCTAACAAATGTGCCTGAAATTTCCCGCACAGCAAAGGCGTACAGAGACTCACCTAGTCGTGAACTCGCTGGGTCTTCTGGTGTCGAGACTAAAATATGGTGGCCTCGATTATGTTCAACCGAGAAATGGCCATAGGCTGGCACGGCTAAGACAATTTTGGCTAACCATTTTTCTATTTTAGTGTTTTTATGGCCTAACTCATGCGCGGTGTTGATGCCAATACCGCTGTAACTGCCAGCGACTAAGGCAACGACCACCAAAGACAAAATACTTAAGTCAAACGTACCAACTACCCAAGCGAATGCTAACAACACAATAAAATGCATTGGTACTGTGAGATAAGTGAGAATTCTGTAGTACCTGTCTTCTTCAAGCTGCGGCACTAACTCTTCCGGAGGATTGCTGTTGTCTGCGCCAATAGCCCAATCTAATATTGGTAAAAGAATATAATTGATCGCTAGAGGGATAGCCAATAGAGCTTCGATACCAGTTTGTGAAAACCAATAAATACTCATCAGCGGCATTAGTGGAAATGTTATTGACATAAACCAAAGATATCTTTTTTTGTCGGTGTAGCTTATCTCGCCTTTTTCAGGGTGGTTCATTGAATAAGTGGCCATTCCTATAATCCCTTAGCTAGTGTTATTTTGTCTTATAGGGAGATTATAGTTGACAGTTAGTTTCTTGGGAGGGTTAAATAGCGTCAATATAGGGTTCTTTTACCGTCAACTTAGAGTTCTTTTACTGGCACATGTCAGATTTTTACGCTCACATTTAGGTGTTAGTTTATGTACGGAATCATTTTGCCAGAACTTATAGGGTTGCTAAGGGAGCAAGGAGTTACCGAAGATGAGCTTCTGAAAACTACCCAGCTAGACGCTATTGATTCCACACAGCCGTTTTTTTTAACCAGTCAACAAGCAGATATCATTTGCAGTAATGCGATCAAATTGTCAGATGATAAAGCTCTTGGGCTCAAGCTTGGGGTCAGGTTAAATATGGTGGCATTGGGGATATTAGGTTATGCGTTGATGACTAGTGACACGGTTGGGGACACGCTAAAATTATTACTTAGATATAATCAAGCGATACTCCCGAGTATGACTATTGACCTAGTTGCGGATCAGAGCGGGGTTATGTTAGTTGGTAAAGGGCGGCATTTACCCAAAGCACTGGAGAGATTTTATGCTGATACGCTCTACTCGGCAGTGGTCCATAATTTACGTATCTTAACGGGTGAGGTAAACGTCTCTTTTAGCTTAGGTCTAGATTATAGTGCGGGAGAAGATGCGGAGCTATATACCTCTGTATTCGGTTCGAAAGTAAGTTTCATGTCGGACAAGCCCGGTCTTGCGTTCGGTCTGGATGGCTTGGCAACCAGCATCTCTACGTCGAACCCGCTAGCGCAAAACATTTTCCAAAGAGAGTGTGATCGTATTATGTCGGCTGACAATCAACTTGGCTTGGTCAGTGAGCGCGTAAAACAGATTCTTATAGGTGCAAGGTTAGACTTCCCCTCAAGTGCCTCAATTGCCGACAAACTGCATATGAGCGAGAGTACTCTGCAGAGGAGATTGGCAAAAGAGGGATGTCGTTTCCAAGAGCTTCTCGATCAGGTTAGATACCGCTTAGCGCTAGAATATTTACAGGGTACTCAGTTGCCAGTTACCGAAGTGGCTGTGCTTTTAGGCTACAGCAGTGCGGCCAACTTCCGGCGATCTTTTAAGCGATGGAGCGGATTGACCCCTGTAGAAATTCGAAACCAGGTAAAGGTTTAGTAATCACGTTCAAATTAATTGAATTTAATTGTTAATCGCATCCGTTATATAGGACAAAAACTCAGAGTCGCTCCAACTTAATGGCGGTAGCGTCTGATGATAATTATTACCAGTCCTTACAGAGCTTGATCCCACTTTTTTATCGGTGCTGTTTCTCACGACAACTAAATCTTGATCTTGAAAGACATAAATATTATTTTTATTTAACCCTGAGGCCCAAAAATATCCTTTTGAAGGTTCAATCCTCCACTGCAAAGCATAACCAGGATTATTAGTTCCATCAGGAACTGTAGTTGATTCCTGGATCCAATTTTCTGAGATAATTTGTTCATCCAACCAACGTCCATTGCGAGCGTAGAGAAGACCAAAGCGAGCAAAATCTCTCGTTGTAGTATCTAAACAGCAGTAGGTCAGTACGTGGCCATGCTCATCTGTCCACCAATCAGCTTGCATGCCAATTTTTGAAAACAGGTTTATGTCAGCGAAATCAAGGACGCTTTGTCCCGTAGACTCCTCTAATATTCCGGCAAGAAGCATGGAGTCAGCATTTTGATATGCCCAATTATCTGTTCTTGGGCTTGTTTCAGGTGTTCGTGCCAAGGCATAAGCCAACTGGTCGCCATCAATACCGCCAGCATAGATGCTCGCACCTCCATTCTCAGCCTCTTTCAGACCTGAGCGCATTTCTAGAATCGCTCTGATACTAATCTCGCTTTTATCGGTATTTATCCAGGGAGCTAAATAGGTTTCAGCTGGGACGTCTATAGAGTTAATAAAACCATGATCTAAGGCTATCCCAATAAGGGCACTTGCAAATGATTTTCCGGTTGACCAGCTGGTTGCCAAGCTATCTTGTGACTCTCCATCTGCATAGCGCTCCCCAATAATCACACCATGACGAATAATGACAACACCTTGGGTGTTGCGGCCCGTCTCAAAGGCATAATCCAGCGCCTGATCGATCCCGTCTTTACTAACATTGACGTCGGCAGGCACATATGATTCCCAGCTTACATCGGGGAAGGTGCTGATATCTGGAAGTGCGTCACCTAAATCAATGACAGGTAAAACAGACGAAGAGCTTGATCCTCCACCACAGGAGATCAAGTTTGCCAAAATCAAACATAAATACAGTTTTTTAATGCGCCGAACGCCTAGAATTAATCGCGGCATCTTACCCCTCCAACATCTAGACCATATATTAACTAACTAAGACACATTTGCATCTATATTTTAGTTTGGTACAAATAATGATTTTAGCCGTATTTAGTCGAGTTGTTACAAAAGGGGCGTCTAATTGGGAAAATGTAAACAGTTTCATGAAGCTGAGCTGTCTCGGATTGTCGAAATGGCGTGGGAGGACAGAACACCGTTTGAGGCGATCGAGTTAAGTTTTTTGATCAATGAATCTGCCGTTATTACCATAATGCGCTCCGTGCTGAAGCCTAGGTCTTTTCGCTTATGTCTAAAGAGGGTGTCTAGACGAAAAACTAAACATTTGGCATTGCGATCACCTGAAGTGAGTCGTGGTTATTGCCCAACGCAATATAAACAAAGATAGGAGATAGTCTCATATGGGTAGATTGACGGGGTTAATCGGCGGCATGGCATGTTTGAGTTTGAGTATGATGGCTAGCTTTATAGGGGCGGACGAAATAATGATTGATAATTTTGAGCCTGACTCAGAAGTTCGCTGGGATTATTTCAGTGATCAGGTCATGGGTGGCGTATCTGAGGGGTCTGCGCGCACGGGTATTGACAATGGTGAAGCCTATGCACATATGACTGGTGACGTTAGCACGGCCAACAATGGAGGTTTTATCCAATTGCGAACTCGTTTAGCCGTAGGCGCTGATAAGAATGCTGCAGGAATCTACGTCAAGGTGCGAGGAAACAGTCAAAAGTACTACATTCATCTGCGCACGAGAGGCACTATGCTACCTTGGCAATACTACCAGGCCGCCTTTGATGTCACCGAGGACTGGCAGACCATAAAATTACCCTTAGACAGCTTTAAGCCGTCTGGTTCTTGGTTGAGAAAGACAGCGTTACCTAAGTCGATACGCAGTATCGGGATTGTTGCTTATGGGCGAGACCACAAAGCTGATATTCAAATTGGTGAAATTGGCTTTTTTTAGTTAATTTACCTAAACCAAAAATAACCTAGTCTGATATTTTAGAACGTGCAGCAAAAATTGCTAGTTGTTCTTCTGTGGCTGGAGATTGATATTTGGCTTTCCATTCAGCAAAGGGGATACCGTAAATAATTTCACGTGCTTGTTCATAATCGATATCAGTTTGCTGCTCTGCTGCTGAGGAGACATACCACTTGCTTAAACAATTTCGGCAAAAGTTAGCAAGATTCATCAAGTCGATGTTTTGTACGTCTTTGTTTTCATCAAGATGTTTCAGCAAGCGGCGAAACACAGCTGCTTCCACTTCAGTTTTGGTGGTTTCATTCATCATCTATCGAGTCCGATAAGGTGGTTGTTGGTGGGGTAGTGTAAACGAATTGATGTGAATTGAAGAGCCCTGATGGGTAATTCAAACGCCTGATTATTGGACATGAATGATGATGTTTTACATGTAAAGGAGCGGTTCATTGTTAATGTTTTGTGATACTCTTGCCGATAAACAATTATGACCTCCGATACGCACTGATTTTGGGCCTTGCAGCCTGGTTAAGGGAACAATAATGACTATACATACATCTCTTTTGTCGATGATTGGCAACACGCCAATGCTAAAACTCACAGCGTTTGATACTGGCCCTTGCGAACTGTTTGTTAAACTCGAATCACAGAATCCTGGAGGCTCAATAAAAGACAGGGTAGGTCTGGCGATTATCGAGGAGGCAGAAAAGTCAGGTGAATTAAAAGCGGGTGGAACCATCATTGAAGCCACTGCTGGTAATACCGGTATCGGACTAGCGTTGGTAGCCGCTATCAAGGGATACAAAATTATTTTGGTGATTCCAGACAAAATGAGCCGTGAGAAGATTCTCCATCTGGAGGGGTTGGGAGCTGAAATTGTTTTAACTCGTTCTGATGTGCCAGAAGGGCACCCTGAGTATTACCAAGATTTAGCTAGAACAATTGTTGCCAAGACGCCGGGTAGTTTTTTAGCCAACCAATTCTCTAACCCTGCTAATCCAATGATTCACCGTACTACCACAGGGCCTGAAATTTGGGATCAGATGGATGGGAATATCGATGCAATGGTAGCAGGTGTGGGTTCTGGTGGGACAATCACCGGTTTAGCAGAGTTCTTTAAAGAAAAGAATCCAGACATTCAAATGGTGGTCGCAGATCCTGAGGGATCTATTGTTGCAGATGCCGTTATTAAAGGATCATTTTCCTATGAGGGTGGCTCGTGGCTTGTTGAAGGGGTAGGTGAAGATTTCATTCCAGATAATTTAAACGTCGACTTACTTGATGATGCTGAAGTGGTGACCGACAAAGAAGCGTTCCAAACCTTACAGGTGTTGATAAGAGAGGAGGGGGTTTTGGGAGGTTCGTCTACAGGTACTCTGGTGGCGGGCGCTGTGAAATGGTGCCAAAAGCAGACTAGTCCCAAGCGCGTAGTCACCTTTATTTGTGATACGGGTAATAAGTACCTTTCAAAGGCATTTAATAAATCTTGGTTGCATGACAATGACTTGTTGGAAGTTCAGACAGCGGGTGATGTAACCGACTTAATTAATCGTCGCGCAGACCAGGGCGATATGATTAGCGTCTCTGTCTCAGATACCTTGCTTACGGCCTATAAAAGGATGAGAGCATCGGACATTTCTCAAATACCTGTACTTGATGGCGAGCAACTTGTCGGTGTTCTAGATGAAGAAGATTTACTGTTTAATGTGAGTAAAAGCAAGACGGCTTTCACACAGCCGGTTACCGACTTTATGGTAACAGACCTAGATGTACTGCCGGTAGGAGCTTCAGAAGAGGATCTGCTAAAAACATTAACTCAAGGCAAGGTTGCTATTATTTATGACGGGGATACCTTTGTGGGCTTTATTACCAAGGTAGACCTTATTAATCATTACAGAACAAAGCTTAGCAAAGACTAGAGACGACTATGAAAAATAGCACAAAAATTAAGGGTTTTGAAACCAAGGCAATTCACGCAGGCCAGCAACCCGATCCAACGACAGGCGCAATTATGACGCCTATTTATGCCAGTTCTACTTATGTGCAAGATAGCCCTGGCGTACACAAAGGTTATGAATACTCCAGAAGCCATAACCCCACTAGAAAAGCCTTAGAGGATTGTATTGCCGCTCTTGAAAATGGGTCTGGCGGCTTTGCATTTGCCTCAGGAATGGCTGCCACAGCGACTATATTGGAGATGTTAGATTCGGGAGACCATGTGATAGCCATGGATGATCTCTATGGCGGAACCTATAGGTTATTTGAGAATGTACGCAAGCGCTCTGCAGGCTTGGAGTTCACCTTTGCTAACCTGAGTGATTTAAATAAGCTAGAAGCCTCGCTTCAAGAAAACACTAAGATGATTTGGGTGGAATCACCCACCAATCCGCTTCTCAAGCTAGTTGATCTACAGGCTATTGGTGAGTTTGCTAAAAAACATAATTTGATTGCGGTCTGTGACAACACTTTTTGCTCACCCTATGTGCAAAAACCACTCGACTTTGGTTTTGATATTGTCGTGCACTCAGCAACAAAATATCTCAATGGTCATTCTGACGTGATTGGTGGCATTGCAGTGTGCGCTCAAGGTAGAGACGATTTAGTAGAGCGGATGTTTTACCTATCTAATGCGATCGGATCGATCATGAGTCCTTTTGATAGCTTTTTGGTGTTGCGGAGCCTAAAGACTCTTGCTGTGCGTATGGAGCGACATTGCAAAAATGCTATGCAAATAGCGACTTATTTGGAAAGTCATTCAGCGGTTGAGAAAGTTTATTACCCTGGCCTTGAAAGTCACCCTCATCATGATTTGGCAAAACGTCAAATGAACGGATTTGGTGGCATGATAAGTATTGTCTTAAAGGGTGGTTTAGCCAGTGCCACTGCATTTCTTGAGAGTACCGAGGTGTTCGCTCTTGCTGAAAGCTTAGGTGGTGTAGAAAGCCTGGTGGAGCATCCAGCAATCATGACTCATGCGGCGGTTCCTGAGGCTATACGTAATGAAATTGGTATTGTTGATGGTTTGGTCAGGCTTTCAGTCGGGCTCGAAACTTTAGACGACTTGATGGCTGACTTGAATAGTGCATTGAAGGCCATATAGGCCTTCTTGCGCAGACACTTACTTTGTGTTGACTACATTTCTTCATGGGCATTGATAAATGCCTGTGCCGCTTCGACACCACCAGCATTAATGACATTACTATACCCAAGCTGGTCTAAAATCGTCTTGGCTTTTCCTGACCTATTGCCACTCTGGCAGTAAACATAAATTGTTTTATCTTTGTCCGTTGTCAGGGCGCTGATTTGCGAGCCTATGTCCTGCCATTCGATATGATTAGCTTTGTCGAGGTGGCCCGTGTTGTATTCTGCAGGAGTTCTTACATCTATAATCA
>FLMP01000661.1_pt1 | contig 10649 bp, 11 predicted proteins | sample 887161 | NCBI WGS metagenome assembly FLMP01 (sample SAMEA4017660, study PRJEB14154) | seawater metagenome
GCCGTAGTGGCCGCGATGCGGAAGGCAATGAGGTGTCAAATGAGAATCACACTAGTGAGACTTCAGCTGATGCGTCTTCTGAGGCTGCCTCTGATGAGACGGCGAAAGCCCCAAGTGAAGACGACAAGCCTAAACGTCGTCGCCGCACGCGTGGTGGGGCAAAAGGCAAAGCTGTTGAAGTTGATGGCGTGGCTGAGGTTGTTGATGTTGTGACTGAATCTGTGACTGACGAAGTGGGAGCTGACGTCCCTGTGGATGCGGTGGTACAGGCTGAACCTCTGGCTGACGTTCTTGCTGAAAAGCCCAAAAGGGTTCGTAAACCGCGCAAAACTAAAGCGCAGCGCGAAGCTGAAGAAGCGGTAGAGGCGGCGGGCGATACGGACACGGGTGCTGAAACACCTGTTGAAGCTGGCGTTGAAGCGGTGAAAGCGGCTCCCAAACCAAAAGCCAAACGCGTTCGCAAACTCGCTGTTAAAAAGACCGTAGCGGTCGTGGTGGATGAACCGGCCGAGGCCGTGCAAAAGGCTCCAGTGATGGAACCGGTTTCAGAGCCTGTGGTTGAAGCGGCACCCGTTGTTGAAGTGGCTGCAGTGGTGAAACCCTCCCCTGAGCCGGAACCCGAAACACCTGCAGCCCCTAAAAAACGCGGCTGGTGGTCACGCGGTTGATCTCAACGATTCTAAATTGATTGAAGGGCTCTCTGACAAGGGGGCCTTTTTTTCTGGATTAATGCTAAGATAATTGGGGGAAGGTTAACCCTGTTTGCGGATCAAAAACTTTAATCGCCCGTCTTGCGCCTCTTGCGACAAAAGCTCATGTCCACATTCAACACAAAAATGCGGCACGTCAATGATGGCCGCCGGATCATCCGCCAACATCAGCAAAACAGCACCATCCGCCATAGACATCAAACGCTTGCGCGCCTTCAGCACTGGCAAAGGGCACAGCAGCCCAATCGCGTCTAATTCTTCATCCCAAGTCATGGCCAAGGATTAGGGCGGATATTTCACTTTGTCCACATAGATGTGACCATCTTGAGGATGACCTCAGGGCTGAGATAGCTTATGAAGGGCTAAATAGCCAAAGGGTATCTGTGATGTTCGGAATTGATTTATGGGATGCAAGTTTGCTGCCAGCGATGCTTGTGGCCATTTTGGGTGGGCTGATCAGCTTTGCCAGCCCCTGCGTCCTGCCTATTGTTCCGCCTTATCTCGCCTATATGGGCGGTGTCAGCATGGATGAGATGAACTCTACCGCCCATGCGCGTCGGCGCGCGGTTGTGGCCTCCTTGTTCTTTGTGCTTGGTCTATCAACGGTGTTTATACTGCTCGGCTTCACCGCCTCCAGCTTGGGGCGGTTGTTTTTGTCAAATCAAGATTGGTTCGTAATTGGGGCTGGTGTGATGGTTATGATCTTCGGCGCGCATTTCTTGGGGGTGATCCGCATCGGCATTTTGGATAGTGAAGCTCGGATGGATGGTGGGGACCGGGGTGGATCAGCCTTTGGGGCCTATGTGTTGGGGTTGGCCTTTGCTTTTGGTTGGACGCCCTGTTTGGGGCCGATTTTGGGGGCCATCCTCGCTTTGGCTGCTGACACGGAAAACCCGGCCAAAGGCGTTATTTTACTAACCAGCTATGCGGCAGGCCTGGGCATTCCTTTCGTTTTGGTGGCCGTTTTTTTCCCCTCGCTCAAGGGTCTTATAGGCTGGATGAAGCGGCATATGCAGCACATTGAACGGACCATGGGCTTGTTACTTTGGACGGTGGGCTTGATGATGGTCACCGGACAATTCACCCGCTTTAGTTGGTGGATTTTGGAGCAATTCCCAGCTTTAGCCACATTGGGGTGAAGTAAAATTTAGATTTATATCTGCCAAATAATGCGTTAGAAATTTCTTGTATTTTAGAGGTCTCACGATTGAGCAAGTAATTAAATTAAAGTCTTTTATATTCTCGGGTATGATCCAATTAATCCCCGGCGTTACCTCGGGCTTTAGCCCCGAAGGGGCAGAGCAAGCACTCATCATCGGCTATTCGATAGCTCTTAGTCCAAAACCACATGAACCTTATGGCTGGCATGTCGACGCTGCGATCGATGGTGCAGAGGTTCATGTGGATATGGAGGTGATGGTCTGGTCTGACATCGTAAGACGCTGGATGGCCAGCTGTATTTTTGACACCCATATCCAAATACTGCGTCTTTGGAGCTGAAACACCACACCAGCTTTGTTGCAACCGATGTGTTTTTAGGATCCTGTTTTCATTCTCATTGAAGATCAGATGGCCCGGCAGGTCTTTGAAGAGTTCAAAACCGATCAGCGCAGCCCACCTGTGGTGAATTTGGTGGCTTTTATCCGCCTTCCCGCACCGATGCCGCGGCCGTTTTGCTCAAAACAAGGGCCAGTGTCGCCGGCATTCGCGTGTCGATCTCCACTTTGACTCAAAAGCGGGCGGATTAGATTTTGGCCAATACCGCGCCGCCTGATCTCGCTTCGAAGATTATGACCACCCATGACCAGTTGACCGTTGAGATGTTTTAGCCCGCAGAGATGGTGAATAAAGTGGCTATATTCTTTTTGGCTGGCCATGAAACCAGCGCATTAGCCCTGTCGTGGGCCCCGTATTTGATGGCCATGCATCCGGAGTATTAGGTCCAAGTGGCGTAAGAGTAGGTGGCGCTGGCGGCTGAATGGTTTTAGGATGTACGCAAATTGCGTGTGACCCGAGACGTGTTTATAGAAACCCTGAGGCTTTACCCGACGGTGCCAATGATGCTGCGTGGGACGGTGCAGCAGGAGAGTTTTCGCGGGCGCCTTGTGGCGCGTGGCAGAGTGAGAATTGAAAACCTGACAACGTGAGCCCTATATTCCCTTCTCAGCGGGGCAGCGTGTCTGTACAGTTGCCGGTTTTGCGATGGTGGAAGAGGCTTTGTTGCTCGCAAGGCTCTGCGCGGCTTATGAGTTTAATCCGGTTGCGGAAAACATCCCGCAACCAGTGGCGCATCTTACTGTGCGCTCCAAAATGGTATTTGGCTACAGCTTACGCCGCGGGAGTAATATTTTGTGGTAGCAAACGGCCTGCGTCTTTGCGGGCAAAATTGCGCATTTTAGGGCCGTGTTCCGTCAAAAATGCCGCTGCACGCTCAGGGTCTTTGCGCGACAGTTCAAAAACCCAAGTGGCCACAGCCTTTTGAATGGATGTGTTTTGATCTTCCGCAAGGCTTGCCGCCCAACCGAGAACCTGTTCGCGAATGGCCAAATTTTCAGGTTTAGGATTACGGTGTTTGGTCCAAGGCAACGTGATCGTCAACGCGGCACGCCGGGTCCACAGATGTTGGCTTTGTGTCCAAGCTTCAACCTCGTAGATCCGTGACGGATTAGAGGTCAACCGGCGATGACCGGCTAAGCAAAAATGATCTGAAATCGCAGGACAATCCACTTCATCCAACCACGTTTTGATCAGCGTCCAAGCGGCGTGATCATCTGGGCGAATGCGGGCTTGGATCAAAAGCTTGGTCGCACAGATCCGTGCTTCATGGGCGTTACTGTCCCACAGTTCTGAAGCTAATTGCAGGCGCTCATCGAGCGGCAACTCTTGGCGCCACAGGCGGGCTTGATCGTTTAAAACAGGGTTAGTTAAGCCCCAATAAGAGCGGTCAACCTTGTGGTAGGTGCGCATCTCAACGGCTTTACCCGGTACTTCGTGGATTTGCAGCGCAACGATTGCATCTTCGATCAGCATATTTTTCAGCCTTATAGAGTTGATTTGGCGCGGCCTGGATCAGAGGGGATTTATCCACCCCCTGCGGTCTTGCCGATGGCCATGAATGTATCAAACGGGCTCAAACGTCCACCCTATTACGTAGCTATAGTTTGCTCAGGCGTGTTTTATTCCACTGTGACTGATTTTGCCAAATTGCGCGGCTGATCCGCATCTGTGCCTTTTGCCACGGCAGTGTGGTAGGCTAAGAGCTGTGCCGGGATCGCGTATAGGATTGGTGCAATCAGTTCAGGTGTAACAGGCATGGTCAATGTGGACCATGTGCCATCGGATGCTGCATTAAGCCCATTTTGGCACGACAGTAGCAAAACCTTGCCTGACCGCGCCATAACCTCCTGCATATTGGAGACGGATTTTTCGAACAATGAATCCATTGGCGCCAAAACCACCACAGGGATTTTTTTATCGATCAAGGCAATTGGGCCATGTTTTAGCTCTCCAGAAGGGTACCCTTCAGCATGTATATAGCTAATTTCTTTCAGTTTAAGTGCGCCTTCCATGGCGATGGGATACATTGCGCCGCGACCAAGGAAAATCACGTCCTGTGCGGTGGCCAATTTGCGGGCCACTTTTTGCACGGCTGTGTCTATGCCTAAAGCTTGGCTCACCAGTCCCGGGATGCGGTTTATATCGGAGATATACTCTCTATACTGCGCCTCGGAGATTACGCCCTTGGCATAGGCAACTTTTATGGCGAGCAGGGCTAGAACGGTGAGCTGTGCTGTGAAGGCTTTGGTGGAGGCAACGCCAATCTCAACACCGGCATGCAGTGGCAAAACCAAGTCACTTTCCCGCGCGATGGAGCTTTCGGGCACATTGACCACCGATATAATTGTGGCATTTTGCGAGATCATATAGCGCAGGGCGGCCAAAGTATCTGCGGTTTCGCCAGATTGGCTGACAAACAGGGCGCTGGTGCCGGGGGCAATGGGAGGCTCGCGGTAGCGAAATTCTGAGGCGACATCCACTTCCACCGGTACGCGGGCGATCTTCTCAAACCAATATTTAGCTGTTAAAGCCGCGTAAAATGCAGTTCCACAGGCTACCATGGTCAGCCGTTCGATGGATGCCAGATCAATATCATTGGCGGGCAATTCAATATTGGTGCCATCCGCGATTATGTAGTTTTGCAGCGTGTTCTTGAGCACTGAAGGTTGTTCGGCAATTTCTTTGGCCATGAAGTGCTTATAGCCAGCTTTATCAACACGTGCGGAATCTATGGCGATTGTGCGGGTTTCCCGATTGGCCAGTGCGCCGTTTTTATCGGTGATTTCCACTGATTTCCGCGTGAGAACGGCAAAATCACCCTCATCCAGATAGGTGATACGATCTGTCAGAGGCGCCAAGGCGATGGCGTCTGAACCCACATACATTTCGCCATCCCCGTGGCCAATGGCCAGAGGTGAGCCTTTGCGGGCGGCGATCATCAGATCTTCTTCACCGTGAAAGAGAAAGGCCAGAGCAAAGGCGCCTTCTAAGCGGACGACTGTTTTTTGGGCTGCAACCCTTGGGCTATCGCCCTGCGACAAATGATATTGCGCCAAAAGTGCTACTGTTTCAGTGTCGGTATCGGTCTTATAAGGAATACCCAATTGCGCCAATTCTTCGCGCAGCTCTTTGAAGTTTTCAACAATACCATTGTGAACGACGGCCACGGATCCGGCTTGATGTGGATGGGCGTTTTTGGTGGAGGGCACGCCATGGGTGGCCCAGCGGGTGTGGCCAATGCCAGACTTGCCAGCAAGCGGCTCATGAACCAAAAGATCTGACAGGTTCACCAATTTACCAACCGCGCGTCGGCGCTCAAGTTTACCATTGTTGATTGTGGCAATGCCTGCACTGTCATAGCCACGATACTCCAGACGCTTCAGCGCCTCAACCAAAATGGGAGCTGCTTGGTGTTGTCCTAAGACGCCGACTATTCCACACATGCTGCTATCCCTTCTTCGCGTCCTTGATGGCACGTAATTTTTTCATCAATTTTACGGCCAACCAAGTTTTGTTTTCTTGCTTGGCCCGTCCAATAGCCAGATCGCCAGCGGGCACATCTCGCACAATCACTGATCCGCTCGCGGTCATGGCTTCTTGTCCCACAGAGACGGGAGCCACCAGCATGGTATTTGAGCCAATAAAGGCATCTTCCCCGATGCTTGTGTGATGTTTCATCACCCCGTCATAGTTGCAGGTCACTGTGCCCGCGCCGATATTGGCACGCGCGCCGATGGTGGCATCGCCAATATAGGATAGGTGGTTCACTTTAGCCCCTTCGGCCAGAAGGCTCGCCTTAATCTCAACAAAATTCCCAATCTTCACATCTTCTGCCAATTCTGCACCGGGGCGCAGGCGGGCATAGGGACCCACGACGCAGCCACGGGAGACATGCGCCCCTTCCAGATGTGAAAAAGCGCGAATGCGCGCGCCTGATTCTACGGTGACACCAGGGCCAAACACTACATTTTGCTCCACAATTGCATCGCGGCCAATATAGGTATCAAAGGAGAAGTACACAGTTTCAGGAGCAGGCATGGTGACGCCATTTTTCAAAGCCTCAGCCCGGCGTTGGGATTGAAACTCATATTCAGCTTGCGCCAGATCCACCCGGCTATTGACGCCAAGGGTTTCTGATTCTGTACATCGCACAACTTTGCAAACCGCACCGTGTGCCACGGCTTTGGCCACAATATCGGTGAGGTAATACTCGCCAGACGCATTTTCATTATCGATTTCACTAAGTAATTCAAACAACAGTGGTGCGGCGACGGCCATCACGCCACTGTTGCAAAGGTTCATGGATTTTTCCGCATCAGAGGCGTCTTTAAATTCAACAATACGCTTTAAATTGTCATCATTCGTGATTAAGCGACCGTAACGACCGGGATCTTTGGCCTCAAATCCAAGCACAGTGACCGCCGAGTGGGAGAGACTGGCGCTCAATGTTTCCAAAGTCTCGGCCTGAATGAGGGGAGAATCTCCGTACAGAACGATGACATTTCCTGTGAACCCCGCCAAAGCGTCACGGGCCTGATCAACCGCATGGCCGGTGCCCAATTGTTCTGTCTGGAGGATGATTTCTGCGTCCGAGTTGTGATTTTGAACCACGTCTCGCACCGAATCTGCGCCATGGCCTGCTATGATTATGCAGCGTTCTGGATCCAAAGATTGGCCTGCAACCATGGTGTGAACCAACATAGGGGCCCCGGCGATTTCATGCAGGACTTTGGGCAAATCAGACTGCATCCGCGTGCCTTTTCCTGCAGCTAAGATGACAAGAGCAATACTCATAAGAGGGATCTAAGTCCTTTATTAAACGATTAAGTCCTTTTAAGGGTATAGGGGAATTCGACAAGCGGTTTTGCACAGTTTGGCGAATTGAATCGATGTGTAACAAAAGAGGCGATAATATGCTCAAACCCTGTGTGGTTTTTGATCTCGATGGCACGCTTGCCGACACCAGCGGTGATTTGCTGAAAGCTGCCAATGCTTGTTTCCGGGGTTTGGGCTTGGATGATTTGCTGCATGCGCCAGCTGACAGCGGCATTGCGCTGCGAGGTGGCCGTGCCATGCTGGCGACTGGATTTGAGCGGGTCGGTTGGCAGGATATGGCCGAGGTGGACCGACAATACCCGGTCTTGTTACAGGCCTATGCCACCGACATCGCCACGTTGACGGAGTTTTATCCTGGCGCTTTGGCTGCGGTCGCCAACCTAAGACAGGCCGGATATGTGGTCTCAATTTGCACCAATAAGCCAGAAGGCCTGGCGGTGCAGCTGATGGCGGCGCTTGGGGCGACGGAGGCCTTTGATGCTTTGGTGGGGGCTGATACCTTGCCGGTGCGCAAACCTGATCCGGCGCCTCTTTGGGAGGCGGTCGACCGTGCGGGTGGGGATCGCGGCCGGGTTTGCTTGATTGGTGACACCCTAACAGACCGCACCACCGCTGCGAATGCCGATGTGCCTTCGGTGCTTGTGACCTTTGGCCCGGGCGGCGGTGATATGGCCGCTTTGGATCCGGCGGCGCTGCTGCATGACTTTGCGGATCTGCCTAAGTTGGTGGCTCAGCTGATCGGCTGATACAATAGGTCAAACAGGGGCTGCGCCTCGGTTTTGTCCAACGACATGACGGCCAGGTGCAGGGCATCGCTGCGCGCCTGACCCAAGACAGGCCCCGCATAGGCGTGGAATTTTTCTTCCAATTCGCCCTGTGTGGGGGGGGCTGCTGCATCCCATTTTGGCTCAAACCAGCCTGATTTTAGAATGTCACCTGCGTGGAGCGTGATCTCGGCGCGCGCCATGCGTTGAAGCGGGAATAGGCGGTTGGCGTAATTATCCTCGTCCATGCTCAGCACCGCTGAAAGTCTCTGCACCTCGGGATCCCCCAAAGCCTCATCGGCCACATGCTGCGGCATTACCGTACCGTGTACTAAGGCCAAAGCGCAGGGGAATGAGGTGGAATATTGCGCCTCTTCAGTGGTTATGGCGTTTTTCTGACCGAGCCGCACCGCCTCATGGAAAGAGACAATATGCAGGCCTGCGACGTTTTGACTTGAAAATTTGTGACGGGCTTTCAAGTCGAGAACCGCCGCAATCGGCCCCTGCGCCCAACGGCAGACGGGGTAAGGTTTGAAATATTGCTGCAAGATGAGCCAGTCAACGCCAAGATCTTGCCAATGCTCTGTTTGCAGTGTGAGGGCAGGGGCGCCAGTAAAACCCGCCTTGGCCATTCGCGCGGCCGAGACCCCACACATAGCACCCCAGCCTGAGCCATCTTTGACCATGGTGGGATGGTCGATGCAGCGCATCATTTGACTGCGCGGCCCATGGTATTCGGCAATGCCCATCGCATGGGCCGTTTGAGTGCGGTTCAACCCCATTATACGTGCGGTCACCCCGGCCACCGCCACCCAAGCACCCGAAGTATGGTAATCAGGGCTGGTGGTGTGCTGTGCCAAAGCGGTACGACAGGCTAGCTCATAGCCCAATGTCAGGGCGAGCAATAAGTCCCGGCCAGAGAGGCTGCCCACCTCCTGCGCCACAGCGTAAATTGCAGGTAAGATCCCACAGCCTGCATGGCCTTTGGCCGGGTTGAACCCATCATGCGCATCGAGCGCGTCAATGGTCATGCCGCCCGCCATTGCCACACCTGCAACAGACCCGCCGCGCCCGTCAAAAATCAATGGTAAAGGCCCGCTCATGTCCAGCACCGCATAGTCGCGCGCAATCTTTGACAGTCGCGTGGTGGTCCCGCCTGCGGCCACACCAATCAGATCTAGCAGGCAGAGTTTGCTTTGCTGGCGCACCTCATTTGGAAGGTCCTCCCAGCTTAGTTGAGCGATGGTTTCTAAAATATCTAGACCTTTGGGCATCTGCTGTCTTCCTGGTGTCGTTAAATTGCGCCAGTTGTGGGCAAATTCTAATCTGTTTGCGACATTCCAGTTCTAAGGCCATCGCTCTTTACCAGAGCGAAGACCAAAACCTTGTTTTTATCACTGATATATTCGATGGCAATTTCACCCAGCAAGAACCCATACCTGACGAGGCTATTGCCGCCGCTCTGGCCGTGCTGAAACATGGGCGGTCGCACCACTATAATGAGGCCGAGGGTGAAATGGCTGAAACCGTTATGCTGGAGCTGGAATTTTCCGCGCAAATGGGCGCGAGATATTGCCTTGCAATGGCCTCTGTCGGCCATGCTTTGGCCACGGCCCTGCGCGCAGTTGGGGTGAAGCCCGGTGATAAAGTTCTGACCAATGCCTTTACACTGGCGCCCGTACCGGGGGCGATTGCCTCTGTCGGTGCGGTGCCGGTCTTTGTGGGGGTGACTGACGGTTTGGTGATTGACCTAGAGGATTTGGCCGCCAAAGCTGGTCAAGCGAATGTGTAGATGCTGTCGCACATGCGCGGCCATATTGTGGATATGAATGCCTTGATGCAATTGGCCCAGGCCCACAACCTATTGGTCATTGAGGATTGTGCCCATACCATGGGGGCAAAATGGGGGGATACCTGGTCGGGACGCTCAGGCGTGATTGGCTGTTATTCGTGTCAGACTTATAAGCATGTGAACTCTGGCGAAGGCGGGCTTTTGATATGCGATGACGATGAGATCATGGCACGGGCCATCATGCTGTCGGGCAGCTATATGATCTATGCCAAACACCGTGCGGGCCCACCACCTGAGGCTTTTGAAGCGGTTCGGTTGGTGACACCTAATATCTCTGGGCGCATGGATAATCTGCGCGCTGCAATTTTGCGCCCACAACTGCGCCGGTTGGACAGCCAATGCCAAGCTTGGAATGATCGCTATCACGTGGTGGATAGCGCCTTGGGGCAGGTGGCGGGTTTGACCCGGGTGAAGCGGCCGCAACAAGAGAAATTTGTGGCCTCCTCCTATCAATTTTTGCTGCTCGACTGGTCAGGCGACGCGATCCGGGATATGGTGGCGCTGTGTTTGGCGCGCGGTGTTGAGCTGAAATGGTTTGGCGCGGTTGAACCCGTTGGCTTTACCAGCCGATACGACAGTTGGGCCTATGCGCCCAGCAGCCCGTTGCCTTCCAGTGATCGAGTGTCGATAGTATTATCGATATGCGTTTACCGCTGACGTTCTCGCTGGAAGACTGCGTGATGGTGGCCGGAATTATAGGCGAGGAAGTGACCTTGGCGTTTGCGGCTTCTGGGTAAAATCTAGCATAGCAGCGCTCAACGCACGCAAAGACTAGACAAGTCCATTCTATTCCCCTCACACGCGCCGCACCCGCATCGCTGCATCTGTCAGTAAACGCGCTCAGGCAACGCAAGTATAACTCAACCCGCATTCACCCCTATCAGCCACCCTCTGGTCCGCTAAAGGCGCAACCGGGGCTGGGTGTGGGGT
>FLMP01000664.1_pt1 | contig 10618 bp, 7 predicted proteins | sample 887161 | NCBI WGS metagenome assembly FLMP01 (sample SAMEA4017660, study PRJEB14154) | seawater metagenome
GCGCTTTTGCGGGTGTCGTGGCATTCATACTGCAGGCTACGAACGAATTTTGAATAATCTGAATGCGTTACGTGAGTTCGATTTTTGCGCCGTTGTTTTGAGCGGATTGGTAGATGGCTTGAATCAGCTCGACGCTCTTGCGCGCTTCGCTGGCACCGGTGCTGGGCTCGCGGCCTTCCTGGATGGCGCTGACTACTTCTTCGAAGTTACGTTGGTGTTGGTAGAAGTTGATCGCAGTCGGATCGCTGGCGCCGAGGCCGGCCTCCGCACCTTTCATGAATTGAGCGCGGATGGCTTCGTCCTCGTCGGTCTCGTTCATGAAGTCCCAGGTTTCGAAAGCTTCATCAGCAAGGAAGACAGAGCCTTCGGTGCCAGCGAGTTGCACTCGGGCGGGGTGGCCGTCTTTAGACCAGGTGCAGGTGCTGCCTTCGATGATGCCACGTGCACCGTTTTTGAATTCCACGATCGCTACGGCGATGTCTTCGACTTCGATGTCGGTGTGGGCGAGGCAAGCGGTGTTGGCTTGCACGGATTTGATGGGACCAGCGAGGTAGATGAGTGCGTCGATGGTGTGGATGGACTGGTTCATCAGCGCACCACCGCCGTCGAGTGCACAAGTGCCACGCCAGCCAGCGGAGTCGTAGTAAGCTTGGTCGCGATACCATTTGATGTAGGCGGAAGCGGAGGTGAGTTTGCCAAAGCGTCCTGAGTCGGCGGCCTTTTTGAAGGCATCCATGCCGGGGTGGAAGCGGCGGTTAAGTACGGCTGCGAGGGTCACGCCTGTGGCCTTGGCCGCGGCGACCATTTGGTCGATACGCTCGGTGGTCACCTCGAGTGGTTTTTCAATGATCACATGTTTGCCCGCTTCGATCGCGGCCATGGCTGGATCAAAGTGCGCGCCGGAGGGCGTGCCGATTGTAACAATGTCGATCGCAGGATCGGCTAGCATGGCTTCGACCGAGTCGTAGGCCTTGGTGCTATATTGCTCGGCAAATGCCTGTGCTCCTTCACGTGTGCGATTCGCTGCGCCAATGAGCCGGCCGCCGTTCATCGCTGCGATGGCTTTGGCGTGAAAGCCGCCGATCATTCCTGTTCCTATGATTCCGAAGTTCATATTAATAAATTATTGTGCTGCTTGTTTGTTTTTTGAGGCGAATCCACGCAGGCCGATGACTGCGAGAATCACTAGGCCAGCGATGCCGATCATACCTGGGGTGCCCTTGTTGCTGAGTGCCCAAACCGAGGCGAATGTGGCCACACCTGCGGAGAAGATCATGACTGTGTTAATGAGGGCTCGGTTCTTCGGCAGGTTGTCGCCCAATGCCGATTTGGAGTTCATTAGTAGCAGAAATGCGAGGTAAGCAATCGGCAGCAGGGTGGTAGCGATTACGGATGCGGGGATGGCCATGGCGGCCTTGGCGTCACCACTCCAAAGGAAGGGGGAGAAGAAACCCGCGATGGCTGGCATGGATGCGCCGAGAATGAAGATTTTCGCATTGCCGACTTTGTTGAATGCTTCGCTCATGGCATAGCCATTCATCATCATGTGCACCAGTAATGTGGAGATGGCCATGGCTAGGACGCCGATGCCAAAAATGGTCTGTGCATGTTTGCCCAGAAAGGGCTCCAGCGATTGCGCTAGATTGACTGAGTCGCGGTTGGAGAGCATGGCGGCGAGTTGTTTCTCTGCGAGTGGAGCAGATGCGCGCATCGCACTCTTCGCGGTGTCATCTAGCGTGATGAATGCCTCGTTGTGTGCGGCTAAGGTGCCATCCAACACTTTGTAGTAGGCCTGTTCCATTTCAGGGAAGGGTGTGCCGTCTGCGGTTAGGACATCGGCGTATTTAGCATGGAAGGAGGCCGCTGATGCAATCACCAGTGCGGATGCTCCTAATATGAATGGCACGAACAGCCCCAATACAAGGTCGTAGCGGGAGAGTTGGCGGTGTGATTGGCCCCAGCCTTTTTTCTTTAGGCTGTAGGGGAGTAGGAAGGTCATGTTAATGCCGACAGCGGTGCCAAAGGCGGCGATGATTTTTCCCCGTTGCTCGGAGGTGACATACTCTGTCCAGTAAGCAGCCCGTTCGCCTGTCGTGGCGATGGCGGTTGCGATTTGATCGGTCGGGCGGAAGAGTGCTGAGAAGTCGGGGATCAGGCCGGCAAAGAGACTGCCCCAAGATACTGCGCCGTTTTTAATGAGTGTCACCACGACCGCCATAAATGCGAGCACGATGATCGCGACCAGACCTTTGAGTACATTGTCGATGATTCGGGATGCTCGGTCGTTTTTCTGAGACAGCGCGATCAGTGAGAGTGCGATGACGAATAAAGAACCAGTAATCACGTAGGGGCCGGGAGTGAATCCGAGATTGTCTTCTAAGGCACCACGACCGAGCGAGAATTGTGCAGCGCAGAATACCGTGTCAGCAATCACGGTTGCGATCAACCAGCTCCAAGCAAGCGTAGGCGATACCCTCTTCTGCATGACGCGGAACGGGCGTTCTTCGCATGAGAGCGTGACGTAAGAAATGGCTCCCAGCATGATGATGCCGCACAGCATCGCCAGTGGCTGCAGCCAGAGGAATTCGTAACCGCCAATAATGCCGAGGTAGAGCGCGCCAACGAGCGAGCCGCCGCCGAGGGTCACGGCCGCTTGCACCCAACCGGGACCAGTTAATTTACTGTAGCCCGCGAGCCTACCGAGGAAGCCTCGGCTTTGGATGGATTGGATCTGTTCAATGTTATTTTGCATCTGGAGCTGAGGCTCGTTTTTGAAGGATTCCTCGTAGCGAACGGAGCCGTCGACGCGGTGATCGCCAGGGCAATCTTAGCAGGAAGTCGTGGCGAGGAGGATTTCCATGGTCCTATGAGTGGGATAAGCTGAAATAGCTTTTCGCGTTGTCGATGCAGATGCCTTTGACTAGCTGATTGAGCACCTCGGTATCATCTGGGATTAATCCGGCATCGACGTCCTGTCCGATTATGTTGCAGAGTAAGCGACGGAAATATTCATGACGCGGGAAACTTAGGAAGCTGCGTGAGTCGGTTAGCATGCCGATGAACTTAGGAAAGAGTCCGACGCTGGAGAGCGTCTCCATTTGATTTGTCATGCCGTGCAGGGTATCGAGGTGCCACCAGCCGCTGCCGAGTTGCATTTTGCCGGCGATCTTGCCGTCTTGAAAAGCACCCATCATCACTGCGATGGGATATAAAGCGGCGGGATTCACGTGGTAGAAGATACACTTTGGCAGTGCTTCTTCGACATCCAGGCTGTCGAGGAAGTGTGCCATCTTTGTTATGAAGCTGTCATCATACATCGCGTCGTGACCTGTATCGGCGCCGAGCTTAAGACGAATGCGTGTATTCGGACGACGGATAACTCCAATGTGAAATTGCATCGCCCAACCGCGAGCGGCATTCCAACGGGCGACATGCTGAAGGATGAAGGTGCGCCACTGTTCGTCTTCCAAACTAGTGAGTGCTTGTTCAGCACGCAGTTTAGCGAAGATCTGATCCGCCTCCTTGTCGGAACAAGGCGCATATGGGAAGGTGTTGACATCGTGATCCGAAAAACAGCCACCGCAGTCATGGAAGTGATCATGGCGGAGCTTGAGCGCCGCGATGTAGCCAGAGGCATCCGCCAGTGGATTGTCAGTCAGCGCAGCCATGCGATCTGCCCATTGATTCCATGCTATTGAGTCTGTCGTGAGCATCGCTCCATCAGGACGAAAGTTCGGGCAAAGGCGTGTCGGGTGATCGGTTTTCGCGAACGCAGTATGATGATCTAGCTTATCAAGCGGATCATCGGTCGTGCCGATGGCATGGATGTTGAAGTCTGTCAGGATATTATGAACCCGAAATTGATCCGAAGCGAGTTGCGCATTGGCAAGCTCCCAGATGTCCTCTGCCGTGGATTCGCTCAGAACTAGATCACAATTGAAATAACGATTCAGTTCTAGGTGTGTCCAATGATGTAGCGGATTACGAATCGTTTGAGGGACGGTTTTTGCCCATGCGAGGAAGCGCTCTTTGGGATCGCTGTCCTTTCCCGTGATCAACTCTTCGGGAATGCCGGCAGCGCGCATGGCACGCCATTTGTAATGGTCTTCGGAAAGCCAGATGTCGGCCAAGTCGCCAAAGCCCGCATTCTCTGCTACGTCTTTTGGTGATAGGTGCGTATGGTAATCGAAGATCGGCTGATGCGCCGCTACTTCGTGAAACAAGCGCTGCGCTGTCTTGTTGCTGAGAAGGAAGTTTTCGTTGAGGTAGCTCATTCCAATTTATTAATTTAACGTTGTTAGCTTATTATAAGGCAACAGTTTTGTGTTCGTATTTGGTAAGCAATTGGAGCTGCATCTTTCTTTCGTAATTTTTGACTTTTAGTGACTGAACGGTAGGGAGGAGCGGTTTAGCATCGTCTCCAACCCAATCGATGATGTTGAGCACGGATAAGGTGGCATAAGAATTCTCTTTGAGGAGGTGCTCGAGGCACTGGAGCCCTACTTTTTTGTCTCCAGATCGTAACAGTAGCCATCCAGCCATGGCTCTCACTTCGTGTGAATCGTCCTCTAGGCATTTTAAGGCGGATTGCGTGTCGTTGAGTAGGAAGCAACCGACAATTCCCCAATAGCGCAGCCCGATGTCGGAGCTTTTGAGTAACCCGCGAAGGGCTAGTAGGTTAGATTCGTTCTCTTCGAGTGCTAGATCGGCAGCATCCATTAGCTGAGGCAAATTGTAGAGACTTCGGTCACGCGCGACTTGGTAGATGGTTGTATTGTTTTGCGCTGCGAGTTTGACCATCTCTGATTCGGGTAGCATTCCCGTATCGAACACCTTCTCCTGCCATGAGCGCAGATTGCTTTGCATGCGTTTGATGACTTCCGCGTATTCAGGATTATCAATGAGGTTGTGAATATTGTCGGGGTCTTGCTCCATATCGTATAGTTCCTCCGTCCAGCCTTTCGGCTTAAAGAACCGTGCTTCGATCTCCGAAGCCTTACCTGATTCCACATGCTCGACCCAAGCTTGTGTGGCCTTCATCTTCCAAAGGTAATTGAGGGGCTGCATCCATGGAGTGTAGGGCATGTAGTTACGAATGTAGAGGAACTGTTTATCACATATGGCTCGGGCGTTTTCATTGCGCTCATCCATACGTGCACGATATGCGTAGTGAAACGCTCGCTCTGGCTGCGGCTCTGTTCCTAAGAAGGCTTGCCCTTGCATGATGGCTGGAATTTTGGTGTCCGTAATGCGCAGCCAGGTGGCCGGCATGTCAATAAAGCTGACGATCCGATCAACTGTCATTCCTGGCTTTTCAGCGGGCCAGAGGTCTTTGTATTTTTCCGGAATTCGGATGATCAGTGGGCAATGGATACCACTACTAAAAAGGAAGCGTTTACTGCGTGGCAATACGCCTCCATGATCGGAGTTATAAATGACGATTGTATTATCCGCGAGTTCCAGCGCTTCGAGTTGCTTGAGCGCATCCCCGATCGCTTGATCCATTCCTTGGATGGCATCGTGATATTTTGCATAGTTCATACGCATGGTTGGCAGATCGGGGTGATATTTGCGTAGTATGATATCTTTAGGGGAATGTTTAGTTTTTCGAAAATCACCAAAGGCATTACTTTCATGCGACTGTGTTGAGTTGATGACTTGAAAAAAGGGCTGGTTGTTCTTGAGCTTATCCCATTCCACTTCTGCAGAGTTATCCCAGCAATCGCTATCCTTGCGACCACCGATATTGAAGTCGGTTTTTTTGTCGTTCCCTACGTAATAGCCACTAGTTTTTAGATGATCTGGATAATATTTGATGAGGTCGTGTGGTATGTTGTAACGGCTCCGCATCGGATGTGTTCCCATGGATAGTGCATGAACCCCAGTGATCCAGGTGGAGCGGGACGGAGCGCAAACGGGGGCATTTGCATAGGCATGTGTATAGCGGAATCCTTCAGTTGCCAATTGATCGATATTCGGTGAATTGACATGCGGATTTCCGTAGCACCCGATCCAGTTGACGTTATTGTCTTCACTAGTGAGCCACAGTATGTTGGGGCGCTCTCCGGCCTGAACCAGCAGTGACAATCCGGCTATGAAAGCATAGCTTAGCAGGAGGGCTTGTTTTATCATGTGAGGGGTTTAGGGAATTGGGTTAACTTAAGAGCTAGCTCGAGTGCGATTCAGTAAGCTTTTTTAGAGCAAAATGTTCTCCTATGACAGAGTCTTTTCAAATCGTGGTAAGCGATTCCGGTAAGGATCATTAGACTGGGGCAATCGCGACCGCATTTGGCGTAATTGTATAAAATTCAAACCTAGATAAATCTGAAAGGGCTGTAAATATAAACTGACGATATAAGACAATATTTATAGGTATTATGTAATCCGTAAAGTAATCATATACAGCTAAAAAAGCTATAGATTGCCAATTAGGTTAATTTATCTATATGAAGGTATTTAGTAAGGATTTCGATTACTTTCTTGTCTTACTATTATTTGAGTGCTTGCTTATATTTTTTATGATACCCCCGTCGCTTGTCTCAAAAATGCTTGAAAGCAGGATCAGTGATTTCTGCAATTCCCTTCAATCTGGGCAGTTGTTAGAGTCACTTTTTGATAGTGTCCCTGGCGCTTTCTATTTTGTCAAAGACTGCGAGAGTTGCTTTATGGCAGGAAGTTTGAGTTTTGTTAAAACTTTGGGAGAGACTTCAGTCGAAGCGATTTTGGGTAAAACGGATTATGACTTCAGTCCTGATTTTTTGGCAGATGCATTTTATGCGGATGACCAACGCGTGGTCAGCACGGGCGAGGGGATTTTTAATAAGATCGAGTTGGTGCCTTCGGGGGATGGTTCGCTGGATTGGCTTTGCACGACGAAGGTGCCGTTGTTCGATGCGAAAGGTAAGGTCGTTGGACTTGCGGGCGTGGCTCGCGTGATTCGTGATCATGATGCGGTCTACGCGGACCACCCTGAGATGCATCGCATTGTGAATCATGTGCTGCAGCACTATCGCGAAAAGCTTTCGATCGCCGACCTTGCTGAGGTTGCTGGCATTTCAGTAAGTTCGCAGGAGCGACTATTTAAGAAGACCTTCGGCCTGACTCCGCTTATGTATTTGCGCAAGACGCGCCTGAATGCGGCCTGTAAATTATTACGTAGCACCAAGGTCGGACTCTCCGAAATTCCGGTGCAATGTGGGTTTAATGATCAGACGAGTATGACGCGCGCCTTTCGCCAGGAGCTCAAAATCACGCCGCTTAAATATCGTCGCAGTTTCAGTGAAGCACCTAGAAGGCGTAGTAATGGCGCTTCCGCTGTCGTTCTGCGCTCGTAACTTTAAATCTCACCCATTTCTAAGAAACAACACACTCCACTAACACATACTAATATGCATCAAGATATTTCACCAAAAGATAAACAACTTCTTTTCTGGGGCAGTTTTCTAGCCCTGTTCGCTGCTGCGGTGGGCTTCGTATTCCGCGTGATGGTTCTGGGCGATTGGCAAGTTGAGTTCAATCTAACTGGAGCCGAGGTTGGGCGTATCTTTGGCGCATCGCTGTGGCCGATCGCAGTGACGATGATCTTATTCAGTCTGATCGTGGATAAGGTGGGTTATAAACCGTCGATCTATTGTGCCTTCACTTTGCAGATTCTCGGTGGCATACTGACTTTTATGGCGGATTCGCCGAACACTCTTTACTGGGCGTCGATTTGCGCGGGTTTAGGGCATGGTGTTGTGGAAGCAGTCATCAATCCGGTTTGTGCGAGCATCTATTACAAGGAGAAGAGTAAGATGCTGAATATCCTGCATGCCTCTTGGCCCGCGGGCTTTGTGGTTGGTGGTATTTTGATGCTGAGCCCCGGCTTGCGCGATCTGGGTTGGAACTTGAAGGCTTTGTGGATCGTAATTCCAATTCTTTGCTATGGAGTGATGTTTATTAAACCGAAATTCCCAGTGGATGAGCGCGTGTTAAATAAAGTGCCTTATTCGGAAATGTTGAAAGAGGTCGGATTTTTAGGCACTTTCCTCGCTGCATTTTTATTGTTTTATGAGCTGTATGGTCGGTTTGGTAGTGAGACGGAGCATCTGATTTGGATCAGCTTGGGCGCGGGCGCGCTCATTGGTGCTGGCTTTGGGATTTTTACCAAGTCTATTGGCAAGCCGCTGTATTTTTTACTGTGTTTATTGATGATTCCTCTGGCGACGACGGAGCTTGGCACTGATGCATGGATTAAGGAGTTGATGACGCCGACGATGGGTGAATTTGCCGGGTGGGCGATCGTTGCATCGGCTTTGATTATGATGGTGCTACGCTTTCAAGCTGGCTTTTTGACGAGCCGTTTCTCACCGCCGACAATTTTGGTAATTAGTAGTCTCTTCTCATTTTGTGGCTTGATGGCACTTTCCGTTTCCTCTGGCGTTGCGGTATGGGGCGCTTTCGTGCTCTACGCGGTGGGGCAAACATTCTACTGGCCGACAGTGCTCGGCTTTATTGCAGAGCGTTTCCCTAAAGGTGGAGCTTTAACGCTCAACTCTGCGACTGCGATTGGCTTGCTCGCCGTAGGGATTATAGGCACGCCAATATTGGGCGTTTTTAACGATAGTCATACCGTCAGTAATGTGAAATCGGTATCCGAAGAGATACATACAGCTGCTAAGTCCGATGCCTCGTTTTTCGGCGCGTCGTATGAATCGATTGATCGTGCAAAGGCCACAGAAATTGCTGCAGAGCAGGGCTTGAGTGATGAGTTGCAAGGCGCGATGAATGAGGCCTCTCGTCAATCGCTACGAACCACGGCTATCAGCTTTCCGTTGGTCATGCTGATCGCGTTCGGATTGATCGCTCTCTATTATCGTAAGATGGGCGGTTACAAACCGATCGAGTTGCAACGTGAATCATCTAACAGCTAATCGGTATGACATCACCTAGAACTCTCAATGTCGGCCTCATGGGTGGTGGCCAGTCAGCGGATGCGTTCTGAGTGTGTTTTCCGGTAGCGACCTGGGGATAAGCCAAAGAGTTTTTGAAATTCACGGGAAAAGTGACTGTGGTCATAAAAACCGACCTCTTGCGCGATGTAACTGAGGGTTTCTTCACTCTGCACAAGGATCTGGCTCGCACGGGTTAAGCGGTAGCGAATCAAAAAACGTGTAGGCGTTTGCTGGAAAGCGGCGCGGAAGCGGCGTTCTAGCTGGCTAATCGATAGACTCGCGACTTTCGCGAGGTCAGCTACTTCAATGGATTCAGAGTAGTGCTGACCAATATATTCGACCACTGAATTCATTCGCCGATAGGGCTGCCATGTATTTTCACTACGGTCTAGGTCACGCATATAGCCGATAATACCCACACAATTTCCTTCACGACTAAGAAGGGGGAATTTGCTTGTAACGTGCCATGAGACAGATCCATCCGTATTGGCGACCAGTTCAGCGCGCCCGAGGATGGGCTCCCTTGTTCTTATGACAGTGGCATCATCTTCAGAGTAGTCCGCGATCATGTAGCTGGGAAAGAAATCAAAATCAGTTTTGCCGATTAATTCCTGTTCGCTTTTAAGTCCGAGTTTCTCTAGTTGCTGCTGGTTGGCTCCGATAAAACGACCTTCCCGGTCCTTCATGAAAAAGTAGACATCACCCAGACCAGTGAAACTGGCGAGTATACTGCTAGGATCAAGTTGATCGCGAGAGCTAGTAAGAGATAGAGATTTATTTAAATTCATGCCGAAAATATACACAATATAGCGGATATTTTACAAGCTAAGTATCTGATAAAATGCTATTGTACTGCATTTATGAGATTTGGTTTAAATACGTTTTTAGTCAGTTCAGGATTCACGGGTGCTGATCTACCCCTTATTGAGACTTTTGAGAAATACGGTGCGCAGTTAGTGGAGCTTGCGATCGTCGAGCCTACGTCAGTTTCAGTGCCAGAACTAAAAGCAGCTTTAGCAGCATCGAGGCTTGAGCAACCGGTTATTTGCGGTGCTTTTGGTCCTGGACGTGACTTGAGGGGTAGCCCTTCTGAAGTAACGAATGCGATACATTACGTTTCTGAACTCATTGAGATGGCTAATGCCCTAGGCGCTAAGATTGTTTGTGGGCCGATGTATTCGCGGACGGGTCGAAGCGGTGCCCATACCGCAGAGGAGCGGGAATCGCAACTAGAGCAAATCGCTTCAGGTCTCCAGAAGCTTTGCCGCAAAGCGGAGGCAGCCGGTATCATACTTGCGCTGGAGCCACTCAATCGTTTCGAGACAGATTGTATCAACACAATGGAACAAGCGGTAGAAATGATTGATCGTGTAGGAAGTGATGCTCTTAAAATACATATAGACACCTTCCATATGAATATCGAGGAGGCAGACTCCGGGGTGGCCATTCGTCAATATGCAAAGCATATTGGGCATGTGCACGCCAGCGCGAGTCATCGTGGCTTACTTGGGAAGGATCAGGTGGATTGGACTGGCGTGCTGGGTGCCCTCCATGATGTCGGCTACGAAGGCGACATCGTCATTGAGAGTTTTTCGGAGGACAATCAGGTCATTGCCAAAGCGGCTTCGATCTGGCGCACGCTTTATGATAGCCCCGAGCAACTGGCAGTCGAAGGGCTGCAATTT
>FLMP01000668.1_pt1 | contig 10589 bp, 10 predicted proteins | sample 887161 | NCBI WGS metagenome assembly FLMP01 (sample SAMEA4017660, study PRJEB14154) | seawater metagenome
GAGTAACATCTGGGTTGCTCCGCGGTTTTTCATTACTTCAGCAGCACCGGCAGATAGCTCAACCGCTGGCGCACCTCGCTCGTCATTAACAACATTCATATCTTGAAAGCTAACCCCATGACCAATACCCGTACCCAATCCTTTGGCCACGGCTTCTTTGGCGGCGAATCGCTTGGCTAAAAATGCTGCACTATGATTGAGCCGGACAAATTCAGCTTGCTCGGAAGAGGTTAAAACACGCTGCATAAATTTATCGCCCGGTCGCGCAAGTATTTTAGTGATGCGTTCAATCTCGACGATGTCTGTTCCGATTCCCATGATCATTAGCTGCTCGGCTCCTGTTTAGGCGCTACCGACATCAGATGCTGTCGATAAAGTTCACGGCTGTGCAGTTGCCTACCGCCGAGATAAAAGTTTATTACGCTACGTAAAAGTTGCTTGGCGGTTTTCATTACCGAGCGCTGACTAAAATCACCCTGAGTGAGGGCCATAATATCTGCACCGCGATAGGATCCAGGCTGTTGCTTGCGCTGATTAATAGCCTCGATAAGCCCCTGCTCGGGAACATACTGATAGAGTTTGTCCGGTAATAGCGCGGCACCATTTTTCGCCTCACAGTCCAATACTAGTCCATAACCCAACTCATCGAGCAATGTCATTTCTAACTGCCTTAACATTAGCTCATCGGGACCGGTGCCTGCCAACTGCACCATAAATTCGGCGTATTTTTGATAGAGGTGTTCGTGGGGATCATGTTCATGGAGCAGGCGATAGAGTAATTCATTGACATAGAGGCCAGTGAACAGGCATTCCTGCTGTAAAAAGGTATGGGCCTGAATGGCATCTGCACTGGTAAGGCTTTTTAATTCGCCCCGCCCCTGCCAACTAAATTGATGCTCGGTATAGGGGAAGATAGCGCGACTGATGCCGCGCTTGTTGGGTTTACGAAAACCCTTGGCCACGCAGCGGATGCGGCCATGGTTTTGACTAAAAAGGTCTACCAGCAGGCTGGTTTCCCTGTAGGGTGTGGCGTGCAGTAAAAAGCCTGCTTCAGCGTCGACCCTCACCGCTTATCAGTCGTCCATGTAACCAAGGCTACGCAGTGCTCGCTCGTCATCTGACCAGCCACTGCGAACCTTGACCCAGGTTCTAAGCATTACTTTACAATCCAGTAAGCTCTCGATATCTGCACGGGCCTGTTCGCCAATCTTTTTAATGCGATCGCCATTGGTGCCAATAATTATTTTCTTCTGACCATCCCGCTCAACCAGAATTAACGCACTGATATGGGTGACTTTCTTTTCAGCGCGGAATTCTTCAATCTCTACGGTGACCTGATAGGGAACTTCCGCTCCCAGCTGGCGCATGATTTTTTCACGAATAATTTCAGAAACTAAGAATCTCATAGACCGGTCGGTCAACTGATCATCCGAGAAAAGAAATTGTCCATAGGGAAGTCGCTCGGACACGAGCAACTCAAGCTGCTCTAGGTTATCGCCCTTTTCTGCAGAAATAGGTATAACAACCGCATCGGGAAACCTGTCAGATAATTCCTTCAATTTTGGTAAAAGTCGTTCTTTATCCTTTAGAAGGTCAATCTTATTGATTGCGATGATTATTTGCCCCGGCGCGTTACGTAAGCTCTCAGCAGTAATTTCGTCATCATCTTGCCAGTCTGTTCGATCGGTGACAAAAATGACAACATCGACATCCTTTACAATGCTCTTCGCACTCTTGTTCATATACCGATTGATGGCTTTATTTTCCTTACCATGTATTCCGGGCGTATCAACATAGAGGACTTGTTCTTTCTCAGATGTTTTGATGCCGAGTAATTGATGCCGCGTAGTTTGAGGCTTTTTGGAAGTGATGCTTAACTTTTGTCCCAAAATGTAATTCAACAGCGTTGACTTGCCAACGTTCGGCCTGCCGACAATAGCGACATATCCACAACGTGTGTCAATTTGTTCGTCCATGTTAATGTTCATGCTCAATTCCAAGTTGGTTCAGCGCACTCGTCGCAGCATTTTGCTCCGCGATACGCCGAGAATTTCCTACCCCTTCAATGGACTCGGCTAAACAACTCACTTTGCAACTCACAACGAATGTCTGGTCATGGGATGGACCCGAAACCTTAACAATCACATAATTTGGAAGTGGTTCTTGTCTTGCCTGCAGGAATTCCTGTAATTTAGTTTTAGCGTCTTTATGGGATTGCTCCGTCGTCATGCACTCTAGTCGCTCTAGGAACCAGTGCAATATCCGTTCACGAGCAACCTCTACCGATGCATCTAAGTAGATTGCTCCGATGATCGCTTCGAGCGCATCTGATAAGACAGAATCGCGCTGGAAACCACCACTTTTCAACTCGCCTGTTCCCATAATGAGCGCATCGCCGAGTTCAAGCTCGCGGGCGATTTCTGCCAACGTTTGTTGCTTGACCAAGGATGCGCGAAGGCGACTAAGCTGCCCTTCATTTGCATCAGCAAAACGTTGGTACAAAGCATCAGCAATGACGAAACTTAATATGGAATCACCCAGAAACTCCAACCGTTCATTATTGCGCTTACCGTGACTTCGATGAGTAACTGCTTTTACCAACCAATCCTGATTGGCAAATGTATAGCCTAAACTTCGCTGCAGTTTTTCCATTGCTTATCAATGTCTTCTCGGTATCTGAGCGATACCTGATTAGTGTTTTATGAAAGTTAGATCGAAAACTCGTGGCGACCTTACTTGGTGGCCCGCCGATCTATCTAGTTACGCAACTCAATTTTTTTGTCAAAGGACAAGACAACATCAACGTTGGAGACCAAAGCCTCTCTTACTTCGTAGTCAAGTATCACTTGAGATCCATCTTTAGTAGATTTCAAAGTGAGATTCTCTTCTAAAGGGAAGGTTCTAATCTGGTTAATCTTCAACTTCTTTTCCATGGCGCTAATTAACTGTGCCTTGTTCTTCGCCGCCATACCATTTTCAGTCACCATTTCATCCATGATGCTACTGATCGTATTGTAATCTATATAGTGTGGCGCAAGCTTCAATACCACTGTGAGAATCGAACCCAAAACAAGGATGACCAATAACCAACTAGCGAAGCCCATGCCTCTTTGATGATGCGGAAAGTTCATCGCGCTACTCCTTTTTTATAGGAAAGTTCTATTCTATCCAGCCATTATGTGAAAAGTCCGGAAAGTGCATACCAGGCTCCTTATGCAGCCAAACAGCGAAGGCTTTACCGACGATGTTCTCTTCTGATGCAAGACCCCAATAACGAGAATCGCTACTTTGATCGCGATTATCACCCATCATAAAATAGTGGCCTTCAGGTATCACCCATTCATATGCGCGGGTGTCTCGGAAGTTGTTTTTATGGATTAAATGGTTAGCGCCACCCAATGTTTCTTCATATACAACGTATCTAGGCTTGTTTGGAGGGATCTTAGCAACAAACTTCTGAACCTGCTCAACACCATTGATGAAAAGAACCTTATCTTCATAGCGCACCCGATCACCAGGTATACCGACAACACGTTTAATAAAGTACTGATCTTCATGGGGCGGAATGAACACCATAACATCGCCATTCTTCGGCTCATCAATATCAAAAATTTTGGTACCAATGACCGGTAACCGAATTCCATAAGCGTATTTGTTTACAACGATAAAGTCACCCACCTTTAGGGTCGGAATCATCGACCCGGTGGGGATCTGAAATGGTTCGGCGATGAAGGAGCGTAGTACTAAAACAATTAATAGAACTGGAAAGAAGGAGACTGAATACTCAACGTAAATAGGCTCTGCGAGAATTTTGCCTATCGCTTGCTGGCCTTTTGTCTCATCTTTTATCTTGCCTTTAACCTGATCAGCGGCGGCTTGTCTTCGTGGACGAAGAAAGAATATATCAAGCAGCCAGATGACACCGGTGATCGCCGTTGCTAATACGAGAAAAAGTGGGAAATTTACGCTCATTTATCAACCTTAAGTACGGCGAGAAAAGCCTCCTGCGGAATCTCAACATTTCCCACTTGCTTCATTCGCTTTTTACCCGCTTTCTGCTTTTCTAATAGTTTCTTCTTTCGGGAAATATCACCGCCATAACATTTGGCAGTTACATTTTTCCGCAATGCCTTCACTGTCTGGCGAGCAATAATTTGGCCACCAATAGCTGCCTGGATAGCGACATCAAACATCTGGCGTGGAATCAACCCCTTCATGGCTTTCGTCAACGCAAAACCCTTTGATTTAGCGTCGTCGCTGTGAACAATGATCGCCAACGCGTCCACTTTATCGCCATTAATCAGCACATCTAGTCTGACCAGGTCTGCAGCCTCGAAACGTTCAAAACCATAGTCTAAAGAGGCATAGCCACGGCTGACCGATTTCAATTTATCAAAGAAATCCAGCACGACTTCGTTCATAGGCAAATCATAGGTGAGCGCAACCTGCTTACCCACAAACTGCATATCTTTCTGCACACCACGTCGTTCTACGCACATCGTAATAACCCCGCCTAGATATTCCTGCGGTACTAACATGTTGGCTCTAACAATAGGCTCGCGCATTTCTTGAATTGTAGACGGGTCAGGCAGCTGAGAGGGATTATCGACCTTCTTAGTGACGCCGCTTTTTGTTTCTATTTCATAGATTACCGTTGGCGCTGAAGTAATCAGGTCAAGACCGTATTCTCGTTCCAAACGCTCCTGAATGATTTCCATATGCAACATACCGAGAAAGCCACAACGGAAGCCATTACCCAATGCATCAGAACTTTCGGGTTCATAGACTAAGGATGCATCATTCAAGGTGAGCTTCTCGAGCGCATCTCGAAAATCCTCAAAGTCATCAGCACTGACAGTAAACATGCCCGCGAATACTTGAGGTTTAACTTTTTGAAATCCTGGCATGGCAGGCACATCTGGCGTTGATGCTAGGGTAATCGTATCGCCGACGGGGGCCCCTTTAACGTCTTTTATGCCCGCTACCATGAAGCCGACTTCACCGGCCCGCAGCACACCCGTTTCATGACGCTTCGGATTGAATATGCCTATTGCATCTATTTGATGGGCTTTACCTAAGGTCTTAAGGATAATCTTATCTTTCTTGGATAACTTGCCTTGGGTTACTCGGATCAGCGAAACGACACCGAGATAGTTGTCGAACCAGGAATCAATAATTAATGCTTGTGGATCTTCTTCACGGGTCTCTGCTGGAGGCGGAATCACTTCGATCAGCTCCTCTAGAAGCTCCTTCACGCCCAAACCGGTCTTCGCACTGACTTGAACCGCGCCGGTTGCATCAATACCGATAATTTCCTCTATTTCCTGACACACTGTGTCGGGGTCTGCTTGCGGCAGATCGATCTTATTCAAAACCGGCAGTACCGTCAGGCCCTGTTCAAGCGCCGTATAACAATTTGCTACTGACTGTGCCTCAACGCCTTGCGCTGCATCGACGACTAGCAGCGCGCCTTCGCAAGCTGCCATAGAACGAGAAACTTCATAGCTAAAATCGACATGTCCCGGCGTATCAATGATGTTGAGCTGGTATTTGTGGCCATTGTCTGCGGTGTAATACAGCGTGACACTTTGCGCCTTAATCGTGATACCACGCTCTCGCTCAATATCCATCGAATCTAGGACCTGATTGCCCATCTCGCGCTCAGTCAAACCACCACACATCTGAATGAACCGATCCGCGAGGGTCGATTTACCATGGTCAATGTGGGCGATAATTGAGAAATTTCTTATATATTGAGTTTCGAACATCAGATTATAAAGGTCTAAACCAGTTCAGCCAGAAAAGCCGTGGAGTCTATAGGAAACTGTCACTTTACGCGAATAAACAGCCAGCGAACGCCTATTTAAAGGTGCCTGTACCCCTCTAAATAGACGATGTATTTTATCTGCCAAACTACTCGGCAGCAGGCACCTTAATCACCAGAAATTCAGGTCGCTCATTGCGCACAACCCTTATTGGAATGGCTTTATCCGCCGGCAACGCCTGTACCAGTTTTTCAAACTGATCGACCGAACTAATCGCGTCTCCGTCCAGCGTTGTGATGACATCACCCCGTTGCAATCCCGCCGTACTGGCAGGTCCATCACCCAGCCGCGTAACCAAAACACCTTCGTCAATATTGAACCGCTCAGCTTGCTCATCCGTCAACGTCTCAACTTCGATACCCAAACGATTTTGGGAAAGACCTTTACCTATTCCAGCCAAGATTCGTTGTGGCTGATCGGGCAGCAGGCCAATCTCAATTTTCAACGTCGTTGGCTTACCCGCTCGCATGACGCGGACATCGACGACTGTTTCCGCAGGGGTTCGTCCCACGACATGAGGAAGATCGGAAGACAAATCGATTTTTCGGCCATTGAACTCAAGAATTATATCTCCCGGTAATAGGCCGCCCGCTTTTGCAGGACTATCAGGCAGGACGTCGGTGACCAGTGCACCCGACGCTCTATCAAGACCAAAAGACTCGGCTAAGTCTCTGTCAACACGTTGGATAAGCACACCTAACCAGCCTCGAGACACGTGCCCTGTGGCTTTAAGTTGATCTGCGACCTCCATTGCAACATCAATAGGTATGGCAAAAGATAAACCCATGAAGCCTCCGGAGCGCGTGAAGATCTGCGAGTTAATACCGACAACCTCACCGTCTAAGTTCAGTAAGGGACCTCCAGAGTTACCAGGATTGATTGCAACATCCGTTTGTATATAGGGCACATAGTTTCCACTTTCATCGGGCAAACTGCGCCCTTTCGCGCTCACTATTCCAGCAGTGACTGACAACTCAAAACCGAACGGCGAACCAATTGCCATGACCCACTCACCCACTTTCAGTTGATCCGAGCTGCCTATCTTAATCGACGGCAAATCGTCTTCATCGATCTTTAGTAGCGCTAAATCTGACAGGGGGTCCGCGCCTACCAGCACAGCCTCTCGTTCACGCCTATCGCTGAGAGCAACCAATATTTGGTCCGCCTCTTCAACAACGTGATTGTTCGTCAATATGTAGCCGTCTGCAGAAATTAAGAACCCCGAGCCTCTCGAAGGTCTGGGTGCATTCTGCCCTGGGTTACCAAAGAAGCGCCGAAATATTTCTGGCACCTGTTGTTGATCCGGCATCGTTTGAACGCTATTTGAGTTGTTTCGAATAGCAGTGATATTGACAACAGCTGGCGACGCAACTTCTACTAACTCTGTGAATTCCGGAAAAGACTTAGCGCTAACATGGGACACCATTAACACCGAACTGACTATCGCCAACAGAAACGATACAAAAGTAATTCGATATGTGCTCAGCATGGTTTTACCTCTATTTTTGGCTTACTGAAATTGTGGGTCTTACAGAAACTGAAGGATCCGAGATCTGCAAATGAGAATAGGAGAAGCGTCGACAAGCGAGTATCCCAAGTGCCAAACCAATTAGGGAGCAGGTTACCGCCCCAAAATCATTGAGTTGCAGCGAATCTGAAACGAGTGCACCTGTGACAAAACCAAACAAGGGCAATAGGATCGAGTTCAGCATAAGCTTCATCTGTAGACTCGAATTCATAACAAGTTCAACTCGCTGCGAGTCTTTTAACTTACGTAATTCTGACGCAGGAAGTTCAATGTTAATGGATTTAGATTGCCGACAGGTCTGGGCGCAGGAATGACACCCTGCTTTAGGAAACGTGATGACTTTATTGTCTAATAAATTGCCAATATGAACCGTCAAAATCGGAGCACCGGCTAGTAGATAACGGGTTCGATAGATTCTGCTATTTTCTGAGCAGTCAACACGGGCACTTCACCAACAACCGTAATCTGTTGCGAAGAGCCTTTGATTTGACGGGTCAGCACAACGGTACCTCCAACAGAGGTGTGCATATCACCTAAACTCGTGTTAATACTTTGTTCAACAAATACTGACAAATTGGCAATACCATCAGAAAACACCATACCATTACCATTGTGAGGATTTACCGCCTTAAAGCCATTGGGTACCCAGGAAACTTTCCAGTTTTTGGGTTTACCACTCAGTGCTAGACGAGGAGTGGCCTGCACAAGCGAATGACTTTGCGAGTTGTCATTCATCGTCGCGGCAAAAATTGAAGCGTCGAGCTCTTGACCCATCTCTATATCAGAAAACTGAAATAGTTCGAGCACTCTGCCACGATTCACCAAATCAGATCTCAGTAACAGTCCTGTTTCTTGATCCAACCAAATTTGATAACCGTAGCGGTCTTCATGCTGTGGCGTGATACGGATTTTAACAGCGGGTCGACCCGCTATTCTGCCAGCACCCCTCATTGTTATCTGATACATCGCATGATTGGAACTTAAAATTTTGCTAAACACCGAGGAAAAAGGCCCTACCGGCAAATCATGACCAGGATCAAAGTCGCTACCTGGCAGATGACGGCAAATGACCTCATCGTCACTATGAATAATTTCTCTCTCGGGACCACTAAGACTGGTGAGTCGTCGTCTTTCTTGACCATCAACAAATTGGTGCGCGACCTCGACCGTTTCAAACTGAGCGCCGCGCATATAAATAAATGTGCCGCGATATGACAGCTCCCTCTGAGCGATGTCCATCTTTTCAAGCCATTCGGCTGCGGTAAGACCTTGAGTCAATGCGTTTTCAGGCTGCGCTTCAGACAACAAACCTTCTACTGTCTGTTCCGCCGCATCAGCGAAGCTGTGCGTGGCTGATAACCCCAGCACGATCATCAGAGGAAGTTCGAAAATACGCATCATCGGCTACTTTTGCTTTGGCTGCTTATAATCGACGGTACGCGCATAGGGGTTCATGCGAATATTACGATCATGCTGATTTAAGTATTGTCGCAATTGACGCTGCTTATCTGGATCAAGCTCTCGCAATTCGCCAAGGCTGTCGTTAACTTCAATAAGTTCTGATTGTAAATCTGATCCCGCACCCGCCTGCATAGCGACTTGGTTTGAAACCGATTGCGCGTCCAGCGGCCCTGTCCTACGCGAATCAAGCTGCGTAGAGGCAGTCGTTTGAGGCAATGGCGTCGATGATGCAGCAAGTGACGTATTGGTTGCACTTTGTGTAGCAAGAACGTCCGCACTGTCTTGAGAGGCTACATTGGCCGGGTTGTCCACCACATTGAAGCCAACAAACACGGCCACAACCATAGAGGCAGCAACAGCAAAGCCGGCTGCGGGCAATTTCATTCGCTCGGGAAACATCATTAAGGTCTTTCTACTAGCACGGTTTTGAACGGATCGGGATGCGCTTGCGCTAGCCATTTCGGATGACAACACCGGCGCTTCTTCCAACTCAATGGCCGCTAAGATATTACTGTGCAGAACAACATGTTGTTCATGGGAAAGATAATTCTCTTGCTTAATGATTGCGCGGATCTGCTGATAGGAAACAAAAGTTGTCCGCAGCTCGTCATCATCGGAATACTGACGCAACAGTCGATGTACCTCAATCTCGCTTATTTCTTCATCCACTAATGCTGAAATGGACTCTTTAACCTTTTCCGTCACACCGGACCCTCGACTGTTTATTCCCACTATCTACTGTAACACCGCGCTACAGCGACCAATTTATGATGATTAAAACCTTTTCCCATTGCCACAAATTCTTATTCGGTTACCCGTTTTGGTCCTATAGCCTCACTCCGTCTACCGACTTTTTTGCATCCCTTTTAGAAACTTCGAGTGATGCTTTCAATTTGGAGCAATCTTTGCCCGAAAAGTTCCCTACTGGCTGAGGAATTTCGGAAAAATTAGGCATTTAGTTCTGCAATTTGTCTTTCTATCGCCTCACGCGCTCTAAATATTCTCGATCTGACCGTGCCAACGGGGCATTCCATCACGACTGCGATCTCTTCATAACTTAGCCCTTCGAACTCCCGCAGGGTAACCGCTACTTTCAAGTCTTCCGCTAGGTTCTCGATTGCGTTAAAAACAACAGTTTGCAGCTCCTCGGTGGCAATCACGCTCTCAGGACCTTCGTTGTCACTGAGAATGCCCGAAGTTTCTTGAAACTCACCGTCATCTATATCAATGTCAGTACTCGGTGGTCTGCGTGAGCGCGATACCAGATGGTTTTTGGCTGTATTAATCGCAATACGATACAGCCAAGTATAAAAAGCACTATCGCCTCGAAAATTCGGCAAGGCTCGATAGGCTTTAATAAATGCTTCCTGCGTCACATCCTGAACTTCATCTTGATCCCGCAAGTAACGACTCACTAACCCAACAATCTTGTGCTAATACTTCAGTACCAATACATCGTAGGCGCGTTTGTCTCCGCGCTGGACCCGCTCGACCAATTGCCGATCGGTTTCCTCTCTAGGCACTACCGGTTCCCCTTCTGAAAACGACCTGAAAACAGATTTTTCGGCAATGCGTAACATAAAAGAAAGATTGCTTGAGGATCCGCCGTTTTACTCCATGGGTTGGTAGACAGTTGTTCAACGCTATAGTTCGCTTCTTTTGGAATTTTGATTTTTAACGCAACGATCATATCAGTTGCGCTGACAATAATGTATCTACTCCTGTTTGAGGAAGCGCCACCTCCGCCGCGCAAATTACGTCGCGCGGATGCATCT
>FLMP01000673.1_pt1 | contig 10548 bp, 6 predicted proteins | sample 887161 | NCBI WGS metagenome assembly FLMP01 (sample SAMEA4017660, study PRJEB14154) | seawater metagenome
CCGCTATGTCCTGTCCAATGGGCGGGATCAAGGGCGGCGTCGTTTTCACCGATAAAAGGGTCACCGCCGTTGCCGAAGATAGATTCGACGAAGTCGAGATTACTAACTAGGTTGCCTGGCGCAAAAAAGCGGATTTCGAGGGTCTTTTCCTTGGTGAAGCCGTCGACTTCGGGTACGACGACAGGGCGGAGAAGAAGCGAGACCCAAGCGCGGGCTTTTTCTTCTTGGTTGGCGAGGAAGGGCAGAGTCGTTAGTGAATCGGGAGCAGTTTTGAGGGCTTTGGCAAAGAGGCGCGCGGCGGCGATTTTTGGAACTGCTTTTTTATCATTGGGGATCGGAAGCCCCCCTTCGGTGACGTGAAAGACGCCCTTGGTCGTGCGACGGTCGCTCTTTGGGTTATGTAGCACGCCTTGTTGTATGCGGTAAGAGTCTATGATCTCGGAAGAAAAGTGGTCGCCTCTGGCGGGGAGCGAGAGGGTGCGTGCTACTCCATGACGGTCGAGGATGAGTGTATTATTTGGTAAATAAGGCATCTCGCTTGGGTCGAGATCGCCGAAATAATCCGCGAGGAAGCTCTGCACTCGCTGGTCGCAGGGAGGAAGGTAGTCAGCGAGGAGGCGTGATTTTTCCTGATAGCTAGCGAGTAGTGTCTTGCTCAAGCTCGTGAAACCAGAATCGCCGACTCCATCAAAAGTAGGCTGACCGATCGAGGTTAACTTCAAATTGACGTATTCGAGGAGCAAATCTTCATCGTGGGCGTAAGCCGCAGTTTTTGGATCGAGTCCGAGCTGTGTGGTAAAGTCCATTGTATTGGTATTTCTTTCGAGTTCAGTTATGAGATTAGGTCTTTAGATTCACGCAGTAATCATGCCCATCTTGTGTATTCTGATAATTTAAATAATGGCAAGCGGAACCGCTTTCAGTCTTGTATGGGTGAACAACCCAATAGTTGTGGATTAACTTGTTGAATTTTAGATTTTAATAAAATTAGACTACAGGCGACTGCACTTCCACCACATCGACTGATGCCTCAGCGATGTGCTTCATGATAGCCTTAGCCTGCGCTAGTGGACTGTTCAACGCAGTCGCTAGCTTCGTCTGTGTGCAAGCGGTGATAGCGACACTTCGTCTGGACGATAAGTTTCGCTGGTTGAGTGCCACGACGACTCCAGGAACGCTTGGGTTGAAAGCGATACTCTCGGCTGTGCGCCCAGTGAAGGAATGACCATCTAGGCACTGAGCGACGAAGCCCTCTGGTGAGTGACTGTAGGGAGTATAGCTGCGCTGGGCTGCATTGATCGCAAGTTGCGCTTGGGTCTCTGGCTTTGTTTTGTCGGGTTCTAAATTAGTGCCCGTGCTGTCGAGTAAGCCGTGCCCCTCTCTGCGGTTTTCACCGAAGGCTACTGGCAACAGGTCTTCGATTTGGAAGGTCTGTCCCTTGCAATGTATTTTAAGAGTCGAAGGGTTTGAGAGCTCTCGCATAAACTGGCGACAATGGCCACAAGGCGTTTCCGAGATGTGCAGCACGACGACTTCACGCTCTTCGTGCATCCACGCATTCAGTATGGCTGACTGCTCGGCGTGGAGGCTTGCACTGAGCGGCACGCCCAGAAACTCCATATTCGCCCCGAGGTAGAGCTTGCCTGATTGTCCAACCGCGATGGCTCCAACATAGAAGCCAGAGATCGGCGCGACAGAAAAACAAGCCGCTAGCTTTAACAAGTCGTCCGCCCGCTCGACGCCAACCGATTTAATCTGTCCGCTAAAGTCGGGGTCGTTTAGCTCAGAGATCAGCTGTGCCTTTTCAGGCTCTTCTAATTCAGCGAGTGCCGCTTCGATTTTTTGATTGGTCAACATCACGCAGGTAGTCCCTAACTTTTGTCTGGCGGTGTGAGTAAGACGCGGGTTTTCAAGCCCATGAGATACTCGGAAAATTCTTCGCCTTCGGGGGAGTTTCTCAAGACGCGTTGTACCATGCCCATTTTGGCATCGAGGTTGTCGACCATGGAAACGAAGACTGCCTCAGGGGTTGCGGCCATGGCGGCGGCACCCCATTCCTTTTCGCCTTGGTGGCTGAGAATGATGTGCTCTAAGCGCTCGGTCAGGTCGGCGTTGAGTTTGCTCTGGATGGCTGCTTTACGCGCAGTGCGGAAACCTAGTACAACGTGGCCTTGCAGCGTGCCTATGCGGCTCACTTTAGCCGCAAATTCACCGATGTATTCCTCGAGTTTACCAATGTCATGTAAAATGATGCCTGCTATGGCGAGGTCGGCGTCGACTTGTGGATAGAGTGGTAGCAGGGCGCGAGCTGCACGCACCATGTGCGTGGTGTGCTCTAGTAAACCGTGGCGATAGGCGTGGTGCATACTAATCGCTGCCGTGCTAATACGAAAATGTGCGCCCATTTCGTCCATGACACGCTGCACGGTTTCGCGCAACTGCAGGTGCTCAATTGCAGCGATAGCTTCTTCAATGTGCGCCCAGAGTTCGTCTTCAGATTCGGGCGGTACCTCTACCAGTTGGCTAAGCATGCTTTGCGCTTCTTCGTCGTCAGCCTCTACTTCTTCGGCCGCTTGGAGACGCGGGGAGAAGCGGTCTTGGTAATACTCAGTTTTACCAGATAGGCGTATCATTGAGCCTTCGGCTACATTTTCTAGTGAAGTAAAAACGGCTGAATCGCCAAAGGCGTTGGCGGTAAAACTGCCGCCCGCGTCGCCAAGTTCGACACTGAGGAAGGGATTGCCATTCTTGGCTGTCTTGACTGTCTTACGGCGTAGAATGAATACACTGCGGAAGGGCGCCGCGATGGCAGGATCGAGTTGCTTGAGTTCTTGGACAGTCTTGAATTCGCTCATTGTTGAGTGGGGAGTTTGAAGGTGGTGAAGGATTAAAAGTCGGAATTTGTCCACGATGCTCCGTTATTGCTGTCGATGGGGCAAGTGCTTTTGCAATTGTAGCTTATGCTTCTCCGGTGAGGAGTGATCGGCGAAGTAGTGGTCTAAAAGTTTACGCTAAGGTAAGCGCCGATCGGGGATGGGGGTTGCTTAATCCTTTCTTCTACTTTCTGACTTCTTAACACTAATATGTCCTCCGCAGAGCTAGAAACCGCAGCAAGGCGCAATGTGCGCAGCTTTACGCTTTTTCGCGCGTTCTTTTCGGCGCGTTTTTATTATCCGGTATATGCACTGTTGTTCCTAGATTATGGGCTCACGCTGGGGCAGTTTGGGATGCTCAATGCTCTTTGGGCGGTAACGATTGTTTTATTGGAGATTCCCTCAGGCGCGCTAGCCGATACGATTGGTCGGCGCAAGCTACTGATATTTGGCGCTGTTTGTATGCTCCTTGAAATGGGAGTGCTTTTGGTTGCGCCAATTGGTGCTGGGGCTTGGCTTTTTGTGCTTTTTGCATTTAATCGCTTACTTAGCGGCGCGGCCGAAGCAGCGGTAAGTGGGGCGGATGAAGCGCTAGCCTATGATTCACTCAAGGCTGCAGGTCTTGAGGGTGAATGGGGTAAAGTGCTGGAAAGGGTCCAACGTGACACATCCTTGGCTTTCTTTTTTGCCATGATGATTGGTGCGGCGGTTTATGATCCACAGATGGTGAACGCGGTTTTTCAATTCCTTGGTATATCTTTCGTGGTCGAACAAACACAGCTGATCAAATTGCCGATTTTACTGACTTTCTTTTCGGGCATCGTTGTTTTTTGTATGGCGCTGCGGATGAAGGAGCCACCCGCCGAGGAAGGCCGAACCGTGCGCGAGACCTTGGCCAATAGCTGGCGACTAACCGGTGCTGCCACGCGTTGGATTTGGGCGACTCCTTTGCCCTTTGCCATCATACTAGCTGCGATGGCGATAGATAGTGTCGTGCGGCAGTTCCTCACTCTGGCGAGTGAATATTGGAGTGTCATTGACCTGCCGATTGCGAGTTATGGATTGATTGGTTCGGGTATGGCGCTGATGGGGCTTTTTGTGCCGCGTATTGCGCGACTGCTTGCGGAAAAGAGCACGCCAATTAAAAACTTTTTACTCACGGTGAGCGCAGTCATGGTCGGGTTGATAGGCTTAAGTTTGGCGATTCCGGTTTGGGGTATTCTTCCTGCGGTTTTACTTTATGCGTCGATACAATTGATGGGATTTTTCGTGAGTCGTTATTTGAACGAGGCCGCGCCGTCCGAGCAACGGGCGACGGTGCTAAGCTTCCGCGGGCTCTCGACCAATTTTAGCTATGGAGCGGTCTCGATCATGTATTCTGGTTTGATTGTATGGATCAAAACGGAGGCTGAAAATTCAGCCGCGGGCGAAGTCACGCAGCATTCGGTATTTGTCGAAGCACTGCAGTTCTTTCCTTTGTACTTCGTGTTTACTGCTGTGTTGGTGTTTGTGATTCATTGGCTACGGTTTGGGCGAAAGTCGCAGTAACCAAATTCGCTAAGGCCGTAAGTATGCCCTAGCACGCTATGCGTTTAATTTGACTCAGCTCCTTTGTGCAAGGAGGTGACGAGTAAGATCCTACACTATTGTAGCTTCCTCCCTTATACAAAGGGAACATGCTCGTACTTATCACCGAGGATTTTGCTGGAGTCGGCTTCGAGCCATTTGTCGAGGACGCTGCTGTAGACGCCTCGGAAGTCCGTCGAGTATTTGAGGTCTTTTGTGGCGTCGGTCACGAGTTCGGGGGTCTGGCCGAGGAGGCCGCCTTTGACCTTTGAACCCATTACAAAGAGAGGGGCGGCAGTACCATGGTCGGTTCCGCCGCTGCCGTTTTCAGCGGGGCGTCGGCCGAACTCAGAGAAGGTCATAGTTATGACTTGGTCGTCTTTACTGTGAGCGGTGAGATCTTTTTGGAAGGCGCTCATGCTGCTAGAAAGCTCGGTCAGGAGGCGCTGGTGGTTGTTTAATTGGTTGGCGTGGGTATCATAGCCGCCTTGGGAAACGAAGTAAACACGGGTCTCCATGTCGGCGTGAATGAGGGCGGCGACCCGTTTGAGCGATTGGGCAAGTTTGGTTCCAGGATAGGTGGTCTGTGGTTTGTATTTGCTGATAATTTTTTCCACGCGTCGCTCGGTAACGAGTGTATTCATCATAGTGTGCTGGAGGTAGCTAGCATTGCCTTCGATGTGGTCGGCTTGGAGTAGCTTTTCATAGGCGAGGTCGGCGGGGTCTTGGCCGCGGTCGAACTTGCCATAGGGCTTCATGCCGAAGAGCGAATGCGACTCCTGGGAGAGGTAGGACTGAGGGATCATGTCGCCTACGTGGATTGCGGCGGGATCGGTGTCGGCACTCTCTGTTTCGGGGCTGCCGGCGCAGTCGTTGTCAAAGTAGCGACCGAGCCAGCCTTCGCGCTGAAAGGTATCAGAATCACTCGCAGTTTCCCAGATCTCGGTTGAACGGAAGTGGCTGCGGTTGGGGTTGGGGTAACCGACGTTTTGAACGATGGAGAGTTTGCCTTCGCCGTAGAGTTCGTGGAGCGGCTGGCAAGCGGGGTGGAGAGCGAGGTCGTCGTTGAGTTCGAGTAGATTGTTTTTTAAGCCGAGCGTTGGACGCAGATTGTAGTAACGGTCGTCAGTAAAAGGTACGACAGTGTTGAGCCCATCGTTGCCACCTGCGAGTTGCACGATGACCAGAATGCTGCGGTCACGCTCCGGGGCAGGTGTCTGCGCCATGGCACTGCGAGCTAGAAAGGCAGGGGCGACACCGCTGAAGGCGAGGAAGCCTAGGCCGCCGGCACCACGGACAAATTCACGACGAGTTAGGGGCAGGTTTTGCATGTAGTAGAGAGTATAGGGGAAACTAGGAATTGAATATCCTATGTGTTAACTCAGATTGTAGGCGGGCGATTGGAGGAGAGCGATGATTGCGAAACGGACGCGCTTGGCGGAGCCTTCGCTAGAGGTGTCGCCGATGATTTCTTCGAGAGACTTCGAGTAATTGGGGCGGGAGGGCGCGGTGATAAAGTAGGTCGTGAAGTGTTTTGCTAGATCGTCGGAGGCAAGGCTGAGGACTTGCTTAAGGCGCTCGTTCGTGACGAGGAAGTTGCCTCGTCCTGCCTTGCGGGCTGCGGAGAGGGCGCGCTGTTCGTTACCATTGAGTTTCTTTTCATTGAGGTTTGCAAAGAGGTAGTCGACTAATTGGCGGCGCGCACTGATTGTGGTGGAGTTGATCCAGTATTCGCCGTAGAGCCAGCCACGGACGTTGGGAGGGTTGTAGAAGGCTTGCCCCATGGTGGACATGCCGCGGAGCACACGGGTTTGGAAGGGCGCGACATCTAGGCGGAGGTCTTGGCAAAGTCCGATATAAAAATGAACGGGGCTTTTGACCATATTGCCACGATAGGCAGGATGGAAAAAGAGGCGGCTTTCAAAGAAGGTCTTCATTAGGTAGGGTAGACTAAACTGGTTATCTGCCCACTGCACACCAAGCGCTTCGATATAGGCCTCGTCGACGGCTTCTTCGGTCAGGTAAAACTTTATCAACTCGCGGATTAGAAAAGTCCTCGCGGCGGGCTGTTTAAAGGTGAGGTCGATCACATCGTCGCCATCCCATTTACCCGTCTCACCGAAGACGGTTTTCTCGGTCTCATCTTGGAGCTTTTCTGATTGGTAATATTTGTAGCGCCTCATTACGCGGTAGCCTGTAAAGGCACGCGAGGCTTCTTTAATGTCGTCTTCGGTATAGTTACCCTCCCCGAGTGTGAAGAGTTCAAAGAGCTCTCGAGCGAAGTTCTCGTTCGGCTTGTTGGCGGTGTTTTTGTCGAGGTCTAGGTAGCGCACCATGGCTGGCTCGCGACTCACGCGCTTGCATAGCTCGGGGTAGCTAAGCGTCGTGCCATCTCGGAGCATTTGCTGCATGGCGTAGAGTAGGGGGGGGTCTTTAATCTTTTGCTGCTCCACGACAAAGATATCTTGTAGAAACATAACGAATTTTTCGCGGGCGCTATTTTCCGACTCGCGCACGTAGTAAAACCAATCCATAGCGAAACTGCGAAAAAGTTCGTTTTCCTCCCGTTGCAGCTCTCGGCGAAGTTCGCGCTTTGCCTCCGCATCTTTGACTTTTTTGTATATGTTTAGATAGCGTGCGGGTGCTTCGTCGGTGAATGTTTTTAATTCCTCGGATCGGGGCAACACAGCACCTTCTTTGAAGGCCGTTTCGATATAGGCACCTGGTGAACTGCGCAGGGCGGAAGTCACCGCTTCTGGAGTCGCGGAAAAACCGACACGCCGGAGGAAATGTTGGGCAGTTCCGATGTCCCAAAAGCCGCCTGGTAAGGTTTTCCAAGCATCTTTTACAGCGAATGTATCAGGGGTGGGGGATACGGTATTCATAACAATAGGGACTAATGTATATAGTTGGGCGCAGTTGAAAAGTTTCAAATTCCTGAAACAGCGCTGAAAAATGCCGGAAAAGCGTTGAACTAAGCCTCACGGCTAGTTTCGTAGGCGATAACATCGTGTTACGCTTTAAAAATAAGACTGCCCCGCTTTTACTGGTATTGTTCGCTTTGTTCGGACTGACCGCTTGTGTGGAGCCGCCTCAGGTCGAGCGGGCGATTCATCCTCTACCTGAGGATGCCTTTGTTACGGATGCTCCATTGGGACGCTATGGAGGCATTTTTGTGCTTAACGAGACGACGCAGCCCACGACTTTTAATCCCCAAGTACCAAACAACGTCTCTACCAGTGTTCTGCTCACTCGATTACTCACACCTCTGGTTGCTTTCGACCCGTCCTCGCAGACTTATGAGCCTGCGCTGGCGCGATCTTGGGAAATTAGTGAGGACAACAAGTCCTACACCTTTCACCTCCGCCGTGGTGTGCTTTGGAGTGACGGCAGTCCCTTTACGGCAGACGATGTGATCTTTACCTTCGATTGCATACTCACCGAGATCGAAGACCCCGAATCGGGGAAGCTACGCCCAAAGTATCCCTCGCGCTACTATAAGCAGTATCTGATCAATGGAGAAAAGCTGCGCTATACGAAAGTCGACGACTATACAGTGCGCTTCGACCTGCCGACTGTTTACGGGCCCTTCATCTACGATATCCGTCAGCCAATTTTACCCAAACACAAGCTCCACGCATCTTTCGTGGACGGTAGTTTTACTAAACAGTGGTCGACCCAAGTCGCGATTGAGTCACCCGAAGAGATCGTCGGCACGGGGCCGTTCACAATCTTTTCTTACAAGCCTGGCGAAAGACTAGTACTGACCCCAAATCCGCACTATTGGAAAATTGATCAAAGTGGTCAGCGCCTGCCTTATCTCGATTATTTTATCCTTAAGTTCGTTTCGGAGTCGAACACCGCAGTTGCACACTTTGCGACGGGTAAGAGCGACGCTTCTGGGGTCGGTGCCTCCGATAACATATGGGTTAAAGAAGCCGCCGAAACCTACGGCTTTACTCTTCACGACCGAGGCCCCTCCTCAAGTGTGAACTTTTTTTGGTTCAATCAGCACCGTGGCAGCGACGAAGCGGGCAAGTCCTACCTGCCTGCGCACAAGCTAAGGTGGTTTACGGACAAACGTTTTCGCCAAGCAGTGCAATACGCGACGAATCGTCAGGGCATAATTAATGCATTGCTCTTCGGGAAGGGCGAGCCGCTCACCTCGATCATCGCGCCCGCTCAGGGCAAATGGCATAATCCCGATCTGCCTCGTTACGATTACGACCCCGAAAAAGCCCGCGATTTACTAAGTGAGTCGGGCTTCTACTGGGACGCGCAGGGCAAGCTTTTTGACCGTGAGGGCATTCTGGTCGAGTTCACCTTACTCCTCGTAGAGAGTGCGTCCTTCGACACCATTGGCGTGACTTTTGTAGAAAATATGAAAGCTCTTGGCCTGAGCGTAAAGATGGAGCGCTGCGACTTCGCCACCTTGCTTCGCCGCACCGACGATACTTTCAATTACGATATGACGATGTTAGGCTGGGGCTCCCCCGATGCGTCCTACGATCCTTCCGGAAGTAAAGCTCTCTTCCTAAGCAGTGGGCAATTCCACCAATGGTATCCTGAGCAATCCGAACCCGCGACCTTGTGGGAGGCGCGCATCGATGAGCTGATCGGCCTGCAAGAGAGGACTCTCGACGAAGCCGTCCGCGTGACCTACATGCATGAGGTGCAAGCTATCCTCGCAGAAGAGCTGCCCTTGCTCTACGGCTTCACTCCATACGGATACGTCGGCGTTAAAAATAAATGGCGAAATGTATTCGTGCCATCCGCCGGTACCACCCTGTGGAATATCGAAGAAATCTGGACGCCCGAGCCCTAAATCTGAACCATGTTTGCCTTCATTATACGACGTCTGCTTTCATTGGTGCCGCTTCTACTCGGGGTGAGCTTATTGGTCTCTTTGCTTATGTATCTCTCGCCAGGCGATTTTCTGACGCAAGCGCGCGCCGCAAAAGATATCGATCCTGCGATCATTGAGCAACAAGAGCGTCAACTCGGCCTCGTCAATGCCGAGGGTGAGGCGACTGCGTGGTTCGTCCGTTACGGGCACTGGATGGCTAATATTTCGCCGGTCAAATATGGGCCTTGGGTCGGTCAGCCTGAAGAGGGACTCTCCTTTGGCTGGCCTTATTTTGGTGAGTCTTGGACGTATAAAGTCGAAGTGTTTACCCTACTCAAACAGCGAGTGCCGGCCACTTTCATCCTCTCGCTAACTTCGATCTTCTTTGCATGGTGTATCGCCATTCCGCTAGGTGTGCTCGCGGCTATTTATAAAGACTCAATCTTTGACCGTATCTCTGCACTCCTAGCCTACGCTGCGCTCTCGATCCCTGAGTTTTTCTTAGCTATTTTGGCGGTCTATTTTGCCGCCATCACAGGGATATTCCCGGAGGGCGGACGTTCGTCCGTTGAGAGTGAGTTTCTCGGTCTTGGGGCACGCATCCTGGACTACGGCTATCACCTGATACTGCCGACTGTCGTCCTGGGAATCGGGAGTGTCGCTGGGATGATGCGTATCATGCGGGCAAATTTCATTGATTACATGCAGGCCGAGTTCGCCACCACTGCTCGGGCCAAGGGGGTAGCTGAGCGTGTGATTATGTTTAAACACGTCTTACGAAATGCGATCAACCCGCTGATTACTGCATTTGGTTATTCCTTTGCTAGTCTACTCTCAGGAGCACTGCTCGTTGAAAATGTGATGAACTATCCCGGGCTCGGGCAGTTGATCTACGAGGCACTCATCCGTGAGGACCAGTATGTGGTCATGGCCGGCGTCCTTATCGGCGTAGTCATGTTGGTTTTTGGTAATCTGTTCTCCGATCTGCTGCTCGGCTGGATGGATCCTCGTATTCGCATAGAGGGTGGAGCGAAAAACGGCGCTAGCGGGCAAAAGGCGAATCTCGTTTGGCTCGTGTTGATCGGCATCATCGCGCTTCAGATTTTACTAGAAGTTTTTGCCCCCAGCTTACTCGGGATGATTGGTCTGATATTGAAATATATTGGCTTGCTCTTAGTTTGGTTACGTACGGTGGCCTGTGTGTTGTTCGGCGGCTACAAGGTCGTTACCCTGTGTCGCCGTTTGTTAGGTGATGTATCGCGC
>FLMP01000676.1_pt1 | contig 10531 bp, 10 predicted proteins | sample 887161 | NCBI WGS metagenome assembly FLMP01 (sample SAMEA4017660, study PRJEB14154) | seawater metagenome
CCCGCCCTCATCTCCTTCCTCAAATCCGCCATCGCCAATCACGGCCAGCCCGACGCCCTCGTCATCGGCACCTTCGGCCCCGCCGACATTACCCCCACCTCTCCCGCATACGGCCACATCACCGCCACTCCCAAGCCCACCTGGGAAAACACCAACCTCCTCGGCCCCATCCAAGAAGCTCTCGGCGTCCCATCACTCTTCGACACCGATGTCAACGCCGCCCTCTTTGGCGAAGCCCGCTGGGGGGCCGCCGCAGGATTAAAAAATACCGGCTACTTCACCATCGGAACCGGCATCGGCGGTGCGGTCATGATCGATGGCAAACTCATCCACGGCATGGGCCACACCGAGATGGGCCACATGCGCATTGCCCGACACCCCGATGACTCCTTTAAAGGTCACTGCCCTTTTCACCAAGATTGCCTCGAAGGCCTCGCCGCCGGCCCCGCCATCGAAGCCCGCTGGGGAAAACCCGCCCAAGAACTCCCCGCCGATCACCCCGCCTGGGAAATCGAAGCCGACGCCCTCGCCCAAGCCTGCCTCAACCTCCTCACCATCGCCCTGCCCGAGCGAATCATCCTCGGCGGCGGCGTCATGCACCAAAGCCAGCTCTTCCCGATGGTCCGAAAGCGCCTCAAGGAACTCCTCAATGGCTACCTCGCCCACCCCCTACTTCAAGGCGATCTTACAAACTTCATCGTCCCCCCATCCCTCGGCGATAACGCCGGCCTCCTCGGCTGCGTCGCCCTCGGTCACCACCTTCTCACCAGTTGAAAACTAGGTTCATTCTTTTCGTCGGATCCAAATCATTGGGAGTCCAAATAATAGCAGGAGCGCTGCTGACCAATCTCATCGAGAATGCCCCGTCACTCGCATGGTGCGAAACACACGATCATCGAGGGATCTTGCAAAGGAAGGAATCAGCCGATTACCGCTCCCAATCATAAACGAACTATGTGAAAGATCGTCAATGAGGCCAGCGGAGTCTAGCTCACCGTCATCGACATCTGTGATGCAGGTTAACGACCCAATTTCTCTTCGGAGTTTACGTCTTTAAACACTACCCAATGAAATATTTTCACTCATGATATAATTACATTGCATCCACACTCTTCACGAATGGTAAAGTTGAATTCCAGCAAATCAGCGACCCTCATTTGGCCAACTGCCATCGTCATACAAGCCTAGGGCAACGCCCTAGGTAATCTGAGCCACCGTTAATTGGCCAAGCCCAGCATCCCCCTTCCATCCGCCCATCCCACCTCGACCCTCAAATCTCCCATGTTTAGAGTTTCGCAATCAAGATTTAGCGCTTAAATCACCCATATGTATCTCACCGGATTCGCCGACGAAGCGGCCAAGGACCTCGTCACCCAGATCAAAGCCACCAAAGAAGTCGGCTGGACCCAAATCTCCGCCCGTGGCGTCAACGGCGCCAACATCCACGAACTCCCACAGGAGGATTTCGAAAAAGTCGCTGACCAACTCGACGAAGCCGGCATCACCATCCCCGAGTTCGGCTCTCTCATCGGCAACTGGGGTAAAAAGATCGACTCCGACTTCGACGTCACCCTCGCCGAAGTTGACCGCGCCATCCCCCGCATGCTCCGCCTTGGCACCCGCCTCATCCGCGTCATGTCCTACGCCCAGGAACCTTGGGGAAATGATCAAAACGAAAACGAGCGCTTCCGCCGCCTCCGGGAAATCTACTCCCGCTTCGCCGACGCTGGCCTTCAGGCCATCCACGAGAACTGCATGAACTGGGGCGGCTTCTCCCCCGACCACACCCTGCGCCTCGTCGAAGAAGTTCCCGGCCTCAAACTCGTCTTCGACACCGCCAATCCCATTTTCCAAAAAGACCGCTCGAAAGAAGAGCCCTTCCCTTGGCAGGACCCGCTCGAGTTTTACGAAAAGGTCAAAGAACACGTCGTCCACGTCCACATCAAGGACTGCATCAACCCACCCGAAGGCGAAACGGAACCCGCAAAATACACCCTCCCCGGCGAAGGCCAGGCCAAGGTCCGCGAAATCCTCACCGCTTTGAAAAATGACGACTACAATGGCGGCCTCGCGATCGAGCCGCATGTCGCAACCGTCTTCCACGCCGTCGATGGCGCCGAACCCGATTGGAAGCAGTGCTACGACTCCTACGTCGAATACGGTCACGCCACCAACGCCCTCCTCAAAGAGCTCGACTGGGCAGCAGAGTAAATCAGTGGCCCGTTTGTAGTGTAGGCTTCAGCCGAACTCTAGGCATCCGCGCAGGGAAGTTCGGCTGAAGCCTACACTACGAACTGAAAGGCTAAGCCCTCAAGAGATTCCAGGCACTCACAAGTGCCTTGAGTCCCGCCATCTCAATACTGGGATCGACTCCGACACCCCAAAGAATACGGCCGTCATCATGGCGCAATTGCACGTAAGCTGCTGCGTCCGAACTCGACCCACCACGCACCGCATGGGAGCGGTAATCGGTGAGAACAAAATCCTTCAACTTCGCTTTATCCAATGCAGAAACAAAGCTGTTGATCGGACCATTCCCGATCCCTTGGACGCTCTTCGACTCCCCGGCGATCAAGATCTCTGCGGTGCACAGCACCTCCCCGCGACCAGCAGTATGATGATTCAAATCGTAGTCGAGAATCTTCATCTCCGTCGCAACGTTGGCAAATTCTTCCAGGAAAACCTTCCCGACTTCTTCAGCCGAAAGCTCCTCACCTCGCTTATCGGCCAGATCGTAAACTCGCTTTCCAACTTGCGGATGCATCGTCTTGGGGAGATCGAAGCCGTGCTCTTGATCAAGGATGTAGGCGACGCCTCCCTTTCCACTCTGTGAATTGATCCGAACGATCGCCTCGTAGCTCCGTCCAATATCGTGCGGATCGATCGTCAAATAAGGCACGCCCCATTTTTCAGACTCTTCCTTCGCCCGACGATCCAAGCCTTTCTTAATGGCGTCCTGATGACTCCCGGAGAATGCAGTAAAGACAAGCTCTCCCGCATAAGGCTGACGATCCGGAACGATCATGCGTGTGGTGCGCTCGTAAACTTCTCGCAAACGCGAAAGATCGGAAAAGTCCAACCCGGTCGCAATCCCGTGGCTGTTCATGTTAAGCGCGACAATCACGATATCGAGATTCCCGGTCCGTTCGCCACTTCCGAAAAGAGTGCCTTCCACCCGATCCGCACCCGCCATGAGACCCAACTCAGTGGCAGCCACTCCGGTGCCCCGGTCATTGTGCGTGTGCAGGGAAATGATGACCGAGTCCCGCTTTGAAATATTCCGGCACATCCACTCAATCTGATCCGCATGCACATTCGGCGTGGCCCACTCCACCGTCGCCGGCAGATTCAAAATGAGTTTCTTCTCCGGAGAAGGCTCCCAGACAGCGATCACCGCCTCACAACATTCCAAGGCAAAGTCCAACTCGGTATCGGAGAAGGACTCGGGCGAATATTGCAGCACAATTTCCGTCTCGGGAATCGTCGGCACCAGTTCCTTCACGACCTCAGCACCGGTCACCGCGATCGCCTTGATATCCTCCCGCGAAGCGTCACCAAAAGTGACGCGGCGCTGCAGCGTACTCGTCGAATTATAAATATGAACAATCACTCGCTTGGCCCCCTTGATCGCCTCAAAGGTGCGCTCGATCAAATGCCGCCGCGTCTGCACCAGCACCTGCACCGTGACATCTTCCGGAATGCGATTCTCATCAATGAGGCGACGCATAAAGGCGAACTCGGTATCGCTCGCCGAGGGAAAGCCGATCTCGATTTCCTTAAAGCCGACATCCACCAGCATATCGAACATTTCCAGCTTCTCCTCGACCGACATCGGAATCGGGAGAGCCTGGTTCCCATCACGGAGGTCAACCGAAGCCCAAATGGGAGCGGATTCAATGACACGGTCGGGCCATATCCGGTCGCGTAAGTCGACGGCCGGAAATGGACGGTATTTGGAGATGGATTCGGATTTCATGATCTCAGTGATTGAGGGACAATGAAGCACGGAAGCTCTCGATAAGTCCTGTTCCTTGGACGGTGATTTCTCCGCGACAGTTGGAAGATGGATGATTGACCAAAGAACGGGGCGACTGCGGACTAGAGTCCGAGTCGCAAACTTAGGAGGAGGGCCAACGTGATCTTCACGAACAAACTCTCTCGCAGAGGACCCCACTTGTCACTTCCAAAAACAGGGCACAGACACTTCAGTTCTTAAAGCCGAGCTCCACGCTCTCCAAAATTGGCTTCGATTTGTTGTCTGTCGAATCCGTCAACTTGATCTCAAATTGAAATCCGTATCCCTCCGGCAGCGATGACACATCGAGCGATGCAGGAGTCTTTTTGACCTGCTTCGAGAATCCCGGAATGTAGTCGTATGCCTCTTTGACTTCCTTCCAGTCGGTCCACTGATCCGTTTTTCCGTCGTTGTCGGTGTCCACGCCGACACGAACCTCGGCAGTTTCTACCCACGGTCCGGGACTCGTAAAGTCGGTTGGCTGCTGGGTCGCCAAATAGAAACGTCCTTCCGCAAAACAAACGTCCGGATCGGGATGCCCTTTCCCGATGCTATCACAAAAAGTGAACTGCTTTCCAATGTCCGACGAGGTGAACCACGCCGCCTGCATTGGTTTCCCATGTTCGGAATCATAATCACCGAAGAGGTAATACTGTCCTCCGATTGAAATCGCGGCCCAATCGCCAAAGGCTTCCTGGTTGGGACTATGCACCTCATACTCAGCGATATTCGTGGGGTAATTTTTTGGGTCTTCCTTCGTCCAATGAGGGTGCTTGTAGGTTTTGATTTCTCCGGTGGGCTTGGTCCGCACATCGACAGCAGGAGTTTCTTGAATTTTGAATGGCGACACTCCGTCCGGGCTCACCGCATGACCGGCCAGCGGCGAATCCCACGCCCGCTTGCTCGCATTGATCGGATCCCAATTCTCAAAGATGACATGAAACTCCCCCTCGAGATCGCGTATGAACCCAGCGTCCGACCCATGAGAGGGATCGCTCAGAACCTTTCCCTTGTTCTCTCCCGGTAGTCCATCGGCGAGATCGGCATCAACGTAAACATGAGGGTCCTGGTCGTTGGGAAAGTCGTAATAGATATAGGTTTTGCCATCCGCATGTTCAGCACTCGTGACCCAACGGGAAAAACCCTCCGTCACCGGCCCGTGGTGCACCCAGTTCACCATATCCCTACTTTGCCAGGCATGGTACCCGCCGGTTCTCGGCTTCAAACCACCGGGAGCATCGTATTGATTCGCAAAAAAGGTCGTCTTGAGCGGGATCTCAAATCCTTCGAGCGTCGCCTCCTTCGGGCGATGCTTGACTAGTGGTTTCCCTTTCTCCCCCTTCTTCCGGCGAGGCTGCCCGCCGCCATATTTTCCGAACATCCAGTAGTTATCCGGCCCGATCGTCAGAAGAACCGGCGCATCCCCCAAGTTCGACGGACCCAGATTCTCAGTCGGATTCCAGTTTTGCCAAATCGGAGATTGAGTGAGCGTGATCGAACTCACCGCGCGCTTCTTCTCGAACCGCTTCACGGCACTCTGAAACAACCCTGACTTCCCGGCAGGAGAAATGCTCCCCTTTTGAACATCCAGCCCGCTTTGGGAAGCTTGCGCTTTCGTCCAATCTTCTTGGGAATCGACGGTCCAGGATTCGTCAGCACTGGATGGGTGAACGAAGAGTAAAGAGCAGAGCGAAAAATACAAAAAAGTTAAGGGTTTCATGAGTCGATTAAAGTTGGAGTCCAATATCTGGACCCTAAATACGAATCAAAAAACCGAATCTAAGGTGTTTTTTTCAAAAACCTGAGTGAGATCCACCCTCCCTTTGGTAACTTAATATAAAAAAGGCAGTTTATGGAGAATTTGGACAAGCAAAATTTAAGCGATCGGGAACACTTCGTGACCGAGTATGCCCTCGCGAGCAATCCTGAGAACTCTCAAGACATCCCTCAGATCTCTGTCGCTCCGGGTGCCAATGATTCGATGACTCCCACCTTCGAGATTCAAACTGCTGCGACGGACGTCACGATCACTCCTCAGTTCTCAAACGATCTTGAGGCTTGGTCGACCAAAGGAATCCTCCTTTCACGAACTCCTTTAGGAAACGGCATCGACACCATCACATATCGTTTTAATTTCACCGAACCCAAGACCCTTGGATTTGCCCGACTCTTGGTTCAGCTTCAGTACTTCACACCTTACGATCCTGTCTGCGGTCAGAATTTCGTCACCCAGTGCTGACGTAACGCTGCCATTCTGTTACTCCCTGAGCGATGAACGATCTCATCCTCAACGAAGACATCCATCAACGGGTCATTGTCGAGATGGTTCCTCGTGCGGAGCGCTTTCTCTGGATCGTCACTGCTGACGTCAAAGATCTTCACGTCAAAAAAGGGGGCCGCTTTGTCCCCTTCCTCGAAATTCTCTCAGACACCATCCAGCGCGGTGTCGCCGTCCGCCTCTTTCACGCCAAGGAACCCGGGCCCCGATTCCGCGCCGACTTTGACAAATACCCCGCCCTTATCGAATCCGATCTCTTCGAGCGAATTCTCTGCCCGCGTATTCACACCAAAGCTGTCGTGGTCGATGGACAGGAAGCCTTCATCGGTTCCGCGAACCTCACCGGAGCCGGGCTCGGTGCAAAAAGCCCTCTTCGGAGGAATTTTGAAGCCGGCTTTGTGACCGACGAAGCCCGACATCTCGACCCGATCATGGAATGGATCGATGCTCTTTACCTCGGTGACTTTTGCCAGAAGTGCCAGCGGCGCAGCACCTGCCCGGACCCCATTGCTTAACTTCCCCCAAGGAGGGGCAACCGTAACGAAGTGAAGATAGCAATCGCCGTATCGCCCAACCCGAGTCACCCAAGAGTTTCCCGTCCTCACTCCTGGCTGAGCCAATCCCCGGAACTCACGACCTCAAATCCCTCCAGTCCCTTGAGCCATTCATAAATCCAAACTTCTGTGGGGCTTCCATCAAGCAGGACCTCCCGCTTCACCCGATGATACTCACCATTGCGCTCATCCTCCAATCCGATGCCCTCAAACTCATCGAGTTCCTTGAGAAGTTCCGCCCTAATCTCATAGACCTCCCCCTTGACCCATCCTCCCAAGCCAAGAACGAGCCCGGGATACCAATCGATTTTTAAAAGAGTCCCCTCAACTTTGGCCGGCCCCAGCCAACGCGCATCCTTCATGCGCCAGTCGTTCGACGCCCCTTTCCTGAGCGCGCCATAGACAAAAATCAGATCAGGCATTCTCCTGCTTCTCCATGATTTCTTCGAGAGCGTCTTTCACCTTGTCGAGTCCTTCTTCCTTATCTGCAGAAATAGAGACGATCTTGACCTTTGGAAAACGCTGCTTAAAGAATTCGAGGTTCTCGGTCGATGCCTCGAGATCCATCTTATTGGCGATGACCATCCAAGGGAACTTCGACAGTTCCTCGTCATACATTTTGATCTCCGTCCGAAGCGTCTGAATGTCTTCGATCGGATCACGTCCTTCGCTTCCGGCCATATCGACCACAAAAAGAAGAACCCGACAGCGCGTGATGTGACGAAGAAACTCATGTCCAAGTCCCCGGTTCTCATGCGCTCCCTCGATCAGGCCAGGAATATCGGCGACGGTGCAGCGGACGTGCCCACCGAGGGGAACGACGCCGATCTGCGGGGTCAGGGTAGTGAAAGGATAAGAAGCCACTTTGGGCTTCTTGGCTGAAAGCTTACCGAGGAGGGTGGACTTTCCGGCATTAGGGAAGCCGACGAGTCCGGCATCAGCGATGCGGCGGAGCTCAAGGTAGTAGATCCCCTCCGAGCCATCCGTGCCCATCTCACGCTCCTGCGGAACCTGGTTGGTCGCGGTGCGGAAGTGGAAGTTACCACGTCCTCCTTTTCCTCCGACACAGAGAGTAACTTCCTGACCGTGCTCCGTGAGATCGATCACCGGTTCGAGATCGATGCCATCTTCGCTGCGTTCCATCGCAACCGCATCCGTCACCGTAACGGCCGGACTCTTGTAAATCACCGTTCCAGGGGGAACGCGACCAATCGCCGTCTTGCCATTCTTTCCATGACGTTTGTAGGTCTGACCTTGGGCGCCATTCTCAGCGATGAGCTTGGGATCATAATGGAATGCCCGCAGGTTATCGGTGTTTTCATCCACCTTGATGACGACCTGGCCACCATCGCCTCCGTCACCACCATCAGGACCACCCCGGGGGACAAATTTTTCCCGTCGGAAGCTGACGATGCCATTTCCACCATCCCCCGATTTACAACGGATACGGATGTGGTCGACGAATGATTTGTCCCCTTTCATAAATAAAAAAATTAAGCGTTGGTTGGCCCAAAGGCCTTCATCAGGCAAACTTCAAGCGCAAGGGCTTCCGTGACGTTGGTCTCAAGCAAGCGTCGCAGTTCCTCCACCGCGGTAACACGCTGTAGAAGAGAGTCGAGCGTTTCATTGGAAACAGCCGCATTAGTCACCGCGGCAAAGTCGTCAAATTCCAGCCCCGTCGCTCCCGCTTTCTGGCGGATGAGATCACCCATCCAAGCAAGCAGAGCATCGATCATGCGCGAACGCTCGCCGAGATAATCAGCCGCCGTTTGCGCTTCATACATTTTTTCCCGTTGCGCCAGCCAGTCTCCTTCGATTGCTTGTTTGTATTTGGCGGACTCTTCCTTAAAAGTAATCTCGTAGCCCTTTGCGATGATCGCCTTGCGCTCCTTGAGGAGACTTTCAAAGCCAGCTTTCACCAGCAGCCCGGCATCAAGCTGACCCAGACCATCCCGCGTCGCGGTCTCCAGAATCGGCAACAAAGCCTCGATTTCCTCACCGCGAACCGCATCGGCAGGCTTCAGAAGCGCCAGATGAACACAGCGTGACCAAATCGTAGGAAGAAGTCGCTCCGGCTCCCCTGAAAGGAGCAATAAAAGACTCTGCCCCGGAGGTTCCTCAAGGGTCTTCAAAAAGGCGTTCTCGGAGGATTCATTCATGCGATCGGCATCGACAATGACGCCAATCTTCCACTTTTTTCTCGGGGCGGATTGATTCATCATCTTCTCAATCCCGCGCATTTCCTCAACCCGGATGATGCGCGATTTTGAGCGAGGACGAATCACGCGAACAAACTCTCCCTCAACTCCTCCTAAAGTCGGTGCTTCTTTCGCGACCGGATCCCCCCAAAGGTCACCTCCGGCAGCATCGTCTTCTCCATTAAGAAGATCGGCCATTTGGGCCGCCAAAGCCTCTTTCCCGCTGCCCTTCGGGCCCGTGATGAGAAAGGCGTGGGCCAGCCGCCCACGCTCGTGCGCGGACTGAATCAACTCAAATGCTTTTTCGACGGAAAATGCCACGTCCCGATGTATCCCGTAGATGCTTCTCGGGCAAGCTTGAGAAAGAAGATCCTTCTGACGTCATTTGGACTGTGAGCCTAACCCTTCTCGCTCTAAAAGACCTCCATGTTTACTGACAAAAAGGTCCTCATCACAGGAGCCTCCTCCGGAATTGGAAAGGCCATCGCCGAAGCCCTTCTTAAAGAGGGAGCAGAAGTCATCGGTCTCTGTCGCTCGGTCGAAAACCTTCCTCCAGACGTCACTCCTCTTTCCTGCGATCTTAGCGAACCTGATCAAATCGCCACCGCCTTTTCCTCCCTCGACCAACTCGACATCCTCATCAACAACGCCGGCCTGGCCTACCTCTCACCCATCAGCACGGGTGATCCCGAAAAATGGAAGAGCATGTGGCAGATCAATGTCCACGCCCTCGGACTTTGCTCCCAACAGGCTCTCAAACTTTTCCCTCCATCCGGCGGCCATATCTTAAACATCTCCTCCCTCTCCGGCCACCGCGTTCCTCCCACCGGAGGATTCTACGCTGCCACCAAGTTCGCCGTCCGCGCCATGACCGAGGCCCTCCGCTCCGAGCTCAAACTCGTAAATTCAGCCACCCGGATTTCCTCGATCTCCCCCGGCTTCGTCGACACCCCACTCCTCGACCACTATTTCGCGGGCCGCGAAGAGCAACTCGCGCAAACCCGAGCCGAGGTCAATATGCTCACGCCACAAAATATCGCCGCCACCGCCCTCCACATCCTCAGCGCCCCTCCGGGAGTCGAAATCAACGACGTCCTCCTCCGCTCTTCCGAGCAGGCCGTCTAGCAATCCTGCAAGCTTCATGAAATCCTTAATCCTCCTCTCCCTTCTTTGCCTCCCCCTGCTCGCGCAGAAAAAGAAGCCCAACCTCAAACATCTCGAGCCGTTCAAATGGGACAACCCCATCCCAGCCAAATTTGAAAAAACAGGGGTCCAACACGGCACCTTCGAGAGCGCCGCAAATAAAGCCACCATCGGCTACAACATCCTCCTCCCAAAAGCCTACCAAGCCGAACCCACCCAACGTTTCCCCGTCGTCTACCTCCTTCACGGCGGCCGGCCCGGAAGCGAATCAAAGCTCCTCAATCTCGCTCCTTTCGTCAAAGAAGCCATCGCTCAAAAAACGATCCCGCCCACCATCTACGTC
>FLMP01000683.1_pt1 | contig 10490 bp, 9 predicted proteins | sample 887161 | NCBI WGS metagenome assembly FLMP01 (sample SAMEA4017660, study PRJEB14154) | seawater metagenome
GAAGGCGTTATTCTGCTTGCGCCGCATCTTGGTAATTGGGAAATCTTTGGCTATTTCGCCTGTGAGGGAATCGCGTCAAATTTCATGTATCAGCCGCCTAAAAACCCGCAGATGGATGCCCTCCTGCGCGGTGTCAGGGCAAAAAGCGGGATCCAACTCGCGCCGACTAATCGCAAAGGTGTGGCAATTTTGTTGGGTGCGCTCCAGAAAGGAGAGCTGGTTGGTGTCTTGCCTGATCAAGTGCCTAATGACGAAGGCGGAGTCTATGCTGACTTTTTTGGTGAGTCAGCGTTCACTATGACGCTAACAAGCCGGCTCGCGCAACGCGGCACGCCGCGCGTATTCTGCGGCTTTGCGCAGCGCCTTCCCAAAGGCAAAGGATTTAAGGTTATCGTACACGAGGCAGATGCCGGTATTTACGACAAAGACCTAGGCGCATCGGCAGCCGCGATTAATCGCAGCGTTGAGCGCTGTGTGAGACTTGCGCCGGAACAGTACCAGTGGGAATACAAACGATTCCGCCGCCAGCCGGACGACAGTGAATTCTATTAAGTGTCGCTTTTAGCGCCGCCAGAACATGGGGGTAAACAGCACCAGTAGCGTAAAGACCTCGAGACGCCCGAGGAGCATCGCAAAACACAGAATCCACTTCGCCGCATCGGAGAGACTGCCATAGGTTTGTGTCACGGCGCCAAGACCAGGCCCGAGATTATTGATACAGGCACCAACCGCGCTAAACGCTGTCACGATATCCAGACCCGTGGCGAGGAGCGCGAGCAGCATCAACATAAACGCCATTACATAAACCGCGAAAAACCCCCACACCGCCTCCACAACTCTGTCTTGTACTGGGCTGCGGCCGAGCTTAATCGGAATCACCGCACGCGGGTGAATAAGGCGCTGCACCTCACGAAAACCCTGTTTAAAAATAAGCAGGATTCGAATGACTTTCATGCCCCCACCTGTCGAGCCGGCACACGCACCAATTATCGCTGCGTACATTAATAGGTAAGGCAGAAAAATAGGCCACTCATGAAATTGGCTTGTAGCAAAGCCGGTGGTGGTTGCAAAGGACACGACCTGAAAAATTCCGTTCACGATCGTTTCGGGTACCGTGGGATAAACCTCAAAACGCAGCAACACCGCGATGGTGACAAGCGAGACAGCGAGCAAGATAAACCCGTAGAAGAGGAATTCTGGGTCGCGAAAATAGTGATCGATTCTACTGCGCTGCCACGCAGTAAAATGCAGCGCAAAATTAATTCCGGCGATAAACATAAAGAGTATGGCAATAATTTCAATCGCCGAACTATCGAAGTAGGCCATGCTTGCGTCATGGGTCGAAAAGCCGCCAATCGCTATTGTCGAAAAGCTGTGGGTAATTGCATCAAACCCCGACATGCCCGCGGCCCAATAGGCAGCGGCACAGGCGAGAGTGAGGCTTACATGGATTGTCCACAGAGCCTTCGACGTGTCGGCGAGACGCGGCACTAGATTATTATCTGTTACGGGTCCAGGGCTTTCGGAGCGATAGAGTTGCATGCAGCCTATTCCAAGCATGGGCAGCAACGCCATCGCTAATACGATGATGCCCATTCCCCCAAGCCACTGAAGTTGCTGACGATAGAAAAGAATCGATTTGGGCAGCGAATCTAATCCTGAGATAACGGTGGCGCCGGTTGTGGTAAGACCCGACAGCGATTCGAAAATGGCGTCGGTAACTGACAGCTCAACCGAACTCGATAAAATAAACGGTAGGCTACCTGCCGTACCTAATACCGCCCAAAACAGGGTGACAATAAGAAAGCCGTCGCGTGTACCGAGCTCGGTTCTCGCCCGAAACGTCAGTAGCCACATGACGAACCCGGTGATAAATACGGTGAAAAATGACTCGATGAAAGGTGCCATCATTCCGTCGTCATAAAAAAGCGACACCAACACGGGCGGCAGGTTGCCGATCGCGCTGAACAGCATGAGCAGCAGGCCGAGTATTTTGACTATCAACGAAAAATGCATTTACCCGCCTAGAAAAAGCTGAGGCCAACTTGGAATAAACGTTCTACTTCGGGTATTCGCTTGCGGTCTACCAAAAAGAGAATAACGTGGTCTTCGGATTGTATGACCGTCGCATCGTGTGCGATTAAGACTTCATCGCCGCGTACTATCGCGCCGATTGTCGTTCCCTGCGGCAATTCGATGTCTTCGATCGCTTTGCCAATCACGCGTGACGAACCCGCATCACCGTGAGCAATCGCCTCCATCGCCTCGGCTGCGCCACGGCGCAGAGAGTGAACCTGCACTACGTCGCCGCGTCTCACATGAGTTAATAGGCTTCCAATAGTCGCCTGCTGTGGTGAGATCGCAATATCGATTTCGCCGCCCTGCACGAGGTCGACATAGGCGGGATTGTTAATTAGCGTCATCACCTTCTTCGCCCCGAGACGTTTGGCGAGAAGTGACGACATGATATTGGCCTCATCGTCATTCGTAAGCGCTAGGAAGACGTCGGTGTCGGCGATGTTCTCTTCGATAAGTAGTTCGCGCTGAGACGCTTCGCCGTTTAATACGATCGCCCTGTCTAAGCTTTCGCTTAATACTTTGCAGCGGTCTGCGTCGCGCTCAATCACTTTAACCTGATAATGCTGTTCGATTGACTCCGCGAGTCGGAGTCCGATATTACCGCCACCCGCAATCATGATTCGCTTATAGGGCTTGTCCATGCGGCGTAGTTCGCTCATACAGGCGCGAATATCTTTTTTAGCGGCGACGAAAAACACCTCGTCGTCTGCTTCGATAACGGTCGAGCCTTCGGGGATTATCGGACGGTCTTTGCGAAAAATCGCGGCGACACGGGTATCGACCGAAGGCATGTGCTGACGCAGAAGTCGAATCTCTTGGCCGACCAAAGGCCCTCCATAAAAAGCCTTTACCGCTACCAGCTGTACTTTACCTTCGGCAAAATCGAGCACCTGTAGCGATCCCGGTAAGCGCAGAAGGCGCGAAATCGCTTTGGACACAATCAGTTCCGGCGAAATCACAACGTCAACCGCAATGCCGTTTTTGCCGAGCAGCTTCTCGCTGGCGAGATAAGACGACGCGCGGATTCGGCATATTTTCTTAGGGGTATGAAATAACGAGTGGGCGACGCGGCAGGCAACCATATTAACTTCGTCGCTTTCGGTTACCGCAATAATCATATCGGCGTCTTGGCCACCCGCGCGCTCGAGCACGTCGGGGTGCGAGGCGTGTCCGGGCACTACACCAATGTCGATATGGTCTTTGAGTTCGCGAAGACGATCGAGGCAGGAATCGACGATCGTGATGTCGTTGGCTTCGTTTGCCAGCGTTTCAGCTAGGGTGCTGCCAACTTGGTTGGCACCTAGGATTATTATTTTCATCCAGACTTGCTCTCAGGCGTGCTCGTTTTGCGCAGTATCGCAAAGAAGAATCCATCGGGTCCCCGAGGATCGATCGGTAACAACTGTCGGCCGAGGCTGCCACCATCGGCTGCTACGCATTCTACTCCCCAATCGGCCGCGATGCGCTCACATTTAGCGTTATCTGTCGCTTCTAAGAAGCGTGCAATCGCGTGTTGGTTTTCTTCGTCTAGCACGCTACAGGTTGTGTAGAGCAATATTCCGCCCTCGGCGAGACAAGGCCACAGCGCGGTAAGCAGTGTCTGCTGACTTTCGCAGCAGCTTGCGACCTCGGCGGGCGAGCGCAGAACCTTGATATCGGGGTGGCGGCGGATGACGCCGGTGGCGCTGCAGGGTGCATCGAGGAGAATGCGATCGACCGGCTTGCCGTCCCACCAAGCGTCTAGCTTTTCGGCGTTCGCGGTGCAGAGTGTCACAGGCTGTTGGGTGAACTTCAATCTGGCAAGATTATCGGTTACGCGCTCAAGTCGCTTCTTACTTGAGTCGATCGCGAAGACGCGGTCCAGCCCCTGTTCACGCTCGAGGATTGCGGCAGTTTTGCCGCCCGGCGCTGCGCACGCATCCACGAGTGACAAGCCGGGACAGAGGGCCAATAAGCTAGGAACGATTTGTGAGGCCTCGTCTTGAATACTAACCAGTCCGTCTCGAAAACCAGGAAGGTCATCAACATGGCACGCGTCTCTTAACACCAGCGCTGTCTCGGTATAGCCGCCGCGAGTCGCCTCGATACCACGCTCGCCAAGCTGTTCGAGGTAGTCGTCGCGGCTTACTTTGCTCAGATTAACTCTCAGCGTCATCGGCGGGCGCGCGTTATTGCCTTCGCAAATTGCTTCGACGCTTTCGGGCCTCTGCGCTTTTAATGCGTCGAAAAGCCATTGTGGATGGGCGAGGGCAGCGGCCGCGAGGGTCGCATCGCTCGACGCCGCTCCAGGATTTTGTGTGATGGCCAGAACCGCTTCTAGCGCTTCTTTGCGCCTGAGATAATTACGCAGTACCGCATTAACCAGCGCCGCGGCCCACGGTTTTTTGAGGCTTCGGCTGGCCTCGACGCTTTCATTGATCACGGCATAACCGGCAATAGATAACTCGCGCAGTTGATAGAGACCAACAAGGAGTAGCCAGCGCACATCGTTCTCTTTGGCCTTTAAGGGTTTGCTTAATAGCTGATCGAGCAGCGAGTGCAGCGCAGGATACCAGCGGCAAGCGCCAAAGCAGAGTTCTTGAATAAGGGGAAAGTCGGGGCGCTCGCGGTAGTCGTCTAACAGGTTACCAAGCGAGCCGTTGGTGCCTACTTGCAGTGCGGCGAGTACCTTAGCCGCGATCGCGCGGGCGCCCTTGGCCGCCATCTAGAGGCTCACGCGCGCGGGGTGGTAGTTGAATCCGAACATTTAAGACCCCTCGTCCGTCGTTGGCTTATCAAAGCATGTGTTAACTGCGAACGCATCGGGTTTGCCGTTACGCAGTTGGTTGACGCTCACTTCGCCTTTACCGGGCATCTGCACGCGGCTTACCTGCAACACGCTTCCGTCACCACAGCACACACTGAATCCGCTTTTATCGACTTCGGTGACAGTGCCTACTTCGGCGCTAGCACGCGTGTTCGGCACTCTAGATTCGAGGATGCGGACACGCTCGCCGTCTAGGAGCGCAAACGCAGGCGCGCGGCCAATACTCGCTCTCACAAGGAGATTGATTTTCGCGGCAGGCAGTGCCCAATCGATAAGCGATTCTGCTTTGTCTATTTTATTGGCATAGGTACTAAGAGCATCGTCCTGAACTTGCGCGCTGTCTTGAAATGCTTCGAGATTGTTCATTACCGCAACTAGCGACTTAGTCCCAACAGCGACGAGTTTTGCTTCGAGGCTGACGCGTGTTTCACGCCCGTCGATGACAACAGCTGCTTTCTCGAGCATGGCGCCCGTATCTAAGCCTGCGTCCATCTGCATTATTGTCACGCCGGTGGAATCATCGCCTGCGAGAAGTGCGCGCTCGATAGGCGCTGCGCCTCGCCACCGCGGCAGCAGTGAAGCGTGGACATTCACGCAGCCTAGCCGCGGCGTGTCGAGAATCGACTGCGGCAGAATTAACCCATAGGCGACGACGATTAATACGTCACAGGCGAGTGCGTTGAGTTCGGCGACCGCCTCGTCGCTGCGAAGCGTCGATGGCTGCAGTATCCGAAGACCCGCCTCCATGGCCGTCCGCTTAACCGGGCTAGGCGAGAGTTTCTTGCCGCGACCCGCCGGACGATCGGGCTGAGTGTAAACGGCCACTAACTCGAAACGTGACGCGTCTTCGGCTTGCGCCGCGATTAACGCGTTGAGATGAGCGGCGGCGAATTCGGGTGTGCCGGCGAAACAGACTCGCAGTTTATTCATGGAGGCTTCGATTTAGGTTAAGAGGATGGGATTGGACCTAGCCGACTGAATTAGGCCGTTCTCTTATGGGCCTTGGTAAGCTTGCTGCGAATTCGGTCGCGTTTCAATTTACTAATATAATCGACGAATAGTTTGCCATCCAAATGGTCGATCTCGTGCTGTATACAGATGGCGAGCAAGCCGTCTGCCTCTAATTCGAACGGTGCGCCCTCTTCGTCTTGGGCCTTAATGATGACACGCCGCGGACGCGAGACCGTCTCGTAGAATCCGGGTACCGACAGACAGCCTTCGTCGTAATCTTGGAGCTCTTCGTCGATTACCTCGAAAGTTGGATTGATGTAGGCGCGTGGACTATCTTTAGTTTCAGAGACATCAATGACAAGGATACGCTGATGTACGTCAATCTGCGACGCCGCAAGCCCGATGCCTTCGGCGGCGTACATTGTTTCGCGCATATCGGCGACTAAGGCTTTTAACTCCGCGTCAAAAAGAGTGACCGGCTTTGCTACGGTGCGTAGCCGCGGATCCGGAAATTCTAATATTGGCAAAACGGCCATTGTTGCGTCCTCTGTTGCGCCCTCGAATAGGGTTATACCCATAAGATGGGGTCATAGTTCCTATTATTCCACAGATTGCACACTCATTGTTTGCTTTACAGGCTCCGTTTTGGGGGTTTTAGGCCACTTGCAGACTAGTGAGCAAACAAAATGCAAACAAACGGTGTAAGACTATGCAGAAAGAAAGCCATGCCCAAGCGTTAGCTAGCTATTCGCCCGTGCTGAGAGCGCTGCTAACCCTCGCTCTGCTTACCTCAATCCTGTCGTATTCACCTGTCGCTCTTACGCAGGAGACAATAACGCTTCTTCCCCAGCTTACAGACGAACCTTTCGGTAGCATCACCGATGGCGTGTCACTGCCAAAACTCCACGCGGCGATTGGACGCAATACGATTGTTCGACAAAGCACGCTCGCTGAGATGCCACGTATCATTGCGCTCGAAAACAATTCTAGCATTGCCTCGCAAGAAGACTTGGTGCTCGTCGCTGGCAAGCTAGACACGGGAATTTCGGAGTATTCGATCTACCGACTCGGCGAAACACATACTCGTCTTGTCGAGAAACAGCGCAGCGGTCCAACCGAGAAATACGCCCACTTCGTTATCGAAAACTCTAGGGCTCAGATTCAAGAATTAGAATTTATTGGCAGTGCGACTTTGCTCGCTAAGCCGTCGGCTAGCACCACCGCCGAAAGTCCACGAATTGCTGCGAACGAGCGTCGCAATAATGCACCCCGGCAGTGGCTTAGAGTAACCACAAGTGTTGGCGCGGTTCGCAAAAACGATGTCATTGTGCCAGCGGGTACGCTCGGGGAATTGTCTCTCGCCTCGGTGATTAACGCCGAGGGTCTGAATAGCCATGGACAACGATTCGTCGCCTCTTCTTCGCCATCTAGAATAGACGGCCAGGTGTTATCGTTTTTTTCGGGAAGAAAATGGGGCGCAAGGCAAACAATCATGATTATCGATCGGGGGCAAATCGACGGCCTAAATCTAGGTATGCGCGTTGCTATTGTGGCGCCTAATCAAGCTGACAAGGACCTAGGCGATGCGATTATCTATGCGCTTACGCCTTATTTTTCGTTAGCACTGATACTGTCCGCTTCACAGCCCATAGAGAGGGGGTCGCGCATAAAAGGCACCGCGGCTGCCGTGCAATGAATAGCGACGACGTGCAGCTTAGGCTTGCCCTTTCGCTGTTTCACTGCAAGGGCGGTCATGCGCCAGCGCTGTCACGTGCGCTTCGACACCAAGGGTCTTTAAAGGCATTAGTGGCGACGACGCGTGAAGCGCAAGAGCAATACGATCTAAGCCTGTCACAGCAGGCGCTGCTGAGTGGTGAGCCTGCCAGCGCAGAAACACTCGCGTTGGGTGACAAAGACCTCGAGTGGGCACTAGATTCTGAACATCACTTAGTCACCTATGATTCCATTTTCTACCTTGAGCGATTGCGCGAAACAGACTGCCCGCCTCTTCTGCTTTATGTTCGCGGTTCGCTTGCAACACTGGGTTCTCTGCAGCTTGCAATAGTGGGTAGCCGTAACGCGAGTGATTATGGAAAGCGCAATGCGTATTGGATGGCTCGCGAGTTGTGCAGAGCTGGCGTGACCATTTGCAGTGGGCTCGCGCTGGGCGTCGATGCCAATGCCCATCTCGGTGCCCTCGATGCTGACGGTTGTGATGCATCCGTGTCGACGGTGGCTGTTCTGGGCACCGGAATCGAGCGAGTCTACCCTGCTGCTCATCGAGCGCTTTTTCAGAGAATCGCGGACAACGGTGCAGTGGTGTCAGAGTTTCCACTGGGCATGCGCGCGTACGCCTATAATTTCCCCCGACGCAACCGACTTATCAGTGGGTTGAGCGTGGGCGTGTTGGTGATAGAGGCAGCGATAAAGAGTGGGTCATTAATCACCGCGCGTTACGCGGTCGAACAAAATCGAGAGGTTTACGCCTTGCCGAGCCTATTGAGTAACCCCCAAGGTCGTGGCTGTCATGAACTGATAAAACAGGGAGCAATGTTAGTCGATGACCCAAATGATATTTTATTCGAGCCTGGGCTCGAGGCTCGTGACACGCTCTCGCCTACCGGATTCGGCAATCTAATCGACACAGTTGAGCCGAATGACCTTCAGCCGCCACAGCGTAAACTCTTACAGCGGCTGCGAACCGAAGACTGTCTTTTTGACAGCTTCCTCGATGCCGATCTGGCGAGTTTTGGTGCACTAAATCACGCGCTGCTTGATCTCGAAGTGAGAGGCCTCGTGTCTTGTCGAGGCGGGCGCTACACGATTGCCTAAGGTGATAAAAAAATCGCATGAGCACGGGCATTACTTGGCGCTACTAGCTCCCCCAAAATTAAGTAGAATGTGCTCCCATGCCGAGCGGATACCATTTAAAGGCCGCGAGTCCTTCAGCAATATTATTATGGAGCCTTCTATGCAAAGCGCGGATGCGTCACACACACGGGCAGAATATTTATTCGACGAACCTTCGATCGTTGCTGGCCTCGAAGCGGTCGCAGCGGGCGGCGTAATTGCCTATCCTACCGAGGCTGTATGGGGGCTAGGCTGCGATCCATTTTCTGAGGCGGCTGTCGCGAAACTCCTGAAGATAAAAAACAGACCGGTTGAAAAAGGGCTTATTCTTGTCGCCTCGAGCCTCGAGCAACTGCCCGCTCTCGCGGCCTCACTCATCGACGCGCAGCGCGACACGATGCAGGCGACCTGGCCCGGACCTGTTACCTGGCTAATACCTGACGTCGACGGCTGCATTCCTCAATGGATAAAAGGCGAGCATGCAAGCGTGGCGGTGAGAGTCAGCGCACACCCTCTCGTGCGTGAATTATGCAATCGCCACGGCGGTGCGCTAGTTTCCACGTCGGCTAATGATGCGGGCGAGCCGGAAATTCGATCTCAATCAAGACTCGTCGAGGAGTTTGGCGGTAGAATTGACGCTGTAATAGCCGGTGAGCTAGGCGACAGCGCCGAACCTTCACAGATACGCGACTTAATTAGTGGTAACCGACTGCGGTAAGTGACGCGGTGCCGGCGCGCCTAAACTCGAACGGGGAACGCATTTTGACCAACGTAGACACGCTTGCGGTAAAAGACTTCTTACTTAAACTTCAGGAGTCGATTGTAGACCGCCTAGCTGAGATAGACCCCGACGCTGAGATTGTCACAGACCAATGGGATCGAGACTCGGGCGGCTCAGGGGTGAGCCGGGTCATGAGCGGCGGTAAAGTAATCGAGAAAGGCGGCGTTAACTTCTCACATGTGTTTGGTAAGGCCATGCCCGCATCGGCTAGCGCCGAGCGTCCAGAGCTTGCGGGCAGGGCTTTTCAAGCAATGGGCGTGTCGTTAGTCATCCACCCGCTTAATCCTATGGTGCCAACGTCGCATGCGAATTTCAGGCTTTTCGTTGCCGAGAAAGAGGGTGAAGAAAGTGTCTGGTGGTTTGGCGGAGGCTATGATCTAACGCCCTACTACGGCTTCGAAGAAGACTGCGTACACTGGCACCGCACAGCCGAACGAGCCTGCGCACCCTTTGGCGACGCTTACTATCCTGCCCTCAAAAAGCGCTGCGACGAGTATTTCTTTCTCAAGCATCGCGGTGAGGCACGAGGGATAGGCGGCTTGTTCTTCGATGACTTTAATGAGATGGGCTTTGATAAGTGTTTCGACTTTGTACAGTCGCTTGCAAACAGCTATCTCGAGGCCTATGTCCCTATTGTCGAGAAACGAAAAGACGCCGAATACACGCAAGAACAACGAGAGTTTCAGGAATACCGGCGTGGACGTTACGTCGAATTTAACCTCGTGTTCGACCGCGGCACGCTTTTCGGCCTGCAGTCGGGCGTTGGACGTATCGAGTCTATCCTCATGTCTCTGCCACCCACTGTGCGCTGGGTATACGATTGGACACCTACCCCTGGCAGCGCAGAGGAAAGGCTGTACACCGATTTTCTCCCCCACCGCGATTGGCTCCAGCTCAGCGCCTAGCGTGGGCTAGAAAGCAACGCGCAAAATTCAGTGATGAGGCTGTCTCTTATATACATCGGACGCTGCCGACAATCCACCCTCTGTAGATTACGCGGTGCGCACCATCTTTAAATAAAAA
>FLMP01000688.1_pt1 | contig 10475 bp, 2 predicted proteins | sample 887161 | NCBI WGS metagenome assembly FLMP01 (sample SAMEA4017660, study PRJEB14154) | seawater metagenome
TGTTTCGTTTTGTACGAGGTGTTGATGCTGACGATCGGTTCGAGTCGGATCGCTTGTTAGTTGGAGTCCTGAAGAGGGCTGTGTTGGATGTATTTTGGAGTAGAGCCAGAAGCACGGTGAAAACCAACCGTCTGGCTGTTGAGAGGTGTTTGAAGGAATTGAGTGTGTTGGGCCTCGGAGGTCCGTTCTATGATCCAGGTCCAACACCAGGCTATGACTTTTGTGGAGTAGAGCTAGCGTCTGCCGTCCTCATGGATTCGAGGAGAAGAGGAAGATATTCGGAGACGCATAAGCAATGGGATTCGATAAGGAAGGTCCGGTCCACAGTGTCAAACTTCGAAAAAACTGCCAGCCAGTCTCCTCTATCTAATCTAGCACTAATGGATTATGAAAAAGGATCTGTGCGACGCTTTCATTTCGGAGAATCATCGTCTCACTGGTTCAACCGTTTCACATTAGGGTGTCAAGCCAGAATGGGAAGCGACGTAAGGCAGAACCAGGCGTTGAGTACCTCGCTTTGGGTGAAGGTACTAAATCTTTGCAAGGCCAGGATTTTCAGCGCTGAGTCGGTGGAACAAGGAGAACGTTGGATAATGGCAGGAGCATATCTTGCTTTCACCTACGTCTTATCCTTGCGGGGTCCAGAAGGCTTCATGTTTGAAATTGGGCTGCTGCGCCAGTACGATGAATTGCGCAATGGCTTGATTTGGCTACCCATCATGGGAAAGCTGAAAGGCATGACTGGAGTGGACACCCACTGCTTGAGATCCGTTCCCGTTACGGATTCAGGCATCAACATCGCAGGATGGAAAACGATGTTGTTAAAGATTCATGAGAAAGTTGGAAGGGTCGAGGGACCAGCTATATGTGATTCGGCTGGTTTCCTGCTCACATCAGCAGCAATGAATGAGATGTTCTGGGAAGCGTTGGAAGAGCTCTTTGAATCCGAACACAGAGGGCTTTTTCCAATGCCAATCCAATCGTTGGAGGATATCAGAGAAAGAGTCCAGATTGACCGAACTCCGAGAAGATCTTCAAACTCGAGAGCAACGTCAAAGAAGGTCTCGTCGGATGACAGAGACGTTGTCAACCGTTGGTCCAAGAAAGAGCGAGCCAAAGGGAAGAACCATGCGGAGAAAATGTCCCTTTGGTACGCGGACCAAGAATTATTAGACGAATGCTTCGGAAGGTATACTCAAGCTATGTAGCTTGAGTCGCCGAACTTACAGGGGGGATAAGTGCTCAGGTACCAATGGAGAATGCACGATGCTGCCATTGATATCAAAGCTGAATGGTTGTATGTAGTTTTTAAGTGGAACTGAGCTGAGGCCTTTTCGCGATTTTTGCAAGTGACTCGCATTCCTACGATGCGCGAAAGAGGTTGGAGCTCGTTAGGTTCGGCTAAAAGTATTACATGGAGTAATCAGTAAGAGTCGTAATGTTTTCTATTTGTGAGAAACATCTATTCTTGGGAGGGCAAGTCCCATTAAGTTAAGTTGAATTTGCCAATCTCCCTCAAGGATCTTTCATCTTTCTACTGATAAGCTCTGGGTAATCCGTGGCCCCCCCTTTAAAAATGGCAGAAATAATGTTCTTACTTACTGCGACTACAATACGCACGAGAGCGTGCGGGTAACGTGCGAATTGTCGGTTATTGTCATTCTGGCAATTTATTAAATTCCGTGTTGTGCCCTTTAGCGATGACGTATCGCTAACCGCAGTACAGACAAATGTGTCTGTCCTACCATAATCTTTTAATCCATCAGTTTTACATGTTATGTCACTTAGTGCTTCTTAAACTGATTTAATGTTGTGTGCGTGGGCTAAGAAGCACTAAGTGACAGGGGGATATAATATCTTTTTAGAGTTAGTTAGTAGCTATCTAACTCCCTCGGTGACGATCGGTAAAGGACTAAGCCCTAGGTTAAATCGTCCCCGAGCGCAGCTATTGAATTCACTGCGTGTTGTAAAATAAAATTGTTTTTCCAGGTGTAGCAAATGCGGTATCTCACCGCCGAAAAATAGTCCGAATATCAATACTTCTCGGATCATATCTCTTCTTGGCCTTCTTCTGTGGTTCCTCTCTCTCAGGAGTCGCAGTCTCGTTCAAAGGGACTGAGTGACCAAACATCACTCGAATATCACGGCTTCCTAGATCGTCTCGATCTCTAGGTATCGGCGCAGCGCCAGCTTGCTGTGCCATTACCTCTTCTTCGGCAGAAACCTCTTTTCGACGAATCACACGAGACAGAACCGGAAAGAACTCATAGATCGGTTGCACACGAGCAATCGACCGAGCAACAACTTCCTTCGCACCTGCAACAAACACTGGCTTCCACCAGTCCACCCAATTCCTGATCCGATAAACATTACTTCGGCTAACAAATTCCTCCAGTTTATGATCGTCAGCGTCAGTCTTAGCAATCAAATACTGACGATGGGACTGGAGGAATGTCTCTCTTCGCGCATGAAGGCTTTTCAGGGCCTCCAACAATCTTGCCTTTTGAATGGACGTTGAAGTCGTCGCATCCTCTCCAAAGACGAATTGATTCCGATTGTCCCACAGTTCCAAAGTGGCCGTCCAAATATGGGCCACTATGGATGCCACCCAGCCAACACCAGACAACGTTTTGTTTGTCGTTGCCAAGTGACAAGACCGGATGTGATCTTGCTGGAGTCGAGACCATTCAAGCACGAACCTGCCCCGAAGGAGCTGATCCCAACCAACGGCAGTCTGAGCATCGATCAACTGATGCACACACCTGTGAAACTTGGTTTTATCCAAAGGTTCTCCATCCAGCCACGATTTGAGTCCTTGGAGGAGGACATCAAACAACACCTCTCGTGTATACAGGGTCTCACACTTGCCCCTGAGATCGGTGATCAAATTCGCTCTCCACTTTTTGCAAACCTCGTCCTGGCACTTGACGAGATGGTCCACCGTTTCATCCTCCAATTTGCATCGAGGACATTTCGGAGATACCGAAGGATCATATTTATTAACCCTATAGGCAGTAGGAAGGATGTTAAAAATCAGTTTGCGAACAGACACCTCCTTGTTACTCATCTTATTCAAAGCTCTTTCATGAGCTAACCAATCAACAGACTGAAGCTCAGCATCGCTCCACTCATACTTTGCCTGAATATAGTCGAGTAGTTGCACCGCCGTCTTAGCTTCCCGAATAGCGCGGCGATATTGACTGGTGACAGTCTTCCCTCCAATACTCAGCTGTGCACGATTGTGCCCGAGTCTAGGAACGACAGATCGTACTTGTAGAAACTGTTTTCGAAAATCCCCAGCCAGTGCATCTGCTTCCACATTAAGTTGAGCAGGCAGAGTAAGGGTCTCTACCGCTGCACCACTATCTTGATGTCCTTTCACATGAGTGAAAGCATGAGGTTGTCCAATCAAACGGAGGGTGCGCTTAATCTCATTGCGCAGATCCCAATCCGGTTCCAACGTTGTGTTCGGCCACGGTTCTTCAAACTGCATATCCTTTATCAGGGCTTTCAGAATCCCTATATTATCTGCATGATAGTTAGTTTTCCAAAGTGGTGATATACAACAAAAACGAAACACATGGTATACAAACCGGACTGCCGATAGAATACCATATGCTTCGCTGCGATAAGATGTTGCAGGTGTGCCGAAGGCAGGTCCAGCACATCGAACCATGCGAGCCCCATCACTTGTGCTCATCACCCAACCAAAGGACATAGAACCGTCGCCAGCTGATCCATCACTAACAAAAATAATTTCAATCCCAGCCTCGGCGTCGTCGCGCAAGGCTTCCATTAAATCGAATGGCTCACAGTCTAGAAATTCCAGCCATTGAAATAGGGTCCGATCCCACTCAGGCAGATCATCGATATATTCCTCGAATGTCGACGCCACACTTGGTGAATTGCAAGCTGAGATCGTAGACACATTCTCAAAATCAACAAAGTACACCCCTCCTCTGGAAGCTTCAGCTTGAACAGGCACTGAATGATCGTTGGGACCCCACTCAGGACACAACAGACCATGATCGAAATCTCTATTTTGATTCACTGCATACTGCATGTAGCCATCAGAGCTGTGAACATACAGCCATTTCCTTTTTAAATCGTAGTACGCCGGCCAATGGCGTCGAAGTTTAGAGGCTGGGAGCAGCCATTGACCTAAAGGCTTGAGATAGAATTCTTGCTTGATACTAGCACAGAGCACCTTCCATTGCATCCAAGCCTTCTGATTAGGACGCGCTTGCTCAATCTTCACATACCTAGTGGAACTGCTGTCCGGATGGAGAGTTCCCTGGCGCATCCACTCATCAATATCCGTTCCATTGGGCAGCACAATATCTGCCGCTGTCACAACTTGGAGATACAACCGACAATTGTTGACCATCTCTAGTTGTTTGGCATTAAACTTGTTGCACCACAACGCATGATCCATCAAATAAAAATCATTCGTTCGTTGCAACTCAGGAACAAACGATGTATCCAATTCAATCTTTCCTCCAATGGAAGCTAGAAAGTTTCTCACAGACTTCAAGTACCGTTGTGCAAAGTACGGAATGCACTTTTCAGGAGCTGAAAGAATGGGTTGTCCAGTCCCAGCTTGAAACTGTCCCCATGCGACTGCACATCGTAGCAAATCACTAATTTTTCCCTCACTTCGCCAATGCTTCAGAACGTTCAAAATTTGCCCCTCCCCTTGAATAGTCTCCAATTGTATAAATCCGGCACCTCCCAATTTCTTGGGTCCAAAGCGAATGGGGAGTGCCATGGTTCTAGCATATCCTCCCTTCGCCACAAACGCCATCATCGCCTTCGATTCGATGGTCTTCAACTGAGCAGGAGAAAGTGAACACTGAGGCAGCACATATCTCATTCGTGCCAACCACACAGCAGAGTAAAGCATCATCGATTCTTGGCGAGTCAGAGGAGAACTCAGCACTTGCTTGGCCAGCTTATCAGAGGCCTCTTTTAATTTACCAAATTGCAACGATGATTTTCCTGCAGGAGCCTTGTAGTGTCCCAACGTTTTGTGTGGATCGAAAACTGATTTTGCAGGGATCTGGATGGGAGCTCCTGTCTGATCATCCTTGATTTCGATCGGCGGACCAACCTTGCCCCCTCTCATATAAGCCTTGCCTTCGCTATTAAAATCAAAATGAATGAAATGGTAGCTACACTTTGGCAATTCCAAGTAACCCCCAGAGATCCATAGTAGGTAAGACCACAGTTTGGCATCTTCCTGGGCTAGTTTGGCAAGGACATCAGGTTCAGGCTGAGGGTGGGCAAGGAAGGAGTTAGTTTGACAATTCGAATCATCCACAAAACCAACAATTGAAAATGCAATCTCAACAGACTTATCCGGAGTACAAAACGTAGCTCCATTGGCTTTCTTCATATGAATATCAAAAAGAGTCGAGCTCACTATTATCCAAATAATAGGAGAATTTGTACTGCCTTGGCCAGTACCATAAATTGGAAATGCATCATCATGGGAATACGCCTCCTCAGAAATTCCCAACGCCGTTTTCAACTTATATTTGGCTTCTTTCAATGTAGTAGCATGGACCAACGTAACCAAACGATGGAGCCCTTTCTTTCGTCCCAACATGCTTGCAATCGATGGAAGAATTCGATCGTAGCAACTGGCTGCATCATTGTCGAAGTTAACCAGCGACTTGCGAGATGCAAGACATATATCAACTTTTATTTCCTCCGCTAAGGCTAGGTTGGTTGCTTCTCGTCCTTTCCGACCTCCGAATTGACCATCATTGATCGTACCTCGCTTTTCGGAATCGGCCAACATCTCTTTCCACAACAGAGCCATACAAGCGCCCAAATCAAATTCGTACAAATGGATCACACGCAGTCTGTGAATTTGTGTATTGCCTGGATCCTTTTCAATCATCACATTTACAATCTGCTTCCAACGCTCAAAAGAATAGCCATGTTGGAAAGCATAATTCACCATTTTCCAATGCACTAGGAAGAGCTCCTTCTGTAATTCTACCAACTTCAATCCTTCCTCATCCTCGTCCGAAATATGAAGGTCCACCACCAGTGCTTTAGCATGCCCCAAATGCATGCCAGACGGCGAAGTGGTAGTCGACTCCTCCCAACGAAGCAATCTTTTCCGAAGCGACTCCTTGTCTATAGCATGGGACAGAATGTTTCCCGTCTCCGATTTGCAATGCTCCAAGAACAACTGTTGAATATCATCTAGTTCATCAACATCGAAGTCACCTTGTAAAATCAATTCATTTTCAGCTGTATTTGCTTCCCAATTAAATCTCTGTGACAGTGGAGGAACTGTGAAAGGAGTTCCCTGGGCTTGTCCAAAATGTTTTAAATTTCTCATTCGCAAATAAAATTCAATTTCTTTGGGTGCTTCCACCTTCTTCCAATCATTACACTTTTTCGGATTTTCAATGTCGTTCTCACGAAATCCATCTTCAGTAACAGGCCACGATCTTGGAACTTGTAACGACGAAATCCCCTTGCTTCTCACATTGCCTTGAATGCTGTTGATACGTCGCCAACGTTCGGCTTGTTGTTCCATTTGCAGGATCCTCTTTACAATGCTTGCTTGCTTCTGACTCCCATCAGCGGCTAATTGTTCAGCTCGAGCATGCATCGATGTCTCTCTGTAGGATTTAGATTGAGCTCGGATGACTGTAATTTCTTCTTGAATCTCTCTAAGTTTCTTTCGAGCCTCAGGAAGAGACCCTGGTAACTCCATCTCAACCTGTGTCGCCCACTGTCGCTTCTTAGCAATTTTATTGAAGTTCTTGATGTTACCAGTAGTAAAACCAGTAATCATGGTCTGGAGTAAACATTTCTTTTCAAGAGCCTGATGTAGAGGGATCGACCACCAAGACCTTCTGCGCTTCCTACACTTCTTCCCTGCCAATAGACTGCCTTGGACAATCAATTTATCCAACTTTTCTGCCAGTGCATGATCATGGACGTCGGCAGCAGCCAGCCGATCGACTCTCCTAAACACATTGTGATCAGTCAAAAATTTGTGCTTCTGCTTGATATAGGTCTTGACTGCAGAAATATCCTTGGAACAAAAATCTCGAAACGCTGGAGGACTCAATTCATGAGTCTTGGATCCCAAACAATGTTTAACATCAAGATCGATATAAACAAAACGATGGTCCGAACGAAAATGTGACTGGAACGGGAGATATCCGCATCTGGTCACTGATGCAACAAGATCTCGAGTAACAAGCATAAAATCGAGTCTTGTAGATCCCCTAGTATACGTTTTCAATTCGACTGCCTCTGGAAATCGGTCACCAATTACATCAACAAAGCCTAACCTCGGATCTGTAAACAAAGGATGCAAAGGAGAATCTGGATCTGTAACATCTTCGTTGAAATCTCCAGACAGGACCACTGAATCTCCTTGCTGCTTGAAAGCCCTCAAAGTGGACAGAAGGTCTTTTCGAAAATGATGTCGTGGAGAATGGTTTTTTTCCTTCCTACTAACCAAAATATTTGTCTGTTGATGAAACGCTGCAACACCATGCTCATTCGTCGGTTTCTCACAGACTTGATAGACAGTAACAATGGTTAAAAACTTGTCATTTTTTCCAGCATATCGAATGAAGGTCCATCTCCCCATATCATCTCCACCTCGGTCCACAACTCTACCCACTAAATCATTGTGAACTAATGACATAGTCCCTCCTGGTTTATAGAATGCCTTGGCCCTTAGGGAAGTCGAAGAGGCCTTGAATGCACTGGTCTTAAAACTCTTTTTGATCGCAGAATGGATCAAGTCATTAACTTCAAAGCTGGTAGTATCAGAATTAATTTCAGAAAAACCAATATGATCAATCTCCAGGTTGGTCACTTCCTGAAGTGTTTGATCAAGTTTACCTTTTCCTTTTGCCAATTGAAATCCATTGATATTGCCACTAACCACTCGAATATCTCCAGACTTCTTCTTGACAATTTCATCGCCAACCGTAATACTGTCCAAAAAATCACTGATAGAACCCTCTGAATCAGAGTCCTGGTCGACATAATCAGCAATCCTGGAATTATTATTTAAAGTGCCCACAACCACCATTATTGGCGGTTTGCAGGACTCGAAGCACCTATGCCTGGCTCAACTTCTGATTCCATAACACTATCTGCATCTGTTGGATAAACTGTATCCTCAGTAGTCTGGATGGCATTGAGATGATCTTCATCGTTGTCTCCACAAAATGTTAGCTGGGTGCCGGAAATGTTTCCTGGACTTTTCCTCCTCGATTGGTCTTTTTCAGGGGTACAGTTGGACTTATCGATCTGACGTTTGCGCTGAGATCCTACCTGGGCTTGTTGTGGCAAAAACTGATGAACAGTTGAGGCCAAGTGCTCAACAGTTGAAGCCAATCCCTCAATCCGTTTTTCAATAATTGCCATCTTCGTTGCTAGGTTATTTTCCGACGCCTTAATATTATTGTTGACTTTCACAATATTCTCAGTTTGGCGATTCACCTGTTCCTTCAGGTCGTTAAGAGTATTCGAAGTGGCCATAAGTTCGGCATGCAAGCTCGCCACATTATCTTCCATCTCATTTAGACGAGACTCAGAGTCCTTCATGTCGCTACGAATAGTCTGATTCACAATTCCAATTTCATGTCTCATCTTATCCATCTTAATTTGGAAGTCCGATCTGTTGGTTTTCATGATTTTCTCCATTTCTTGTTCTGACTGTTGTAAATTGTTAGTTGTCAAGTTCTGAGATTCAAGTCCTCCGCCTCTCTTTATTCCATGAGTTGGGAATGAACGTCCTTTTGCAATGCCTAGAGCACTCGCAGTGTTGGGCGATCCCCATGCTGTGGTGGATTGTTTCTTAAAACGATTTTTCTTTGGAGCAACTTTAGTCACAAATGACCACTCACTATCTGCCTCAGACAATTGGACATCTTGCATTTCATCTTGAAACTTTCTGAGCTCTGTTGGATCCATTGACTGACCGATCACTCTGCCAAATTGTATGTTGTTCATGGGTTTGAATACATCACCATTTACTGTCGTAATAGCTTCTTCCAGCATTTTTCCATCGATAGCTTGAATCAATGCATCACAATCTGTCTTGTTGCAGTATATGTTCCATCTCCCATTAGTAGCTACCGAAGCAGCCGGTTCTAGGTACCTGATTCCTGCGATATCCTTTAAGATCTTGGAGTAAGCTTTGAGGCCGAGCTCCAAGTGTAATCCCATAACCGAAATCACATCACAGTCGCTTTGACTCTTCCCAGTTTGTAGAATTGCTTTACAAAAAGCTTCATTATCGGCTCTTTTCATTTGAAACGAGACAAATTTGTGCGAATTGATTAAAGGGGATTCCTTCACTACCATTCCTGCAATGCCGCCAGACGACCCAAGGAGCTTGTGATACAAAGTTTGTTGACTGATCGGAACTAGTACAACCAATCCTTTAATTTTGTAGCGATTTCCTTCGAAGGATTCTCCTACCGGAGCTTTGTTCAATACAATGTTACTTTTGAACGTTCCGATCTTCCCGAATTTCTCATATTTTGCACGATTGGTTTGAACCTCAGCATCAAGAGATTGGTTCAATTCATCCATCAAAAACTTCGCATTAATGCGATTGTCGCCGTTTTGCAAGAATCCAATAGATGCCATTGTTTCAGAGGTAGCACCCATTTTTTTCGTCAACCAGATCTTTTTGTCGTTTAGAAAACTCAAAATGTTATCCTTCAAATCCCATAGACGATCTTTCGTCATCTGAATTTCAATGTAGCATTCCCATGAGGTACCGTAACGACCATCCTTTCTGTTGACAAATCCAAACTTGTGTTGGAGGTCAGTTGCATTTTTTGGAACATCCGTCGACACAAATTCAATGTGTTTGTAATTAAAAATCGTCGCCGATTTCTTTTTCAAACAAGGAGCTGATTTGATCGTGTGAACTAGTTGCTTTAGTTTCGTTCCGATCTCATCGGCATGCTGATTAAAGTTTTTCCCGTTACTCGTCGTCTTAAATTTCGCCGTGAGCCTATGAGTAAAAAACTTTACCGTTTCTCCATCGAATTTTTCCGTTCCAACTGTATTATCTCTCTCTTTGAGAGGAGTAACAGTCGGTTCATCCCATTCTTCTTCATCGAGACGGGCATCCATAGGATCATCGTCCATGGTAATGATGTCTTTGAGCGTTTCGTTGCTCATCGTCCTACCAGTAGTCTACGTAAACTTTGTGTACAATTAATTTGTGGTTTACAATTACGCGCGCGCGAAATTATGGGAGCTACCATCATAGTATCAGCAGGTACCACAAAGTCTCACCAACCTGCGTTGGGGAGAAGCGCCTTGAATTCACGAGACGGTAACAAGTCGGGCGCCATATTTTTTACGAACACAACAACAGGATCCCAAAACTCAGCCGGCTTATTTTTCCACTCAGGCCTTGAAATATCCACATGAAGAAAAGGAAAAGGCTCCGGCATATCCAGAGA
>FLMP01000694.1_pt1 | contig 10448 bp, 12 predicted proteins | sample 887161 | NCBI WGS metagenome assembly FLMP01 (sample SAMEA4017660, study PRJEB14154) | seawater metagenome
CAGGGAAACACTCTGTGATAAATTTTCTGGGTACGTTGGTAAATCTATTGATGGAGGCTATGCTGAGTTTATCAAACTTCCGGCAAATAATTTCTTAAGGCTGCCAAGAAATCTTGATTATAAGAAATATGCTGCAGAATTGGGGGTAATAACTGATGCTATCGCTACCCCAATTAAGGTAACAAAAAAAACCCGCATGAAAACAGATGATGTTGTTGCAATAATTGGTGCTGGTGGTGGATTAGGTTTGCATATGGTTATGGCTTCTACAATGCAAGTGATCTGCCTATTCAATCATATCTGCTGCTCTGGAAAACCAAGTGTTATTACAAAAGATCCTGAATTTATTTCATTATTTGGTAATGATATGGCTAATATGATGTCTGTATATCAACATGAACATGACCATGATCACAAAGATAAAGAGGTAGAGCATAATGCTTGATGATTTCATGACAAGAGCAGTGTTGGCTGGTATCGGCGTGGCATTAGCCGCAGCGCCACTTGGTTGTTTTGTTGTTTGGAGAAGAATGGCATATTTTGGTGAAGCCATTGCTCACGCGGCAATTTTAGGAGTTGCTATTTCACTAATGTTGCAAATTTCAGTTTTTGCTGGTGCATTAATGGTTGCGCTCTTAATGGCTTGGATTGTTGCACTTCTATCTGGTAAAAACTATGCTATGGATACACTTCTTGGCGTTTTAGCACACTCATCATTAGCATTTGGGCTCGTGTTTGTTTCCTTTCTTTCAGGAATTAGAATTGATCTGATGGCCTATTTGTTTGGTGACATATTAGCAGTATCACAATACGATCTTGCTATAATTTGGCTTGGTGTAATTATGGTTATTTTACTAATGTATTGGAGATGGTCTGCCCTTTTATTAAGTACATTAAATGAAGAAATGGCATATGCTTCTGGCTTAAACCCTAAACGCGATAAAATTATTCTAACACTTTCATTAGCCATAACAGTTGCTGTTGCAATTAAAGTTGTGGGTGTTTTATTAATAATTGCAATGTTGATTATACCAGCAGCAACTGCAAGAATCTTTGCACGCACTCCAGAGGCAATGGCAATAATTGCAGCAGTTATAGGAAGTTTGTCTGCATTTGGTGGTCTTGAAGCAGCATATATTTTTGACACACCTGCTGGACCTACTATAGTTTGTATTGCTGCAATTTCATTTATTATTTTCAATTTAATGAGCTACATATATAAAAAAATAAATCGAATTTCCTTATAATAAAAGTTCCTTTGTCAATAACTGGTGGCACACCAGCGCTCAATATGATTTTTGAACCATCGCATCCAAAACAGCAATTTTCTGAAAATTAATTTTCATGTATTGAATAGCAACTAGTTTTAACTTTAATCTAGTTACTATTTTTATTTTAGCTAAACTTTTAGATCGTAGAAACAAATAATTAAAAAGGAGGCATCTAATGCCACAATTGTTAGTCACTGTAAAAATCTCCAAAGGATTCAAAACCTGGACAGAGATGGCAAAGTCAATGGAAGAAAAAGCTGGATCAGAAGGCGCAAAAGTTATTTGGGCTGCTACCAACCCTGATGAAACTTCTATCTATGTCTTGATGGATGTACCAAACCCAGAATTTATGCAAACATTTGGTTTGAGAGAAGACGTAAAAAAAGCCCGCGAAGAGGCTGGTGCTGATGTTTCATCAACTACCGTAATAACTCAAATCGGTGATTACTGGTTAGGCGATTAGCTGCGTTCTTTGCTTTATAAGGCTGTATTTCCAGTATTGGCTGTGAAGGTTATGGCAGCAATATACGGTTTAGGGCACAATCATAAAGCTGTAAATCAGTGACAAATTCTGGTTTTTATGAACACCTATGATTCTGAATCAGAAGATGTCACTAAACAGCGCCCCATACAGAATTGGGTTCACGCCCTTTTTAAGGATTTACTTCGCTCAAATTCTTATAAAGTTACACACTCGTATTAAATTACTGTCTTATTTTTGTTAGATTTCGCACGAGATCTCTTATGTTATAACCTCTTAAATTTGAAGTTTCAGAAAATCTACGCCGTATACCATCTGCTGATAATAGAATTCTTTTTCCAGAGATTTCTGATTTTAGTGTATAGTGAGGTATTTGACAAAACGTTATATTTGACTGTCTTATAAATTTCTCACCAGTTTTCTTGTCAAAAAGATATACATTTTTATCCGCAACAATATTTGTTTTTTTAAGCATAGAGGCACCTAATCATTTTTCTGACTGGGCCTTTTTTTAAAGTGGGCTAGTGACCGACCACTGATAATATTTATATTTCCATATCAAATAAAATGAAAAAAATCAATAATAAGATTTAATAAAACTAATTCTTTATCAAAGAGATGAATGTGGATGCCAGCATCTGCCAAATAGATGCAAAAATTGCATCGCCAAAAGCATAACTTTGCTCTTTTTGGATGTTTTTCTTTCAGATCTAAGCGCTTCCAGAATTTGCTCTAAGACATTATCAGCTTTGTCTAAATCATTTTGGGCGGAGAACCAATTCCAAGCATATCCCACTTAATCAAAAAAACCTTCTCATAGATACGAACCACTTTGACATTTAATTGGTTAACGCTAAATATATTTAGTTGTTAGTATCAAATAGTGACCAAAAGGGAAGTCATGAACCAAGCTATTAGATTGAATGTAAACACAAATGAGCAAAGCTATTGCCCGATTGCAACTTGTGCCGAGGTTTTAGCTGATCGTTGGTCTGTAATCATTTTGCGGGATATAGCTATATTCGATCAAAGAACTTTCAGGTCTATTTTGGCCAATAATGACGAAAATATATCTAGTAGTGTCTTAGCTGGTCGTCTTCAACGGTTGTGCGATATTGGGCTATTACACCACAAAGGAGACCCTGCGCATTCTCAACGAAAGATTTATTTTTTAACTCCTCCTGCAATAGATCTTTTACCTCTTTTAATCGACATGGCTGTTTGGGCACTAACATATGCTTCGCCTTCTGAAGAACCAATTCCATTGGAGAAAATCCACCCTCAATCTCAATATTCAGAGAAATTAATAGATCACTTACGATCTTTGCATCTCAGCTAAGATAAGGATTTCATCCAACTTAGCGTAATCACTTATCTTGGTGATGTATGTGGAAACCAGCATTGGGTGATTAGTTGATGTGTGATTATATGGATACCTTTATAATATCAATATTATAGCTCTATTACAGGTCAGAAAGTTGCTTGCAATCTGTAACACAGAGTTTACGATAATGAACTTAACAAAAAATTGGAAAAGAATATAAATGCCTGCATGCGAGCAACTTTTAAGTTTAGCAGGAATAGTATGATTGCAAGACTAGAAGCAAATATGGCTTCTGCAAGTGATGCACATACAAGTTCGACATTCGCAAAAGAAGGCGAAAATAGCCTTATATTCATGGCTTAAATTATCAACTTTGATGCACTCGGTGGTTTAATGATAAATGAAGACCAGTTGCAGTGGGATAAAGAAAATGGCGTTGAATACGCTGCGTACACTATGTAGCCAATGGGTGGTTAAATTAATAATAAGACCCAAGTCGTGTCCTTTATGTGTTCTGAGGGTATTTCAGCTTGGATTTAAACAACATTAAGTATTAAATAAAATGATAAATTTAAGGATGTGATAATGAGAATACTATTTACTGGCGGGTCAGGTAAGGCTGGAAAGCATAGCATAAACTATTTAGTTGAACATGGTCATTCACTTTTGAATCTAGATCAAGTCAATCTAGAACATCCAAAGGTTTTAACTCGCTTTGCTGACATTACTGATGCTGGGCAAGTATTTGATGTAATGGGTAGTTATGCAAATTATGATGAACTTGATAAAGCTATTGGTATTCCTAAATTTGACGCAGTGGTACACTTTGCAGCAATTCCACGGTTACTCATGACAAGTGATAATGAATGTTATCGCGTTAATACGCTTGGAACTTACAATGTAATTGATGCAGCTATCAAAATGGGCGTTCAAAAAGTAATATTTGCATCATCAGAAACTACTTATGGAATCTGCTTTGCAGATGGTGAACTAAAGCCTAATTATTTACCAATTGATGAAGAACATCCAACTATTCCAGAAGATAGTTATGCAATGTCTAAAGTTGTAAATGAAGCAACTGCAAAAAGTTTTCAAAGGCGAAGTGGTATTGATATATATGGGTTACGTATCAATAATGTTATTGAACCCCACGAATATATTGAAAACTTTCCTAAATTTTTAAAAGACCCTGACTTACGGAGAAGAAATATTTTTTCTTACATTGATGCACGTGATCTTGGCCAGATGGTTCAGAAATGCTTAAATACTGACGGACTTGGTTTTCAAATTTTCAACGCTTCAAATGACGACCATTCAGTTGGTCTGTCATCAAAAGAATTAATTGATCGTTATTATAAAGATGTTCCAATACAGTCTGATAAAATCCCTCAAAGCTTTTACTCTAATGAAAAGGCAAAGCGTTTACTTGGATTTAAACCAGAGCATTGTTGGCGTGATTATATCTAAATATTGCAGCCTCTATTTATGCAATTAATGGTACATTTTTACACACGTTCCGAACCGCGGTTAAATCATCATACTGAACTATAGAGTAGATCACCACTTAACGGTATTGTATGTTTATTGTCTGCATCAAATTCTTGTAAAAGTTGACGCTGACCATTTAGCCATTTTACTCCATCAGACGCATCTTGTTCTAATATACTTGCATCCCTTATTACAATTGCATGAAGCTCATCACCAGATTTCATAAGATGAAATATACGATGCTTTGTTTCATTAAACTCAGTAATGTTTGATACAAATTCATCGAAACATTCAGGCTTAGGTTTGAATCTTATAATTGATAGTTTTTGCATATTTAACTCCATTAATTTAGCAGTCAGACTGCCAGATGATGCCCACATACACAAACTTTTTATCTTGGAGATGTATCTGGATTTCTCAGTCTCTATTTCAATTATGGGATATAGCCAGACACACCCTGATCGTTGTCTTTGAACATGCTGCGCAAAGTCTTAGTGCTTGGCTTGCTCAGCACAGGATTAAAGTACTGCATAAAAAGAGCATGTCCTAACGGATTATGTTTCAAAACGCCCTCCGGAGACCTCGCCCGATTAGCCCACTCGGGCTCAAGTGACCCACCATCTGACCAGAACTCTTTACCAAAAGACCACATGCTAAAATTCAAAAGATACATGTATTCTTTCATCATTATATGAGCTGCCTTACCTTTGGGGTTACCGTCGTGATAGTCACGAACGTTAAAAATGCCATTTTTGATTGCCTCATCCATTGCCAGCCACAGCTCACCATTCTGAAACTCTCTTGTTTCATTTTCCCAATTTAGGTTTTCGACTGAGCCTTCTACTGCACCCCTTACTCCAAAAAGGTGAAGTGTATGCATTACGTGTTCTAAAACCTCATTGATATCATCATCACCTTTTGTATTTACTCTGTAGCCATGGCTACTATTTTTGTACCAAACCATGTCATCAGATGCAGTTCGATCATTCCAATCATCGAAACCTTTATATTTATGAGTTTCTCTAAGCGGGTTGGGCTTATAATCATCACCACCCCCGTAAGCTATTCTTTGGCCAGTTGGATATCCCGCATGCCATGTACCAGGTTTGCCAGCTAAAGTCTGAATCATTCTATCATATGATTGTTTATTGATATTTTTTGCATTTGGAGTTGTTAATAATTTAAAAGTTTGCGCAACTTTTTCCGCCCAAATATTTGGTACGGCAAGTTGACCACCAACTGCACCAGCAACAACAATTTCCACACCCCTGACTTTTAGAGACCGATCAAACCAAGCTCCATTTGAATCATCAAACGCTAATTGTCCTGACTTTAAACGCTGTGATTTTGTTGGTATGGTGGCAATATCAACACCTTCGACTGAAGAAATCAAATTCAGGATTTCATCATATTTTTTATCAGCAATTAAATTTTCACAATTTAAACTATTTGAAGAACAAAATTGTTTGAGCTTTGAAATAGTATTCCTACCAATTATTCCATCAATCTTACCGATATCGTAACCTTGCAGAACAAGTATTTTTTGAAGATCATATATTGGATTTGCAAACGCTTGGGTGAATAGCATAACTACAACACAAAAGGTACTTAAAACTATTGGAAAACGCATTTAATCCCCTCCTTAATATTTGATTTTATAATAATTAAAAATAATAAGTAATTTAATCTTGCGTCAATCATCAGCTTAAAATGATAAAAAATATGGATCATGTAATCTAATCATTGTGAGATATTTATTTTATGAGTCAAGTAAAAGGATACACTTGGAATCCTACCATTAGTCATTGACCTATCTGAATTTAGCTAGGTTATCTCAACTCCTGTGCCACAATCCAATATTTCATTCTAAAGCTCCAGAATATTCAATGGTTTCTGATAATTTCTTTTTAAGCAAGTAAAGTTCCACAACCAGACGATTTTCTATCAAGGTTTAATGCACAGACCTTAGGACTGCATCTGCTTTGCGGTTAATTTTCAATAAACTTAAATTAGCAATCAAATTAGAATACGTCGTTTGCTGCACGAAAAATAGAGAGATGCCGCTTAGCAATATCAGAGTCACACGGACTATAGCCACCTCCGATAACTGTAGCGACTGGAACCTTGCGGTTTTTAAAGTGCTCCAAAACATTACAATCCCGCTTGAAGATACCCTCAAGCGTCAAATCTAAATTCCCCAATTGATCACCGAAGAACACATCAACTCCAGCATCGTATAGAACAATATCAGGCATAAACTCCTTAGAGATCTCTTTGAGAGTTATATGCAGTTTGTTGAGATAGGCGGTGTCTTCTAAGTGGCTGTCCAGCGATACATCACGAGTGCCTTGACGCTTTTGAAATGGGAAGTTTTGCTCACAGTGCAACGAACAGGTATATATACCATTCTTGTCATGACATATGTCGATCGTTCCATCACCTTGATGTACATCTAAGTCTAAGATCAAAACCTTTTTGGCTGAACCATGTTCTATCAAGTTCAGTGCAGTAAACGCTAAATCATTGAAAACACAAAATCCTAATCCATTAGAGTAATGGGCATGATGCGTTCCTCCGGCGGCATGACAGGCAACACCTTCGTCCAATGCCTTTAAAGCCGTTGTATAAGTGCCGTTCAGAGCAAGAAAGCTGCGCTTGATTAGCTGGGTATTCATTGGCAAATTGATTTGCCGCACTTCCTCTCGTGACAAAGTTCTATCTACAACACGTTGGACATAATCAACGGCATGTGTACGCAAAACATCTTGATAACGAACTGGAGAAGATTGGGAAAAATCTAACCTTTGGTGAAAATCACTTTTTTGTAGTTGGTTTGCTAACTTAGAAAACTTTGTCCCATTAAAGCGATGGCCAATTGGTACGTTGATGTCGTAAGCATCATTATAAAGGATTGGTATTTGAGCCACTGCAAGACCTTATGCTAATTTGATAAGCATTCAGTAATCATTAACAGCGTTAATTTCAACTGTGGGAGGGGGTGTAGATTGACTATTATGTCAGACAAAGCCTAGCCCATCTCAAAGTATCACGATCATAGAAACCTATGAAGCGCAGTTTTGGAACCACTTCGTGAGAGCGGCACTGCATTTTTTTAAGTCTATCTGTTTTGAAGATATCTTTCATAATTCAAATGGTTATTAATATCTTCTTAAGATTAGCAATCTTTATAAATAAATAACTCATCCCAAATCGCGGAGTATCATATTCATCGTCCATTCATTCATGTGGCGACTTATTTTGGTAAGGTTAAATTTGTTGTGAGAACGGCGCTCACGCCCAATATGGCAAGAATGACAAGCCATTCAACATATATAGATTTGGAGAGATGACTTGCAGCAACTGGATCACCTAAACGGAGAGCAGGTATGAACCGAAGTTTGTTTACTGCTGCAAGCGCTAAAAGACCCCCGACCAGAAGTATCTTAATGATTAAAGCCTGCCCATATCCAGTTTCTACAAGTGCAGTAAACGACCCAACAAGTTGATAACCCATGTAACCACCTACGACAATCAACACGGGCACAGATACAGACGCAACAACGCCAAATCGATGTCCAACATTCGCTGCCGATGCATATGTGGTGGATGATGAGGCTAAGCGATACAGTGGCGTTAGAACTCCAATCCAAAGGGCAACTGCCAGCAGGTGCAATATCAATGCAATATCCATGAGCGCAGTCTCGCTGCCAGAAATGTGTCCAATCTGAGTAAACGAAAATAGTGCAATAATACCACCTAGAACTGATACCCACTCCCCAATACGTCCAAGGAAGAGACCCACTATTAGTAGATTGAGACCAACAATACGTAGCGCCAATACAGTTCCAACAGGTGTGGTCCACAACAGGCTCAGCATCATGGGGTCAGTCATACCGCTCAAGTCGCCCGTTAGATTAGCTCCACGCAGTGAAAAGCCGAGGATTGTTGCAAACAAACCAAGAACTGCAAATATGGCGGTCAGACCACGTGTGCGTTCGAGCCGAAACATTAGCGTAGCCATAACCGTTCCTGCTGCAGTTATTAAACCAAGATAAAGTACAAATTTCGTGACGATGGCCGCCAAGCCAAAAAGATCAGGCATCGTTATTCAACAGTGAAGCTGAAAGTACCATTTAACGCATGACCATCAGCCCCAAGTCCTCGCCATTCAACCTCATAAATCCCCGGTCCCATGTCGTGCATCGGCACAGTAAATTTTTGAGTGAAAGTTTTTTGTTTGCCAAGGTCCATGTCCATGCTGCTTGTATCAGTATGAGTGATGGCAACCCGTGTCAGACGGATGTCGCCTTTAAAGTCCATCAAAATTTCAGTCGGCATCTCCAACACGATCGCCTCATTAGCTGGTGCCGTTCCATTGAGGGGGGAGTGCGCCATTGCGCCTACTGCCCAAGTCCCAATCATGCCTGCAAGTAGAATGGTTTTCATTGTTATTCCTAGTTTTGTTTTAAAAATCAGTTGATTCCGTTGGCACGTTGTAGTTCTCGAATATAGGCAATAATCATTTTGACATCCCCGCGCGTAAGGCCCTCGACCGCTGGCATATTCCCAAAGGGCCAGTGATGAGCGCGAACACCAAGACTGGCAGCTCTTTGGAAGCTTTCATCTCCATGATGGCTTGGTTCGTAAACCTTATGCACAAGAGGTGGCGCTACTCCATCTTGGCCCGCTGCATTCACACCATGGCAAGCGGCGCATTTGGCTTCAAAGCCGCGCTTCCCGCTCTCAGCATTCTGTGACAGTGTTGCGGGCAAAATAACATTGGCTAGAAGCCTGCCTTCCTTGCTGATAGCATTTTCAGTCATGGCTGTTTGTGGTGCCACGGGCCATAACGCGTAGCCAATGCCACCAGCAACCAAAACGGCGGCAATTACGATAGTCGGTTTCATAAAATGCACTAATCCTCGTATCTTTTTGTGGTCTCTAACCATTCCTGTAGGTGGAGGGTCAAACGTTTTCTTATCACAACTTCGAGAGCATCCAGATCGCCATGCCTATCATCATCAAATTCTCCGTAAGCGACACAAACCCCAGTGGAACTTTGCTATCACCACCTACGCAGGCACACTTGAGTTCACGTTTGTCGATATAGACCGCTTTGAACACACTGATTGCGCCGATGCTTGCCACGAATAACGCTGCTGGTGCAGACAACTGTGTGAGAACACCCGCCATCATGAGCAGTCCCGCTCCTGTCTCAACGAACGGATAGACGTATCCGTAGCGAACCCACCGCTGTGCCAACAAATCATAGTTCAGGAACATCGTTGCGAACCGCTCAACGTCTTGCAGCTTTTGCAAACCCAATAGCACCATGGATATCGAGATGAACCATTCCACTGTCCGTCCCGTGAATATGGTACCTAGCGCCATCCAAGTAATCGCAATGGCCATCAAAAATGCGATCGAGAACAAAGCGATGATAGGCTTATAGGTCGTACTATCTTTCGATTTAGTGGATTTTCCTAGATGTGCGCTCAGGTCATCGAAGCCACCAATGCGTTCTTCACCAATGAACGTCTGTGGCGTCGTCTTAACATCATGCTTTGCTTTAAATGCATCAACTTCATCACGACTGGTGAGGTAACGATCTTCCACATGAAAGCCCTGCCGCTCTAAGAGATCTTTCGACTTCAACCCGTGGGGACACATATGATCAGTCATCACCATCCGATAAAGTGTTGCGGTTTTGGCAGCGGCATCCTTAGGCATATATTAAATCCTTATGTGGGTGTGGGCATCCATCAAAATAGCACCCTTGAAACTCGTTCATCAACGACCTACCGTCTCCAGTAAGGGGAAGGTCAAGGGTAAATTTCATGAATATCTCTGCTGCATCAAAAGCATCGGGCTTGCCTGTTAAGAC
>FLMP01000697.1_pt1 | contig 10413 bp, 12 predicted proteins | sample 887161 | NCBI WGS metagenome assembly FLMP01 (sample SAMEA4017660, study PRJEB14154) | seawater metagenome
GTCAACGAAGTTTTTCTTGAGACGAGTGAAAAAAATCAAGCCAAGATCACATCCGGCGGTTCACTCTTTAAGATTATGGGTATTAGCTCAGAGGAGTTTCCTCCCCTACCCACCTTTGAAAATCGTAAAGTTTTCGAACTTTCACAGGACGAGATCGTAAATATGCTTAAGAGTGTTTCTTACGCGCAATCGACGGACGAAAACCGCTATATTCTCAATGGTGTCTACTTCAATTTCGCAGACGAAAAATTAACACTTGTTGCCACCGATGGCCGCCGTCTTGGGCTCACCGGACTAGATCTAGAGGTGAGTGAAGAAAATGCTGGAAGTCTCATACTCCCAGCTAAAACAGTAGCTGAGCTAGAGCGACTCATGGGTAAGGGCGAGAAGGTCAATATTGCATTCAACGATCGCCAAGCTGCCTTTGAGATAGGGCTCGATGAAGCGGGCGACTCTGGTCTCGTCGATCACCTTTATTTGGTTTCCAAAATTGTTGAAGGTAACTACCCTAATTACCGCCAGGTCATCCCAAAGGAGACCGAACACCGCGTTAAAATCGAACGTGAACTCATGCTCGAGTGCGTGCACCGTGCAGCGCTAGTTACATCAGATAAAAGTAATTCTGTTAAAATCAAGGTCAGCAAGAACCTCCTAGAAATATCTGGCCAATCTTCCGAATATGGAGAATCCCACGAATCAATGGCGATCGCTTACGACGGCCCTGAAGTGCAGGTAGCCTTCAACCCTCAATTCCTCATGGAGCCACTTAAAGCGCTGAACAAAGACGAAGTCTTCTTCGAGTTCAAGGATGAGCTAAGCCCGGGTCTATTTAAGACCTTAGATAACTTCATCTGCGTAATTATGCCACTGCGGCTCAACTAAGAGACTGATTTATCTTTGTAATCCCGTGCCAATAATGGCGCGCCATTATTATTTCAGGGACCGCTAGAGCTTATAGGTGAGCTTCCTACACGCACACCCACATGTCGTATTTTACGCCAATATGTCCTACGAAATTATAGAAGTCTACCAATGGCTATTCTTCTCCTTGGCCACTATCACAATTCTACTCCCTTTCCTGGGTGGATATTTCAATCTTCCCATTTGTTTAATACTAGGCCGTTGGTTCCGCTGGTTCCTCTTTGGTGCGCTCTTTGCTTATTTCATTAAAACCTTCGAAGTTTCCCTGCGCCCCGACTGGGTTCACTTTAGCACAGGTATCGCACTTTGGTTTATTATAGAGACGCATTTTCTTCGCTCACCTCTAGATCTAGTCCGGTGAGCCCAAGGCGGCGTCCATCGGTGGCAACAAGTGTTAATTTTTCGTCTGCGAAATTGAAGTAGACACCGTTGAGAATGTAGCGGTTTTCGTCCGTCGATTGCGCGTAAGAGACACTCTTGAGCATATTTACAATCTCGTCCTGTGAAAGTTCAAAAACTTTACGATTCTCAAAGGTGGGCAGGGGAGGAAACTCCTCTGAGCTAATACCCATAATTTTAAAGAGTGAACCGCCGGATGTGATCTTGGCTTGATTCTTTTCACTCGTCTCAAGAAAAACTTCGTTGACTGGTAATTCTTTAACGATGGTAGCCAGTTTACGGACAGGAAGAGTGATACTACCCGTGTCGGTGACTTCGGCCTTGATTCGGCAGCGGATGCCAAGATCAAGATTTGTGGTCGTTAGCGAGATGTGTCCTTTCTCCGCTTCGATAAGCACGTTGCTCAGAATGGGCATAGTCGAGCGAGATGCTACGACGTTGAGAACTTGTTGGAGACCATTGCTGAAATGATCTTGGTTGATCTTGAACTTCATGATGTAAATTTTTAGTTTTTTGGACTTACTAGCAATGCTTATATAAGAGTTCTTTTTTAATATATAAATCTCTTAATAACAGTAAGGGGGGTTATTAGGTAGAAAAACTCTTTAACTTACTAATGAAAAGCTTTTTACGGAGGATTTTTAATGTGTAAAACAAAGTGAATGGATTGTCGGCATGGTGAACAAAGGGAAAAACTTTTTTTAATAACACAAACATTTCACACCTATCCCTGAGTTATTCACTCTTCGTTTTGAGCCCTTTATTAAGTTTATAGATTTTAACGACATGGCGTATCGGTCCAAAAATGATATATGTGAAGAAAAGGAGCGCGAAGAAGAATTCTTTAAAAAAGAAGGCGGTGCCAAACCCTAGGATTAATCCAATAAAATTACGTAATTTAGTCTGCGTTTGCCAGTCCAGATCTTTAAAACTTGGATACTTAATATTGCTGACCATTAGGTAGGCAATTGCGAGCATGAATGGAGGAATCAGCAGCGCGAGGCTTCGCGAGTCAAAAGTAGAAATTTCAAGACTCACAATAACTAGCACAAGCGAGGCGATCATGCCCGCAGCAGCGGGCACAGGTAGCCCGAGAAAGTCATTGGTGCCTTTTAATTGCTCAGCAGGAGGCAGCATGGGATGAGTAAGTACATTGAAACGCGCAAGGCGGACAGCTGCGCAAAGTAAATAAACGAATCCAATCAACCAACTAATCTGCAAAAAGACAGGGTATTTGTCCACCGTTGGCGTGAGAACGAGGAAAATCATCATAAGTGCAGGCGCCACACCAAACGATATAATATCAGCAATGGAGTCGAACTCCTTACCAAAGAGGGATTCGCGGCCACCGAGCCGAGCTACGCGGCCATCCAGCGCATCACAAATCACTCCGAAGAGAATGAACCAAACAGCCTGCTTATAATTGTTAGATACCACTTCCGGGTCCGTCGCGTAATTTGCTTGGATGCAGCGTAAGATCGACAGGAAACCGAAGAATAGATTACCCGCGGTCAAACTGTTAGGTAAAAGGTAGATATGACTAGCTTCGCCAGCATCCACATACTTATGGCGGGGCTTCTCTAGCTCTTCTTTAAATTCAGTCATAGGTAACAAATTTTTATTCCTCACTTGCATCCTTGTGACGCAGTGAATCGAGGTATTTCCAAAAAGAGTCCTCTTGTTCGAGCATGAACTCCTCCGTAAACGGCAGTTTAAATCTAAAAATGAAATCGGTAAGCGTATTCTTGTGTAAAATGTAGTGAGCAAAGATTGCCTCACCATCCTGCTCGAAATAAATGCGAAATTCGCCCGCACGAACACGGTAGTAGGTTTTACCACCGCGATGAAAGCGGCCCAATTCCTCATTTGGGTTTTCCAATTGCTCTTGTTTAAGCGTGCTAACGACCTCCACGAGCAGCATCTGCGATCGCGTGTCAAGCTGGTTGAGCTCATGCATACTTTGTTCGCTGAAATTAACTTGAAACATATTTTTTGTGGCGGAAGTAGACCTCGAAATGAGTTTTATGCTAACTGCGTGCACTTGTTGTGCAATCGCAGAATACATGCTCACGGTAAGACGGTTTAGATTTGTCTGAATTACTAACCATGCAGTATCGCACACATTTAGGATATTTGCTTGGAGTTGTTTACCCTAACAAACAACTTTTACAGTTGCTACTACGCACACGCATTGATCCGCTTTAGTTCTTAAAAAACCTACAACAAATGATTGAGATGACTGTCACTTATAAAGGATCATTACGCTGCAAATTAATTCACTTGGCGACGGTTATTTTTTTCTCAACTAACAACAATAGAACGGGCAAAGCCTTTGCACCAGCCGATCTCAGTGTGGCAGCACTCGGTTCACACTTGGCCATAATTATTGGCATGAAGATGGAAAAACTTGGCTTAGATCTCATAACCAAGCGCTGTCTAGCATTCCATAGCCGAAATACAGAAACAGATAAAAACATTCGTTTTTACTGTTAGTGACCAATAAGATGGACCCAATCCGACTGCTTTTTGATGCCAGGAATCACCTAATGGTGACAAAGGGAGCCAACGGTGTTTACGACCTCGTAGAATTAGAGGTCGGCAACTACGTATGGCACAACCTGGCATCGCTTAGCCACCAAGCAATCCATTGTGCCGCACTCACAGAGACAGGTGAAGCCGCCTATAATTGGCAGACAATTTTTAATCTAAACTCGCTCCCTCAAACACCCAAACTCGCAGCAGTCTTAGAAGCAATCGACGGGCAACTTCACCGGATTCCCTATCTTGGAATGGGAGAAAACGAATACATCTATCGCTTCCGTACTAAAAAAGAACGCAATCGTTCTGTCTACATTGATGGGCAATCTGAAGCGCTTTATCAGAGCGCCCTTTGCTTAGCGATCAAGGAGGCGAGACGTACCAAAGAAAAGTCCTCAGGCGATCCCGCGGTGCTCGATTTTGGTGCGGTAAGTTATGTCATCCCTAGTCACTTCGGTTTTTGTTTAGGTGTGCAAAATGCGATTGAGCGCGCCTATGAGACTGTGGCTATTTATCCCAGCAAGCGGGTATTTATGCTGAGTGAGCTAATCCACAATCCTTTCGTGAACGAAGACCTCCTCGCTCGCGGGCTTCGTTATTTGCAAACTGACAGAGGTCTCCCCCTGCGTGCTGATGGAAAAATAGCTAACAGCAAGGAAGACTCAAAAGCCCTCTGGAGCCAACTAACGCAGGAAGATATTGTGATCATCCCAGCTTTCGGCGCGACCAACGAAGATAAGGCGCGTCTAATTCGCCGCGGTCTTTCCATCCGCGAAAACGACGCGACTTGTATGCTCGTAGAAAAGGTCTGGAAGGCCGCACGCCGGTATGCGCAAGAGGGATACACCGTTATCATACATGGCAAATCAGAACACGAAGAGGCTAAGGCTACCTTCTCTAATAGTTCCAGTTACGGTCCCGCTCTGATAATCCGTAACATGGAGCACGCACGCCGCCTAGCTGAGATCATCCAAGCAGAGACTTCAAAGAAGGCCGCGCTTTTAGAGGCCTCCTTTGCGGGGCTCTACTCGGATGATTTTGACCCGACGCGGGACCTTGAGAAAATCGCAGTGGTTAACCAAACCACCCTCTTGCGGAATGAAACCCTCACAATCATTAATTATCTCCGTGATGTGATTACAGCGAAGTACGGGGAGTCAGAGGTGGCTAATCACCTTTGGTCTAAGGGTAAAGGCGACACTCTCTGTTATGCGACACAGGTCAATCAAGACGCTCTCCAGCAAGCAGTCTATCAACCGATTGATGCCGCGCTTATAGTTGGAGGTAAAAATAGCTCCAACACCTTTCAGCTTTACCGTGTTTGTGCCGAGCGTTTCGGTGAAAGTGCTCATTACATTCAGTCTGAGAGTAACCTCCTTTCCCTTGAAACTGTCCGCCACTACATTTTTCCTTACAATCTACCCCACGGTCCTGCTACGATCGAAGAAGAACGCCCCCTTTTTAATGCGCCCGTAAAGAAGCCTCACATACTACTAACTGGTGGCGCTTCTTGCCCAGATGGCATCATCCAGCAGGTAATTAGCCGCATAAACAGCTTTTTTCCGCCAGATGAGATTCGCTCCATGAGTGACGTTTTAGAAGCTTTTCACTCAGACACTTGAAGAATCAGATAAGTTGCTTAGTCTCGGTGCAGTGTTAATAAGACTCTCAGACATCGATGGCGGCGCATCACCACAGATTTTTTACGATCTCGGTCTTGTTGTGACTCATCAGAGCTACGGCTATCGAGGCGTCATCGTCGCGGCCGACCCTAGTTGCATGGCTGGAGATACTTGGTATAAAACTAACAAAACACAGCCCAGTCGCTATCAACCCTGGTACCACTTATTAGTCCACGATAGCGGAGGCCTGAGCACTTACGTTGCCCAGTCCAATCTTAAAGAAGATGCTAGCGGCCAAGCGATCGATCACCCACGCATCGGCTGTTATTTCACCAAATTTGAAGACGGTCGCTACGGCCTCAAAGAAAATCATAGCACTGGCACTTGTTCTATTTAGTGCGAACTAATCCTTTTGGGCATAGACACCCGCGCGACTACAACGTTGCCGCTTCCATTTCGCTCTCAACACCCTCCAATACCAAGTCCCCATAAAGTGTATTGGCAGTTACTCGGCTAAAACGAACAGGAACGAGTTGTCCAACTAGGCGCTGGTTCGCTTTGACAATGACTACGCGGTTACCCCGAGTCCGACCAACGAACATATCTTCGCCCTTTTTGGCGGGACCCTCAAAAAGAACGTCTTCGGCTTTATCAATGAGACTTTCGTTTCGTTTCAAAGAGCTTTTAGCGAGAATTTCCAAAAGCACTTGGTTGCGATGTTCTTTTTGTGCCTTAGTGATCGGATCACCCAGCGGTTCAGCTGTAGTGTCAGGGCGCACGCTGTATTTAAAGAGGTAGGCCATGTCGAAGCCGATCTCCTCAAAATGCTTCCGCGTTAATTCAAAATCTTCGTCCGTTTCACCAGGAAAGCCGACAATGATGTCCGTCGAAATATACATGTCGGGACGCACTGCGCGGATTTTATCAATGATGCTGCGAAACTTCTCAATCGAATAGGGGCGGCGCATCGCCTTGAGAATGCGGTCACTTCCACTCTGCATCGGGAAGTGCAGATACTCACAAAGTTTAGGCATTGAAGCGTAGCATTCGATCAAATCATCCTTAAAACCAACCGGGTGGGGACTAGTGAAACGGATGCGCTCAATGCCTTCGACTGCGTGCACTTTTTCTAGTAATTGGACGAATGGACTCTTCTTATCGACAAAGGGAAATTCACGGATTCCATATTGATTAACAATCTGTCCTAAAAGAGTGACTTCACGAGTGCCTTTGGCGGCTAAACTCTCGATTTCTTCGATAATCGCTTCCATCGGGCGGGCTCGTTCCACCCCTCGCGTCTTTGGCACGATGCAGTAAGCGCACTTCATGTTACAGCCCTGCATAATACTAACAAAGGCAGTGATTTGAGGTTTATCGTCAAGGTGTGCCTTGATCGTATTTTGCGAATCGAGCTCTTCAGCCAAATCGACTATGGACTCAGGCCGCGGGCCCTGCCCCTGCATCGTAGCGATCATGTTGCTCAGATGATCAGGGACGCGGTGAAATTTTTGCGTACCAATTACCAAGTCTAGGTCTGGCAGACTATCAAGGAGAGCCTCGCCTCGGTTTTGCGCCATACACCCCATCACTCCGACGATGAAGTTCGGGTTTTTACGTTTTCGCTTCATCAGGTGACCCGCCTTACCGATAGCCTTCTGCTCAGCTTGGTCGCGCACACTACAAGTGTTTAATAGGATGACGTCGGCATCCTGCTCGTTATCGATCACGGAATAACCTTTCCCACGAAGCATCGCCGCGACCGCGTCGGAGTCGCGCTCATTCATTTGGCACCCGTAGGTTTTGATATAAACACGGTTCATCGGCATCGCGGAGCATGGAGCAGCTACCTAGCTTGTAAATATTGAAAAAAGACCTCTATTTGACGCGCACTGGGTAGAGCGGCACAACGGGTGCACCTGCTAACACGGGGGTGTCTTTCGACCCATATAAAGAGCGCTATTTATGCCGTTTTGCCGCCACGCCAAGACCCATCAGGGTGAGGTCTTGCACGAACTCGCTCTTTTGCACCCATTCTTTAGTTAAATTGGCGACACTGCCGCCGGTCGAAAGAACGACAGGGTTCGATTCGCATCGCTCCGCTAGGCCATCGGTTACTTTATCTAAGATAGACTGGATCATGCCAGAAAACCCGACGGCCACACCAAGCTTCATGGCTTCTACGGTGGATTTACCAATGGCGCCTTCGACATTAACTAGGTCTTCAGGCTTCAACTCTGGCAAGAGGGCGGTCTGCTCATGCAAATAGTGGGTCATCACGGCGAGTCCGGGCGCGATGATGCCGCCCTCATAGCCTTGGCTGCTGATAATATCAAAAGTAACAGCGGTGCCCATATCTATGACGATGGCAGGAATGCGGTAGAATTCCTGCGCCGCGATAGCGTTGGCGATACGGTCTTCCCCGATCTCATGGGGTTTTGGGTAGACTAGATTGAGCCCTGCGCAAGTCTCGCAAGTAAGATGAAAGATTGGTTTGGCAAACTCGGTGAGGCTAGCGCAGAGGTTTTTATTGATCGCGGGAACAACTGAACAGTAGGAGACACCTTCGGCTTGAGCGATGAGCGGGGCGACTGCTTGCGCGAATTCGGGAGAGGGAGCGCTGTCAAAATTGTGGGTGGGGAAGTGCCCCGCGGATTGCACATTCTGCCTAGAGACCAGCCCGTAGTGGATGTTGGTGTTACCGACGTCTATGCATAAATGATTCACAATAATTGATTAATAATGACTGAGAGTAGTGATTCTTTATAGTTAATCAGTCATTTTTTTGAGCGTTACGTCACCCGCACTGACCGAATGAAGGATGCAACCTTCATCAAGCAATAGTAGGGCGCCAGATTCGTCGATCCCACAAGCGATGCCAGTGATTTCTTTATTATTCATAATCGCGGTGACGTGTTGTCCGGAAAGCGAGTTGAGGGGCGCCCAAGCATCGACGAGGTTTTCCGAGCTACTACCTAGGATGCAAGTATCGTAGGCTGCTTGGGTTGCATTGATTACTTTGGCGGCTACCTGGTTGAGTTTTAGCTCCTCGCCACCGACTGCGTAGAGACTGGTCGCGACTTTATTTATTTCTTTGGGATATTTCGCAGGGTTACTATTCACGTTCAGTCCAATGCCGAAGATGATGCTGCGCAGGCTGTCAGCGTCCACCTTAGCCTCGGTTAACATGCCAGCAAACTTTCGCCTTTTGCAATGTAGGTCGTTTGGCCATTTTATTTTTAAAGGCGCCTTGGGCACGAGACCCTGCAGGGCCCGGCAGATATGGATGCCGACCCATAAGGTAAAGTGCTGAAGCGCTTGCGGTGGAATATTCGGCTCGAAGGCAACGGAGAGGTAAAGGTTGTCGGCGGTAGCGCTATGCCAGTCGCGCCCGAGGCGCCCTCTGCCTTTCGTTTGGCAACTAGAGGCAATGGCGAAGGGGGTAGCGTGGCGGCGCGAGAGCTGACGCTCAGCCTCGCTATTGGTGCTGTCGATTACTGGGAAGTAGAGAACCTCGATCGGTGCGTCGGACTTTTCCATATAGTAACGGATTAAGTCCGCATGGAGCACTTCCGGTTCTTTGACTAGTCGGTAACCCTTGTTGCGAATCGCTTCTATTTCAAAGCCTTGTTCGCGTAGCTTTCCGAGTTTCCCATGGATGGCGGGGCGCGACACGCCGAGTTGCTCGGCCAGCAAGCTACCCGAGACAAAGGTATCCGGGGCATCGAGTAGGGCACTCAAGATGGTTTGTGTGTCGCCGCTAGGTAAGACTTGTCGGTATTCGGTATCACTCATAGCCAGTCTAGGCCAATGTCTTTCCACCTGCTTTGGTGGATTGGTGCACCGGTTGAAATAAAATCGAGCCCTAGGTCGCCGAGAGCGGAGAGATTATTGAGCGTAATGCCACCGCTCGCTTCAGTCCAGGCGCGACCTTCGATCATAGAGACGGCTTCTTTAAGTTCGGGCAGGCTGAAGTTATCTAGTAGGATAATATCGGCCCGGGCTTCGAGTACGGGGGTGATTTGTTCGAGGCGATCGACCTCGACTTCGACGGGGATATCTTCGCAGGTATTGACGGCGAGAGTGACAGTTTCGCTTAGGCGATTGCCACCGATTGCGCCAGCCACTGCGAGATGGTTGTCTTTAAGCATCACACGGTCGAAGAGTCCAATTCGTTGATTATAGCCGCCCCCGCAAGCGAAGGCATATTTTTGGAGAACGCGGTAACCAGGCAATGTTTTGCGGGTGTCGAGTAGCACAGCGGGGCTGCTACCAAGTGCATCAACGTAGAGGCGGGCCTCGGTGGCGACACCACTGAGGTGCTGAAGAAAGTTAAGGATGACGCGCTCGGCTTGCAGTAGCACGGTAGAGGCGCCACTAAGAATGCCGATGACCTCGCCTTGATCGACTGATTGCCCGTCTTCAACCTTGGCTTCGAACTGGCAATCTTGGCCATAGCTATCGAGCACGGTCTGCACAAGACCGAGACCACATATTGTGAGCGGCTCGCGAGCAGTCAGCTGAGCCTTGCCCTTTGCGCCCTCGGGCATGAGCGCGGTCGTCACGTCGCCGAGGCGTTCAGCGCGATTCGCCAGCCCGGCTCCTGCGAGGTCTTCTATTTTAGCAAGGCCAACGAGTTGGCGTAAGTAGTCAGGGTCGAGGTCCTGCCATTTAAGGCGGGTCTGAAAAGTATCTTTCGAGTAGCGTGCTTCGTGGCTCATATTCTAAATCCCCAGTTCTCGACTTCTGATAAAGCTTTGCCCGGGAGTGTTTTCAGATTCTATCTACTCTTATTACCGCGCCTCGCAAAGCCTTATTTGTCCGTTTCCCACATACGACGACGCTCCTCTGAGAAGCCAGCGATACGGCCTTCGTCAAAGTCCATCATGTCCATTACGCTGTCGATCTTACCGATCATTTCGGGGGTGCCCATGTT
>FLMP01000702.1_pt1 | contig 10395 bp, 10 predicted proteins | sample 887161 | NCBI WGS metagenome assembly FLMP01 (sample SAMEA4017660, study PRJEB14154) | seawater metagenome
GCGGATGCAGATGCAGCAGCGTTAGCCGCAGCGCCTAGCATAGCCGCCAGTTCGTCGTCGAGAGCGTCACTGTCAAGAGAGCCTGCGACAGCCATAGCGCCGCGGTGTGCTCTTCCGACAAGATGCGGCATGGTGTCAGCAGTAGCGACAGCCGCTTCCAATGCAACAGCGAAAGCCTCGCGGCTCGCCTTTGCAAGGATTGTTGGCATTGTTTGGTTAGTAAACCAAGTAATGTTGCAAGCAAGATTGAATGCTCCTGTTGCATAAGAAATTAAATCGCCCTCGAATTGTTCGAAGTTGATATCTAATGTGCTAGGAGCGAAAACAGTTCCACCCTCTAGTGTACCACACAAACGTAGACCTGCTATAATTGGGTTGATGCCCAACTTAGATAACATCAGACCTAGGTCTCCTTCGAATTCTTCTCCCTCTTTGAGAATAACTGTTCTCTTTGAGATTTGTACGGAGCCCTTCATGATCTTAGCAGGGATTCCTACGGAGTTCAGGTCTCCAACGATTGGACCAGGAGGCATTCCAGTATCCATCTTCTCAACGACGATGTCGTGAGGAGCACGGTCACCAGGCTTAGCAGCACGGCCAGCTTGAGTTGCTTTCAGTGCAGTAAACATCTCAAATGAATTCAGTTGACTAGACGATACAAGTGCAGGTTGTACTGCACCATCGAATAATTGTTCTAGATTGTCTGCTTTTAGACCTGCTCGTTCCCAAGCAAGACGCATCAAACGCTTCTTAGCAACACGAATTGCTAAAGTTTCACGAAGTGAAGAGCGCATTCCAATCATGGAATCTGCTGGAACACCATGGATGTCGATAACTGCAATAGTGTCACCGCTTTCAAGAAGGCTGACCAAATCTACAACAGCATCCTTCTTCCATGAGATTACCTTAGGAATCAATTAACCACCTCGATTTGTTGTGCAGGACCCATTGAGGTCTTGATGTAAAGTGAACGGATGTTTCCAATTCCACGCTCTAGTTTTGAGATTACACGGTTGTAAACTGCCATAGCGTTAGCGAATAGTTCTTCTTCGCTTTGACTTGAAGTTCCGATTGCGGTATGGAAAGTAGTTTTGTCACCAGACTTGATTACAACGGTTGACATTAGACCTTTAGCGATAATGGCTGGATCTAATGTTGGAGGGACTGGACGTGGCATTTTGCCCCGAGGACCTAGAACCACACCGAGGTATCTACCGATAAGTCCCATGTGAGGGACTTCGGAAAGGAAGTAATCGTAAGTGTTAGCAACTTTCTTTGCTTTACCCTTTTTACCGCCCAAATCCTCAATCTCTTGTGGAGTGATGACAGTAATTCCTGCAGCCTTAGCCTTAGTTGCAGCTTCGCTTGCAGCGAACATTGCGATTTTTAATTCTCGGCCGCGACCAGATGGAAGACGAATTTCTTCCTTGATACGGTTAGTAGGGTTCTTGAGGTCAACATCTCTAATTGTGAAAGTGATATCCACGGATTCGACGAAATTACGCTTAGGTGCATTACTTAATGCGTCTTTGATTGCTTGGTTTATTTTCTTTTCCATAATAATCACCTCTGCGGTCAACGAAGCAAGTTAATGCCTCTCCCGCGGTTCGTAATTCAGTTAAATCGCTCGTCCCATTCTCCATTGCTAATGATCTGTAGCGCTTCATTTGCCCAGTGTCCATCAATCTTTACACGCATTGAAACGCATGTTCCGATTATCTCTCTGGTTTGTGCCTTTAGGTCCGCACCAGTTAGATGGCCTAAGTCTGCCTTCTCTTTTGCAACTCCCATTGCTTTCTCTAAAGAGAGGGTCTCAGTAGCAGCGTCAAGACTGCCGTTACACTTCTTAACTCCAAGCGCTTTAATTATCAGCTTCGATGTCCAAGGTTTCGGCATATGTGTCAAACTCCATTACTCACAGACGTGGGTATTTCGCCGACTAAACTCCCCTATTTAACCGCGCCGCGGCTGAAATAATGATTAGTCGCACGGATAATTGGCTTTGAAGCAGCTAATAGTTCGCAATAGATGCCAAAAAGGGCTTCAATCGTCAACTCTCTCTACTACACGGACGTGGTCGCCACGCATGTTCAAAGTCATTGGAATAGGTTGTTCGTATAACTCCATACTAACTTCTTCCTTCATTTCTGCAACGCTGATTACACGAGCCTTCTCACCCTTGAATGCACCTGTAACGATTTCAACGATACAGCCGACTTCAATACCAGAGGTCACTGCCTTCGGTTCGAGGTATGGAAGAATATCTTGCAGTGGTGCTTCACCTGGAAGTACTGTCTTAGCATTCTTTAGCGGAGTCTGATTTAGACCACGGCGAGCCTTAGGATCTCTTCCACCGGAGCGTCCAATCAATTTCTCAACGTGATGTAATGCACTTGATTCAACGAAAACATATCCACGCATGGTCGGTGGATGAAGAATAGACATTATGTCATTTTGCAGAGAGGTTAGAGAACCACTGCCGTGCAAGCGTGCATACATTTCGTCAGCGACTCTTTGTTCTGCACCGATTGCGGTTTTGACGATGAAAAGGAAAGAACCTACTGAACCATACATTTCCTTGAATAGTCCATCTGCGCCTTCCATATCAATATCTGAGAAAATACAACGGTATTCTTGCAATTGACCAGGGTCAACCCAGCGGCCTTCAGTATAACGCCCTTTGACATCTATCTCATCAGTATTAGAAATAACAAGAATTGGCATTACATCGACCAAACTTCGGCCCATGTCGATACCACGCTCTGGGCCAGTACAGTCATAGTGCAAACTTTCAACAGGAATTCCGGTTGAGTCTGAAACACGTTGAATGACTTCTTCTTGGGTGTCAGCGACTCCCCATACTCCGTCCCAAAGCCCTGGGAAATCTCCATCTGACTCTCCTCTCTTAAGGAGGAGAAGTTTTTCTTCAAATCTAACAAATACTACAAATGCGTCAGTCATATAATCACCTTTTTCAGTTATCGATGTTAAAAACATCGTGTATCATGTATGGTATGAAATTGTCCATCAATACAAGCATTGCGAATCCAATAGCTCCTAAGACGAATAATCCGATTCCACAAATAATAACAGTTTGCTTAAACTCTTGAGGAGTCGGCTTTCTTGCCATCCGTAGAATACGTGCCCATGAACCTCTAGAAACCTTGCGGAATTGAGATTCAATCCAATCTTGCTTGTCTTGGACTTTGTCCTCAAATGATTGGGATTTGCTGTCGGATTCGCTAGACATGGTATAACCTCGGATATCCTGCCCAACTGCCCGCCTAATATAACCGCTTTGATAGGTAAAACTTGTTCTCAATGATAAATAGTTTCAATCAAGTGCCTATATTGATGTTTTGAAATGTTGCTGAAAAACCCGAGCATTGATGAGGGGGCCACAGTGACAGGAACGATATGGCAGAACGCGACCCCTATTCCGTATTAGGTGTTAACAAGGGGGCAAGCGACGCTGAAATCAAACGCTCATTCCGCAAAAAAGCCCGTCAGTTCCACCCAGATCGCAATCCTGATGATGCTGCTGCTGAAACTAAATTCAAAGAAGTTCAAGCCGCATATGACACCATTGGAACTGCGGATTCACGCAGAGACTTTGACCAAAAACAACAGATGTCGAATATGGTCGGCGGGGGTGGAAGTTCATTCGGGGGAAGAGGGGGGAATCCATTTGGAGAATCCCAGTTTAATTTCGGCGGCGGGGGCAGAGGGATGAACGATGCCTTTGGCCAGATGTTCGGAGGGGGAGGAAGGCCTGGCGGCGGTTCTAGGCAACGAAATCCCGCACCCCATCAGCAACAACCAAAGGGTGCTGACATCAATGTTGGAATCGACATCACAATGGATGAGGCAAAGGATGGTGGCAACTTCCCATTCACTTTCAAACGATTCAGAAAGAATGGTAATGAGATGGAAACCAAAACTACCACGTTAAAAATTACTGTTACTGCTGATGCAAAACATGGTCAAATTAAGCGCCTAAATGGACAAGGTCATGACCATCCTCAAGGAGATACTGGGGACGTGTTGGTCACCATTAGAATAGATGCTGGTGAAGGAACTTATTGGGAAGAAGGCGTATTGATTCAAGAAGTTTCAACCCCATATTCAACATTGGTTTTGGGTGGTAAAATCAAAGTCAAACTACCTTCAGGGAAATCTGGAAACCTAAGTGTTGCTGCCAATACCCAAATCGGTGATCGCAGAAGAATGGTAGGCGCAGGTTTTGACGGCGGAGATTTGGACCTTGAGTTTGTTTTACAAGAAAATGAACAATTGACAGCAGTGCAACTTAAGGCTTTGAAAGCATTACAAGAAAGTGGATTGTAATACAATTGTGCAAACGATACTTCATCACCTGTTACCTTGAGGTAACCATATGGCGAGAGGGCGTGGTGGCGGTAGAGGACGCGGCCCAAATTCAAATAGCGCTGGTAAACATCAAACCAAAAAAGGCCCTCAAATACCTGAAGATGAAAAATTGTGGCGCCGTATATCACAGCAATTTGCTGATGATGATGAATTGTGGAGTAAATCGTGGACAAATCAAGAAATTGCTGACCTCATCATCAATGGTGAAAACTTGATTCATCGATTTTCAATCGACATTAAAGCCGAGAAAACATTTCGCAGCGGACTAGATGAAGCACTTGCTCTTGGCCGTAAAAAGAATGAACGATTTACATCACTTGAGGATAAAATGTTCAAATTGGTTAAACCAGCATATGTTGAAATCATTGAATCTGCAGTAGCTGATTGGAAAGCATTCTCCTCTAGACATGCACAAAAAGGCGGTACATCCCTTTGGGGAAGGCCCCCTCTTAGAGTCGGTGAAGAATTAGAAAGCAATGACAAAAGTTCCCAAGTAAGTTATGTCAGTGAAGAAGATGCTCAACGATACTCTTTGCTGGAAAGTGTTTGGCTCACCGATTTAATGGGTCAAGATTATCCTAAACAATTCACTCTAATGCCTGGACAGCGTATCATGTCATGGGGTGAATTTTCATTGCTCAAAGAAAGTCGTTTTATCGCAAAAAGAAGAGGTGGGATGCGCTTTCCAGAAGCAGAACCGGCAATGGCATTATTATTGGTTTCAGCAAATCATTGGAATGCACAACAACTCCTAGACTCGCGCTTATTGGCTAGAAGAAGAGCGAATGCAAATCCATTTCCAAGAGAGTATGACCAATCACTTTCCGTAAATGCAGAATTGTTGAAAGAGGTTGATGCTGAGTCCGGATTGAAAGAAGGAAGAACTGATTTACGACATCTGCCGTTTGTAACTATTGATCCGCATGATGCAAAGGATTTCGACGATGCAGTGTGCTTGGTTGAAGAAAATGGAGTGCAAACATTGTGGGTTGCAATCGCTGATGTTGCTCATTATGTCACCCCCAATACAAGTCTTGATGCTGCTGCGAGGTCTCGTGCCACCTCAGTATATTTGCCTCATACCGTACTACCGATGCTACCCCCTCGCCTAGCCGACGACCTTTGCTCATTACGAGAAAAAATGCCACGATACGCTATGGCTGTCGCAATGAAACTTGATGATGCGGGTGAGATAGTTGATGTTTCTGCCTATGAGGCCGTTATTGAAGTAAAACAAAACATGGCATATGAAGATGCATTAGATAATCCACAATTCTCTGAAATGTTCACTCTAGCAAAGAAATGGCAGGAAAAAGAATTACGATTAAATATCTCTAATGCTGAATTACGTCCTCGAATTATTGATGACCAAATCACAGTTGAAGTCAAGTGGCCGAATGATGCTACTCGAATGATAGAATCCCTAATGGTTGCAACAAACTCGGCCATAGGCCACTTACTGGGAGCGGCAGGTGCTCCACTTCCTTGGAGATGCCATGCACCTCCCGATACCCCTGAGGTTGAAGGATTAAATGCTAAACTAGGGGAACTAGGCGTCAGTATTCGTCTTCCTTTACCCAGCAGTAGAAAACAAGGTGAATCTTCTTCTGAACATTTGACAAACATGCTAGGAGCATGGGCTGATAATTCCGGCGGAGGAATTGATTTATCCGGCTTGATTAGCGATGAAAATAGCGAAGATGCTAGCGAAAGTGATGTTGAACCATATTTGCAAGGCGTTCTTAATCCCGAAGCACGAAACGATATTTTAGATTCTCTTGCCGATGCTCAAAAAGAAGCTAGTGAATTAGACGATGTGATCAGAAGAGTCGTTGACCAAGGATTATTCCAATTAATGCAAAGAGCCACTTATAGTGAAGAGAATATCGGCCACTTTGGCCTTAACTTAGATGCTTATGTTCATTTTACTTCACCGATTAGAAGATACCCAGATCTGATGGCTCACCGTCAATTGAAGGCATACCTACGTGGAAATGAATGGACTCATTCGCTTGAGGAAACCGCCGATTTGGCAGACCATTGCAGTGATAGAGGATACAAAGCAAAACGACTGGAATGGGAACTTGTTGCCAATGCATATCACTTGCACCTATTGAGAGGAGGCGGAATTGGAGACCAACAATCATTCGCAGATGTTGCCACTCCACTAGAGGGTAAATCTTGGCCAGCGAGAATTGTTGGCCTTCAGACACCTTGGATTTTCTTGGATTTAGCAGATGATGGTTCTGTTCAAGGGCGTATGCACCTAAGACAAATCTCTGGCAAGATTAGAACTGTAATAGATGAACACGGGCTAGAAGTTGTTCCAGCAGAACCTGATGAACGAGGGCAACAGAATGCAATCGTCAAATTAGGACAGAAATTCCCTTGCCGATTACGCGGTCTTGACATTTGGTCTGGTTCTCTTGACTTAGCCCCAAACCGTTGAAGTTGATAAAATAATAGTTATTGTAGTCAATAACGCAGATTTATTAATGACTACAATAACCCAAGGCCATGGCGAGAGTGAAGGCTAACTTATGCGCATGTGATTGCAAGATGAAGCGACTCTATACTCGGGCAGAAGGCGGCAAAGGTTGGGACGGAGTCGGTTGGATGTGTACTTGTGGTTGCGGTTGTATCTGCTTTGATGAAGGTGAATGGTCAATGATCGGTTGTAGTTCTGACAAATGCCAACCAGATGAAAACGACTCAAAACCCCAAAATGGAGATGGGCAAAATGACTGCTGCTAATTCCATTACCCTAAGAGTGGGTGGAATGACTTGCGGTGCCTGTGTTGCCTCGGTTGAAAATGTGGTCTCTAAAGTTGATGGAGTCGTTCAGGTTTCTGTCAATTTACCATTAGAAAAAGCAACGATAATCGCCAAAGATTCCAGCCAACTTGATGAGTTGAAATCCGCCACTATTGCTGCTATTATGCGCGGCGGATTTACTGCGAGTGATCTAGTTCCCGCATTACAAGTTCGTGATGATGCTATCGAAGATGCACGGCTTCGGGGCAAGAAAGTAATTGCTGCATTCGCCCTAACCATTCCTATTTTCATTCTGACCATGTTATCTCCTGACCTCGGTACAATCGGCGAGGTGGACAAGCGCTTATTGCTGGCAATGTTAAGCATCTTACCCGTCTATTTGTGGTCGGGTTGGGAATTCCATTCAGGGGCTTGGAAATCACTACGAAATGGCAGTGCTAACATGGATGTATTAGTTCACTTAGGAACAACTGTAGCCGTGATTTGGTCAAGTGCAGTTACTATTGCACCGATGATAAGTAATGCACCAAATATTCTATTGAAAGCTGAACATGTATTCTTTGATGGTGCTGCATTTATTATCACATTTGTTTTACTTGGAAATTACATTGAATCTCAAGCAAAACTTAGAGCGACCGATGCCATTCATTCTTTAATGCGCTTGCAACCAAAGCAAGCGCGAGTGATTAACGATGAAAAGTTAGGCCATACAGAAATGGTGGATGTCGATCAAATCTCTAAAGAAACTCTAATCAAAGTCTTGGCTGGAGAAACAATTCCCTTGGATGGTGAATTGATTGAATGTAAGGCCAGTATAGATGAATCGATGATGAGTGGTGAGCCATATCCGGTGAGGAAAAAGTCTGGTGATATCGCTAATGCTGGAACAATTGTCTTAGATGGGACTATCATTCTACGCGTCACTGCTTTGTCGACTGATACCATGTTAGCCAATGTCATTCAATTGGTGGAGGATGCCCAAATGGGTAAGGCTCCAATACAGAGATTGGTAGATCAGATTGCTGCGGTATTCGTGCCCGTAGTAACGGTATTAGCCATTGTCGCCTCCCTATATTGGTGGCAATTTGGAGAGGCTACCGCTGCTCAATTTTCTATGACCTCGGCTGAATTAGCGGTGATGGTACTAGTTTCTACTCTAGTTATTGCTTGCCCTTGCGCCTTAGGATTAGCAACACCAACCGCATTGGTCATCGGCACTGGCGTAGGTGCAAGATATGGTTTGTTAATCAAGGGAATTGAAGCCTTAGAAAAGTCGCATAAAATAGATACTTTAGTGGTTGATAAAACTGGAACGATAACTTCTGGAAAACCACGTGTATCGCATATTGAATTACTAGATACCGAAGTCAAGGAAATTCTTTCTATTGCAGCCGCTTTAGAAAGTGAATCAACACATCCCTTATCACAAGCAATCCAAACTTCTTGGTCCAATGTCACTTCTGATAAACCTATTATTTCTGATATTCAAACCGTTGCTGGTTGTGGCTTAGTAGGAGATATGCAAGGCCAATTAGTCGCAATTGGTAATATTTCAATGATGCAAGATGTTGGAATTAAAATCGATCAAGAATTAAGCAAAAAATTGGCTACTGCTGCAGCAAAGGGAGTTACCATTGTACTGGTTAGTGCGGGGACTCGTCTACTTGGCTGGATAGAGGCTAGTGATAGAGTTCGTTCCACCTCGGCTATGGCTGTAAAGAAAGCAAAGCAAATGGGAATGGAAGTAATTATGTTGACTGGCGATAGGTCTGAAGCAGCACAAAGTATTGCTGATATTGTTGCCATAGACCAAGTAATTGCAGGTGTAAAGCCTGCTGAAAAAGCAGATCATATCAAGCGATTGCAAAGCCAAGGCAAGACCGTTGCGATGATAGGTGATGGAATCAATGATGCTGCTGCGCTCACTGTTGCAGATGTTGGACTCGCCATGGGTGCTGGTTCACAGATTGCTCTTGAGAGTGCTGATATCGTACTAGTTCGGGATGATTTAATCGATGCTGTGTCCGCCTTAAAACTAGGTAAAGCAACCATGTCACGAATTAGAACAAATCTACTGTGGGCATTCGGATATAACGTGATTGGGATCCCTCTTGCAATGGGTCTACTCCTACCTTGGACAGGTTGGTTACTTCCGCCTGCCTTTGCAGCAGCGGCGATGTCTTTGTCATCAGTTAGCGTGGTCTCAAATTCACTTGTCCTGAAATGGTGGAAGCCTATACAGAATTAAGTTGGTTAACCATTTAGTTGAAATGAACAAGGGATGTGGCTTAACACATGAGCGAAGTAATTCATAATTTAACCATCACCGGCATGACTTGTGGAGGATGCTCTGGAAGAGTAACTAGAGTCCTAGATGCAACCCCGGGTGTAATCAGTGCAACTATCAGTCATGAAAATGACTCCGGAGTCATTACCACAACATCGCAATTATCCACTGAAGATGTTGTCAACATTGTCAACGACACTGGATTCAATGCTTCAGCTTGAACACCGTCTTTGAATGATGATGTTTTGTAGTAACTTATCATTAATCGCGAAAAGTAGTGTTAATTGAATTAGTTTAACAGAATATGCAAACGGGTGTAAAGTTAAATATTAAAATAAATAATATAAGACTTAATGGAAGCGGAAGTACTTGTCTTGTATGTCATGCTATATGTCCTGCTACCTCTTTGGGGAATTGCAGGAATGCTTGATTGGTGGTGCCATCGTAAGACCAATATTGAAGCGACTTCAGGCCTTCATGAAGCAACTATTCATTGTGTAATGGGTATCCAAATCGGACTACCTGTGATATTATCTCTAGTGTTTGAAGTAAATATATTAATTTTGATTTTATGCTTCCTAGTACTAATTACGCATGAATTAGTTGCCCACTACGATGTCCATTTTACTACGGGAAAGCGTGAAATCAGCATATGGGAAATTCACGCTCACAATTATTTAGCCACTTTACCATTGTTCCTAGTACTGATGATTATTGTTCGGAAATGGGATGTCTTCATGAAATTGGTTACATTTGATTTCGCTGGTGAATTTGCTTTTGAATGGCGCAGGGAACCTCTTGGGGCAACTGGTAATTACGCAGCGATATACATGACTATCATGACGGTTTTTGTCGTATTCCCATATATGCAAGAATGGTGGAGATGTTACACTTATGAACGTGCACAAAGGAAGGAATGATTTGATGTCTGTTTATATTACAAG
>FLMP01000716.1_pt1 | contig 10321 bp, 8 predicted proteins | sample 887161 | NCBI WGS metagenome assembly FLMP01 (sample SAMEA4017660, study PRJEB14154) | seawater metagenome
GCCCCATGTAGCGCATATCTATCATCTGGATACGTGCGACCCCAGCGAGAAGGTTCTTACGATATTCTTCAAGTGAGTTGCCGTTGGGCGAGGTCAGGCCGACACCTGTTATGACAATGCGTGATTGGTGCATGGGAAAGCGCTAAGGGATACCACGTGAAGCAGTGAAACTGTCAATAGTGGAAAAGTTTTGCTTTGGGGCAAATGCAGATTCGGTATTTTGGCTAATCGTTACTTTTTTGTTTGGAATGTGAAATGCTAAGCTCATCTTGGACTAAATGAACGTATTAGTAGTCGGAGGAGCAGGTTATATCGGTAGCCATTGTGTGCGTCAACTCGTCGCAGCAGGGCATCGCCCGGTTGTGTTGGATAATCTGGTATTCGGCCACCGATCCGCGGTCACCCCGGAAATACCTTTTTATGATGCGGATCTGGGTGACCAAGAGATCGTGGGACAAATCCTGCGTGATGAGTCGATCGAGCTAGTCATGCATTTTGCTGCCTTTGCCTATGTCGGCGAGTCGGTCACTGAGCCTCGAAAATACTACGAGAACAATTTTGTCGCTACGCTCCGCCTCCTCGAGACAATGCTGGATAACGGAGTCAAAAAATTTGTTTTCTCTTCAACCTGCGCGACTTATGGCGAACCGCAGTCGCTTCCTATCGTAGAGACGCTGCCACAAGCACCGATAAACCCCTACGGACAGACCAAGCTAGATGTGGAAAATTGCCTCAAATCTTTTGCCCATGCTTACGGCCTTAGTTTTGCTGCATTTCGTTACTTTAACGCCGCTGGCGCAGCCGAGGACGGCACACTCGGCGAAGACCACCAACCAGAGACGCACCTCATCCCGCTCGTGATCGACGCGGCCACGGGCCGCCGCGATCATATCAAAATATTCGGCACGGATTACGATACGCCTGATGGCACTTGTTTGCGCGATTACGTGCATGTGGACGATCTTTCGCGTGCGCACATTGCCGCTTTTGAAAAGCTAGAGACTCCTGGAGCGAGTTATTTCTACAATCTTGGCACAGGCCGCCCCAATTCTGTTCGCGAGATCATTGATGCAGTCGAAGCCGTGACAGGCCTCAAGGTGCCCGTAGTCGAAGACGGTCGTCGCGCAGGAGATCCACCCGCACTCTACGCCGATTCTAGTAAGGCGCAGGATGAGCTGGGATGGGAGATTAAATTCACCGAAGTCAAAGATATCATTGAGACCGCTTGGCGCTGGCATCAGGCCAATCCCGATGGCTTCGCAGACTAGTATATTTTTCGCCATGGACTTGCGCGAGCAAACCACTGGCGTGGATGCCGCTTCAACGGTTCACGTCTAATAAAGCGATATGCTTGAACCACTTAATCGATGGATTAGTAGATAATTGGTGGTTGATTCACTATCTAACTAGAACATTTGTTTGAACTTTTGTCGCGTTCTGGCTTCTTACACCATCTACGTCCATGCTTGATCGCCATTACAAATTTTTACTGCCCTTATTTATTATCACGGGGATTCTTTTTGCCGAGGATGCAGAATTGCCTTTACGGGCAGCCATCGCGTCGGCGCTAGAGCATAATCTGGACCTACGAATTGCTACTTATGCACCTGCCAATGCGCTTGACTCGGTTGCGATCGAAGAAGCTAAGTTCGACCCATCGCTCTTTGCTAGGGCTTCCCTACAAGAGCGAAAATCAGCGGCTCGAAGTAGTGCATTAGATGATGATGTTGTACCCGAAAGTGAAAACCGTCGCGCGCAAGCGGGGATAGATAAGCGCTTTTCAACAGGTGCGACCATTACCTTAGATTCTTCTACTACCCGAAGCTCTTCTAATAACAACGCTGTACGTAATCCGGACTACGGCAGCAATGTGGGCCTATTAATTCGCCAGCCACTGTTGAAGGACGCTTGGTCGACCGTCAATCTAGCCCCGCTAGCTCGGGCTAAAGTTACAGCCGAGCGCTCCCTATTCGAGCTGCGCTCCGACGTGCTCGACCTTGTACTTAATACCGAGATCGCTTATTGGAATCTCGTCTATACTCGCGCTGATAAGGCCTTGACCGCCTCAAGTATGGCCCTTGCGAAAAATCTCCTCGAGGAGAACGGCGAGCGCAAACGTCTTGGCCTCGTCACTCCACTCGAAGTACTACAGGCTGAGGCTGAATTTCTCAACCAGCAAGAGGCCATTATTCAAGCCGATCGCGCGATCGAAGATGCCCAGGATGTGCTCCGGCACGCCATGGGGCAGACCGATTTTATGGAAACGATTAGTGGCGAGATCCTCGTCACGAGTTTGCCGGATAAGATGGAGCCACCGCGTCCTATTGGTGATGTAGTCAAGGACACCGTAATTAGTGACGTCGATGCCAAGGTGCAGGAGCGCCGAATCGAAGTTGAACGGATTAATCGTATCCTTGCCCAAGATGAGACACGTCCCGATCTTGATTTAACTGCTGGTGTCACTTATCTCGGCCGTGATCAAGATGGCAATACCGCTTACCGCGGCGCCTACAATGCTGACGGTCATGATTGGACACTCGGCCTTGAAGTACGCATGCCTTGGGGTTTCCGTGATGCCCGCGCCCGCGCTCGGCAAGCCGAGCGGGCCCTGGAGTCAGCGACTCTCCAGCTCTATAGCATTAAGCAGGAAAAGGCGCTTGCTGCTCGTAACGCTTGGCGCTCCGCCAGCGCGGGTTTTAAACGTATTGAAGTCACTCGCGCCTCAGTCTTACTCAACGAAGAAGCCTTCGAGCAAGAACGTGCTCGCTATGGCTCTGGCCTTGTACCTTATCGCAGTGTCCTCGAAGCGCAGCGTGACTACGACCGTGCGAAGAGCAATTACCTACAATCAATTATAGAAGCACTTCGTGCCACAGTTCGGCTCAGTCGTGTCGATGGCACATTACTTGCCCGCAACGGTCTCGATTGGAATGCCGTCGAACCTTTCACGCAATTGACCGCGCCGACTGTCGATCTCGATTCAGTATCTGCCAAATAAATACCATGAAACGTAACATCATAATTATTTTTGTTTCAGTCCTGATTGTTGCAGGCATCTACGGGTTGATTCAAGTCGTCCCCGATGGTAACGCTAGAAAGTCAGGTGTTATCCAAACAGACATCGCTGCGCTTCGCGATCTCAAATCCGTCGTCCCCGCCACGGGTGAGGTGTTACCCCTTCTTAGTTCGATCGTGAAGTCCGAGATAAGTGGTCGCATCACGCGTATTTTGGTAGAAGAGGGCGACTCTGTTCAGCGGGGGGATGCGCTCGTAGAGCTAGATCGTATCAGCCTTCAAACGCGAGTACGTGAAGCCGAACGTAGTTTCGAAGCTGATCGCCTACGCCTTGAACGCTCGAAGCGTAATTACGAGCGACTGAAAGAACTTCACATTAAAAAATTTGTCGGCGAAAAAGAATTTCTCGATGCCAAGACCGATTTTAAACTTTCCGAACTCAACCTTGAGATCGCACAAGCCCGTCTCGAAGATGCCGAAGAGGATCTCTCGAAAACTGTTATAACTGCGCCACACGAGGGTATCCTTACTTTGATCAATGTGACAGATGGGCAAGTCATCTCCGGCGCGACTTCCGTTTCCAACGGTATGGATCTTCTCACGATTGCCCAGCTCAGCGAGCTCTACATGGAGGCCAATATCAACGAAGTCGATGTCGAGCGGCTTTTTGTCGGTCAGTCTGCCTACCTACGCTTCGACGCCATACCCGACTTCGAGGTCGAAGGCCGCATAGACGTGATTGCCCCCTCGGCGCGGCGCGATGGTAATGTTCGCGTTTTTCCCATCGAGGTCGTCTTCGAAGTTGCAGATAATCGTGTGCGCCCCGGTATTAGCGCCACTGTCGAGGTGCCGATCGCCTCGGTCGAAGGTGTGGTCAGCGTCCTGATATCAGGTGTTTTTACTAAGGAACAGGATAGCCATGTTTATTTGAAAACCGCTACGGGCTGGGAGAAACAAAAAGTCGAAGTTGGCATTAACAATCTGCAGCACGTAGAAATCAAGAACGGCCTTAATGCCGAAGATGTCATCGCGCTTAGTCGCCCTCCCGAGTTTCGAAATAACGATGAGTGATTCACGCACCGTCTTTGAACTACAGGATATTCGCCGTACTTACCAGGTGGGTAGTGAGTTCGTACATGCCATAGACGGGCTCGACCTTCAGATTCAGGATGGTGAATTTATCGCAGTCATCGGTACCTCCGGCTCGGGGAAGTCGACCCTTATGCACACACTCGGTTTTATGGACAGTCCCACTTCGGGTCAGATGTCCTTTGAGGGAGAGGACGTTTCTCATATTGGGCGCGCTGAACGCGCACGGCTACGTTCCACGCGTATCGGCTTCGTTTTTCAATCCTTTAACTTATTACCGAAGCTTTCCGTGTTGGATAATGTCCTACTGCCCTTGATTTATGGGCGCCAGAATCCCACTAACAAAAAAGAGCTTGGATTATCCGTACTTGAACGCGTCGGTATGGAACACCGAGCCAGTCACCGCCCGAACCAACTCTCTGGTGGCGAGCGTCAACGCGTTGCCATCGCTCGTTCCTTAGTGAACAAACCTCGGCTAATTCTTGCTGACGAACCGACGGGTAATCTCGATACTAAAAATAGAGGCCGCATCATGGATCTGTTCGGCTCCTTGCTTGACGAGGGGATCACTTTAGCACTTGTCACGCACGACACCGAAGTCGCTCAATACGCTCAACGCCGCATCCGTATGGAAGACGGTAAAATAGTGGAGGACGACGGTCGATGAGGGAGATAGAATTGACAACTTTATCGTTTAGAGGAATGAGCCACTCCTTTCGACCATATGGTCTTGTAAGAAGAGAGCGCAAAAGCAGTTCCGCTTTACCTGACAGTCTTGCAGTGAAAGGATGCTTTTAATGAATCCGATAGTTGATATCTACACGGGTGCATCTAACGGACTGCGTGAAGTTTGGGCGAATAAGGTGCGCACGCTCCTTTCTATGAGTGGTATCATCCTAGGCGTGGCAGCACTCGTTGCCATGGTAGGTATAGTGCAAGGAATGCTTGGTAACATGCGTGCCTCCTTCGAACGGAGCGGAGGTGTTCTTCGGCTCGAAGTGTATCCGCGTGAAGCACCCGAATCCCAGCAACACATCGCGGGCATCTCGCCAGGCATGACTTGGCGTGACATTGTTGCTATCGAAAAGGCTATTCCACTCGCAGATTATGTCACGCCAATCGTCGATATGAGCTGGGAAAGTTTCATTGCCAACGGTCGTCGAGAGAGGTCGATGCTTCACGGGGTGACTCCAGATTATGCAGGTATCAGTAACCGTAAGCTCGATTATGGTCGCTTCATCGCAGATTCCGACATTGATGCAAAGTCCCCAGTGATTGTCGTTGGTTCGTATATAGCTGGTGATCTATTTAGGAATATAGAAAATGTTGTCGGCCAGCAGTTGCGCGTCCGTGGCCAGGTCTATACTATTATAGGTCAATTTGAACCCACAGCTAGCAGAGGCTTTGGTCGTAGTCGCCGCGGTTGGAACTATGAAGATCGTATGAACTACATTCCTGCGACTACGGCTATGTCACGCTATAAAGGAGATGACGGGGTGAATCGCATCGAGATCCTAGCGAGTAGCGTTGAGGCCATGCCAGATCTCATGAGCCAGATCAACAATACGCTTACACAGACTCACCGTGGTATTCAAGATTTTGAAATACGGACACAGGATGAGCAAATGCAGGAACTCAAAAAACTAGAAAATTCTTTTACCTATTCCCTCGGTGGCATTGCCGGCATCTCACTGATTGTGGGCGGCATCGGAATTATGAATGTCATGCTCGCCTCCGTTAGCGAGCGCATACGAGAAATTGGTGTGCGAAAAGCCATCGGCGCGCGCGGTCACGATATCTTCATTCAGTTCCTCGCTGAAGCGGTTGTTATCAGTATACTGGGGGGTCTATTTGGACTAGTCGCAAGTGTAGGGCTACTCACTCTCGCGCAGGACCTCATCCCGCAAGGTGAGAATATTAGTAACATGCCTGTCACGGCGATGTTCTACGGATTCTTATTTAGTAGCCTGATCGGGCTAGCCTCGGGTATCTATCCAGCGATGCGTGCCTCTCGTCTCGACCCCATCGACGCCCTGCGCTACGAGTAGAGCCTAAGCTATCAAAGAAGATATTTAAGGTTCAAACCTATCCGAAAGTCGGATTATAACTAGCGTGGAGCTTACCAGTAATTAGTTTACGTTTACACTAAAGTGTTCTGAGCGAAACTGTATTTCTTAAGTGGTTGGCCTCCGATTAAGTGCTTTTGTATAATTTGCTCCAATACCTCTGGGGTGCAGGAGTGATACCAGACGCCTTCAGGATACACTACTGCGATGGGTCCTCGTGTGCAGACCTGGAGGCAATTCACCTTGGAGCGATAGACGAGCGCGTCAGGCCCAGTGAGATTAAGCTCCTTCAAGCGTTGCTTTAAATAGTTCCACGACGCAAGGCTATGCTCCTTCGCGCAACATTTTGGCTTTGTTGGATCAGCGCACAAAAAGATGTGGCGTTTAAAGCTCGTCAACCCAAGCGCAGCAGCACTCTTTTCGAGTTCTGAAGTCATGTTGCTACTTGCAGGCATGTGCGGCTTATTAATTTGGGTTTCGCCAAGTCACATGATCGTGACATAGTTTACTTTGGCGCTTGCGAGGTGTAATAAGGCTCAACTGTTTCAAGGTGGCCTAGCACGATTTTACTGACCGACTCAGCGGACAACTCTCCTTTGTGCAGTTCGAAAATCGCAACTAGAAGTGCGAGTTCGATATCCATTTTTTTAGGTGTGGCCGCCTTCATTTCCATAAGGATTTCGAGCGCCTTTATTTCGGCTTTCTTATAGTATTTGAAGTTCTCCTGACTCGGTGTAGGCATCGTGCTAGAATTCTCCGATGAATCTCGTAGTCAAGCGACTACGAAAGATGGTGGAAATCTTCACTAAAATCGGTAAAAGGGTCATAACTTACCCCTTGTATTCTAGTTATTTTTTTGAGGCTTCTTCGGCCTCTGCGGCTAGTTCAGCCTCAAAGTCGGCTTCTTCTTTCGCTAGGATACCTTCAGGAGTCTTATAGAAGGCTTCCAAGGCAGCGGCTTCTTCAGCTGTCTTCGTAGCAGCTTTTTCAATTTCGAGCTTTTCGATTCTCGCATTCTCGCGAGCCAAACGCTTATCTCTCTTCTTTTGTTCGCGATCGCGACGTCTCTGATCTTTGCTAGGTGTGAAGGCCATGGTAATTTATCGTTTAAGTTTTTGTGAAAATTGGACGTATTTTATAAACGAGTGTGTCGAGTGGAGGCAACCGTTTAAAGCAGTTGCTCACTGGTTAATTCAGAACTTTTTTTGAATTTTGCCTATTTCACATAGTCCTCGATGGGCTGGCGACCAATTGTACCCACGAGGGCATTGAGGTATTTCTTCGAGCTGACGGTATCGAGTGTTTCCTTTGACTCGGTGAGTCGGGACTCGATGTCGAGGCGCTTGGCTACGCCGCTGTGCGTTTGGCGCTGGAGGTAGTTTTCTAAGTATTGTACATGGGTCTTCCACATGGCAATGTCGTGGGTCTGCTGGCTTTGTAGGCGCTCGGCATACCAATCGCTGGCTAGCATGGATTCACGGGTGAAGAGATTGCGTATCTTCGGTGAGTCTAGACCTTCGCCCTCGTAGTGTCCGTCTTTCATGATATGGAGCAGGGCTTTGAGCGGAGGGCATGCGTCTTCGATTGAGCCGTCGGCGAAGTAGTGCTCGGCGGATTGCTTGTGCGCGGCCACGATGGTGGTCATACCTTCGACGAAAGTATCCATGCATTGCAGCTCGGGCTTGAGCATCGCCTCGTCGAGGACAGAGGTCGGATTATTGAATACGCGGCCGAAGAAGATGCGGGCAAATTTCCCGGTGATACGGTATCCGATTCGGCTGGCTAAGACTATTTCGCCCTTGTGCTCGAAGTCTTCGACTTTTTCTAGGTAGCCGTGCTCTAGCATCCACTTAGGATCGGTCTCCTCAGGCTTGAGGCGGCACCAGATCTCGGGGACAAGGAGGCTGATGTCGTGATCGACTCGATACTTAGGGCCTACATAGCCGGCCGAGGTGATGAAGGCAGGCTGCTCGGTGACGAGGTAGGAGACCAGTGCGTTGTTTAGATCGTAGATCGGAGGAAGGGCGTTAAAGGGTCCCTTGGTGAGCGCACCTTCGGAGCCGGCACCAGTGGTGGAGGGAGATTTGCCAGTGATGCTGGCGGTGTATTCCATGAAGAGCTCAGGGAGTTCCATGTGGTGGATCGGGTTGAACACACAGAGCGGTTTAACACCTGCATCGGGTTCGGCCGGGTTGTTACGACGACCGGGAAGGATCGAAGTTACGGGACGGAGTAGAGGTGAAGAGGAATCCTGACGGCGGTAGAGGCGTGAGCTTAAATCGGCGAGGTAAAGCGCGCGTGGGTCTTTTAAGTCGGGGCGGACTTGAAGGTAGCGCGGGTTCTTGGTCGGCTTACCATCGACGACACGAGGGTAAGCAGTGGTCGAGTAGTAGTCGGGCGAATTGGCTTTGTCGAAATCGACTACCATCTTACGCATCGGATCAGTGTATTGTGTGAAGCGAATGGTATCTTCGGTTTCGTTTTTGGCAAATTCACGATCGAGCGGCTCGTAGTTGCTAAGGAAGCTACCGAAGGAGCTGAGGTCGGCCTCGGCAGCGTGGTCGTAACCGCGGATGACGGCGTCGTCAGGGCGCTGGAAGAAACGATATTCGCAATTATGTACAAACTTCGCGGAGGGCAGTGACCAACCGGGAGGTAGGCTGCTGAGCTGCGCACTGGGTGCAACGGTGGAGGCGGTGATATCGTCTTCGAGAGAGATCTTGGCTGCGGGGGTGAAGTCCTTGCGCAGTCCAAAAGTACGCCAAGAGCCGTTGCTGGTGTAGCCGATACGCAGATAGTGAGTGAGCATTTGCTGCTCGCGGTAGCGTAGGATGTTGCCTGGTATACCGTTGATTAGGTCGACGCTAAAGCGCTTACGCCAGTCACTACCCCAATCTTTTTTGTAGTAGCGCTTGATAATAAGGACAAGCTCTTTGACGTGTTGAGGAATGGACTTGAGCCAAATGTTGTAATCCTCGGTGTATTCACCCTTAGATACAGTAAGGAGTTTAATTACCGAGCCAAGTGAGCGTTCTTTACTGAGTAGTTGGCGTCCGGTAACGGTATTCTTTTTCTTATCCAGGAAGCGTTGGCCGTATTCTTTATTGATGATCTCTTCGGCGAGATCGAAGTCTTTTTCGAAGTCTTTGACAAATACCGGGCCTGAGATAATGGCATCGGTAATCGGCTTGGAGATTTCGGATTTACCGCCACCAGAGACGGTGCAGGGCTTATGGCAAACACGGCTCTCTGCGGTGTAGCCGACGAGGCGCCAGCGGCGACCTTCGGCAGGCTTCATCATCTCGACTTTATAGCCGGAGGGGAGCACATAGGTATTGTTTGGTAGAAGCTTAATCTCTTGCGCCTGTCCTACCTTCGACCAGCTAATGCGCTGTGAATTGAGGTCGATACGGGCATCTTCGGGCAGGTAGATAATGTTACTGAAGTTCTTATCCACCGCATAGCCTTCAGGCTTCACATTGATACGGTCGATGTAGCGTGCGACGACGCCGTCGAAGGTCTGGTCGACCTCCGGGTAGTAATGGCTGAGCTGGAAATCTTCGCCCAGATCGTAGCCAGTGAAGGCGAGGGTGCCGCCTGCGTGCTCTTCTTCGGCGAGACCGTGAAGGTTGGCGGAGAAACCAATTTGTGTTTTGACCTCTTTTTTGCAGTAGCCGAAGTAGTTATCCGCGATCGCGGTGACGACGACACCACGGGCATCGCGGCAAGTGATCTTGAAGGCTCCGCCGTCGTTGTAGAGTTCGTCTTCCTTTTCCCAGCACATACCGTCGCGCTTTTGGCGTCCAGTGGCGTCTTTGATGTTGGGCAGACCGAGTTCGACCTTGGTAGTACCCATAAGGTGTGGCGCAAGGATGACGCAACCGCTATGTCCTGTCCAATGGGCGGGATCAAGGGCGGCGTCGTTTTCACCGATAAAAGGGTCACCGCCGTTGCCGAAGATGGATTCGACGAAGTCGAGATTACTAACTAGGTTGCCCGGCGCAAAAAAGCGGATTTCGAGGGTCTTTTCCTTGGTGAAGCCGTCGACTTCGGGTACGACGACAGGGCGGAGAAGAAGCGAGACCCAAGCGCGGGCTTTTTCTTCTTGGTTGGCGAGGAAGGGTAGAGTCGTTAGTGAATCGGGAGCAGTT
>FLMP01000724.1_pt1 | contig 10278 bp, 9 predicted proteins | sample 887161 | NCBI WGS metagenome assembly FLMP01 (sample SAMEA4017660, study PRJEB14154) | seawater metagenome
ACGCGAACCCGGAATCAGTCTTCGCGGCCCTCGAAACCCTCGCGGCTCTTCCGGGTGAAGGCCGAAAGCTTGCGGTCCTCGGAATAATGGCCGAGCTGGGTGATTACGCCGAGAGTTCTTACCAACGCGTAGGCCGACTAGCTGCTGAAAAGAATCTTGCCTTGGTGGTCGTCGGTGAGGCTGCTGAGACCATCGCTACTTCAACTCGCGAGGTGGGTGGAAGTGCTGAATTTTTTCCCAATGCGGATGCTGCGGCATCCTTTCTTCCCCAACATTGCGCCCCAGGTGATCTGGTCCTTTTTAAGGGGTCACGAGCTGCCGCCATGGAGCGCGTGATGCAAACTGCTTTCCCTCCAAATTAGATGCTCTACTGGATTTATACACTTTGGAAAGATGCTCAGGTCAACGGTGCCGAGTGGGCTGAGACCTTTTCGTTTCTGCGACTTCTGGGTTATATTACCTTGAGAGCTGGATTCGCGGCGACTCTCGCGTTTGCCCTCACCTTGGCGCTCGGCGGCCGAGTGATTCGTAAGCTCATTTCGCTTAAAGTAGGGCAGCCTATCCGCACTGCAGCAGAGGTCCATAAACTCGCTGAGCTCCACGGCGGAAAAGCCGGAACTCCTACCATGGGTGGTATCATGATTCTTGGGACCATGTTGATCGCTGTTCTTGTTTGCGGCGACATTACTAATCCATTTCTCCTGGTGACTCTTGCGGTGACCTTCGCGCTCGGCGTTCTTGGTTTCCTCGATGACTACAAGAAGATCGTGAAAAAAAGTTCCGATGGCGTCAGTGGAAAGATGAAGCTCCTCTGGCAAGCCGCCGTTGGGCTTGGTGCGACGGTCTTCCTTCTTAACAACCCACTCACGAGCGAGTATCTCTTTTACTCCGGAGGGAAAATGATCGAACCGACCACGGCCAAGGTAACATCGGTCAGCTTCCCGTTGTTGACCTTCGTCATTCCTCTTGGGCTTTTGGCTATTCCTTTCTTTGTCGCATTGCTGATGGGAACTTCCAATGCCGTAAACCTCACCGATGGCCTCGATGGTCTTGCGACCGGTGTTACGATTACGGTGGCGATGGCTTATGCCATCATTTGCTACCTCAGTGGCACTCAGCCCGCCGCTGAGTATCTTAATATTTTCTACAACGCCCACCTCGCCGAACTTTCCATTCTAATGATGGCGCTTGTCGGGGCAGGCCTCGGCTTTCTCTGGTTCAATTGCCATCCCGCAAAAGTCTTCATGGGCGATACCGGATCACTGGCAATTGGTGGCGCTATTGGTATGACGGCGATCTGCGCCAAGCAGGAGCTGCTCCTCGTGATCATAGGTGGCGTTTTTGTGATGGAAGCAATGTCGGTCATCCTACAAGTCGGTTCCTTCAAGCTCCGGGGAAAGCGCATCTTCGCAATGGCTCCCATTCATCATCATTTCGAACTCCGGGGCTGGCATGAGAACCAGGTTATTATCCGCTTCTGGATTATCTCGATCCTCCTCAGTCTCTTCGGAATTGCTCTCTTAAAAGTCATCTAATGCTCGATCTTACCGGTCAGAATGTCGCCATTTTAGGCGCGGGCCGCAGTGGCCTTGCCGCTGCGAAACTCGCGTCTCGTTGTGGTGCTTTGGTTACGGTGTTCGATTCGCGTGGGCCGGAAGTCTTCACCTCGTTTCCTGAGGAATTAAAGACCCATGCCAATGCCACTGCTGAAACCGGTGCGGCCACGCTTTCCGATCTAGTCATTATCAGCCCGGGAATCGAAACCCAGGGAGAATTTGCGCAGTCTTTCGCCGTCAATAGCGGTGGACTCTGGGGGGAAATCGAACTCTCCTGGCGCTGTTACGCCGGCAAGACCATCGGGATCACCGGAACCAATGGCAAAACGACGACTGCCGAACTTGTCAACATTCTCGTGAGTGCAAATAGTATGAGCTGTCAGCCCTGCGGAAACTACGGAGTGCCCTTTGCGGAGGTTGTTCTGCAAGACGAGGTTCCCGAGGTGGTTGCTCTTGAGCTGAGTTCCTTCCAGCTGGAAACGACGGTCGATTTTAAACCCGACGCCGTCATTTGGCTCAATTTCTCAGCCGACCACATGGATCGCTACCACGATCTCATGGAATACTTTGAGGCCAAGCAACGCATCTTTGCCAAAGTTGATGACGAGACTCCCGTTGTGATTCGAGAAGGAGAGACGCTCCTTGCTCTTCCTGGATTACCAGGAAAAATTACGACCTTCTCGACCGAAGAAGAAGCCGACTGGTTCCTGCGGGGTGACGACATTTTCTGCGGAGACTCTCACTTCATTGACGTGAGTAAAACCCGCCTCCGTGGTCTCCATAATGCAGAGAATCTTATGGCTGCTTGCGCTGTGGTCGAGGGAATCACTCCCGAAGTCGCGCAAGCTGCGCTCGTTGATTATGCGCCTCCCGTTCATCGCTGCGAGCTGGTGGGAATATTTGATCAAGTTGAATGGCTTAATGATTCCAAGGCGACCAATCTCCATGCCTTGGAAGCCGCGCTCCGTTCGCAAAATCGCCCGACCATTTTGATCGCAGGAGGAAAGGAAAAGGGGCTCGACTATCAGCTGCTAGCACCTCTCCTCGCTGAGAAGGTCACCCAAGCGATTTTCTTTGGCGAGATTGGGGCTTCCATTGCCGTCAACTTCTTTGATGTCGTGCCCTGCGAAACGGTCGACACTCTTGAAGAAGCGGTGAAGTTTGCTGCCCAAAAAACGAAGCCCGGAGACGCGGTGCTTTTTTCCCCAGGCACCTCTTCCTTTGATCAATTTTCCGGCTACGAAGCGCGCGGAGACGCCTTTAAATCTGCCGTCCTTTCTCTTCCATAATTCTCTCATCAAAAACCCAACCAACCGATGAAACTTAACCCACAACTCCAGAAAAAAAGAAAAGCTCCGAAAGGCCCCGGCTTGCGCATCTTGAATGCTTCGACCGGAAATCATAAGCGCCGTAAGCAACGTGCCGCGACTGCCACCGGCGATGATTTTGGCGAAGTGCCCGGCGTCGGTGTTGCCCGTGCCTTGGTTGTTATTTTGCTCCTGCACGTTGTTGCGATCGGCGGCATCGCCTGGCACAGCAAGTGGAGCAAAGAGAATGTTCTCAAGGCCACACCATCGGCTGCCACGAAACCAAGTGAAAGCGAAAAGCCCAAGCTGGTCCCAGGAGGGAAGCATGGCTTCGTCGAGCGCGGCGACAACTACCTCATCATTGCTGGCAAACATGGGGTCGATGTCGAAGCCTTAAAATTGGCGAACAATTCGGCGGCCCTCTCTCCCGGACTACGGATCAATATTCCGCCACGTCGGGTGGAGGCCTCCACGCCTTCCGAGTTGGCTATTGGTGATCAGACTCCAGCCGTTTCTATTCCGCCGGTTAGTCTCTTGGAGCGTCCGCTCATTCAGTCTGGCCCGAATGAGACTCAGCAAGGAAGCCGTTCCGGTCCTCTTGTAGCTGTCGAGTCGACTCTTCCTTCTCGACCGGCTCCTGAAAGTGAACCTGTCCTGATCAAACCTCGTATTCGTCACCTCGAAACGCCGACGCCCAAGGTGGCTCCTCGTGCCATTCCTGTTGATGAGCCTCTCTCGGGTAAGACTTATCTTGTTGTCAAGGGCGATAGCATCTGGGGGCTTTCCAAGAAGTTTGGCGTGTCTGAGGAGAGCCTCATGTCAATTAATGGGATTTCAGATCCCACCAAACTCCGCCTCGGAGTCACTCTCAAGATTCCCGTTCGTTAGTTCTCATGGGAAAAGGTGCCTCCATCTTCCTTTGTTTCGCTGTAGCCGCTCTCATCACCGTGGGTTTGGTCATGCTGGCGAGTGCAAGCGCAAAGTGGGACACCAATGATGAGCAATACTACTACCTCACTCGTCAAGCCCGTTGGTTGGTCGTCGGCATGGTGGGGCTGGGGCTGATTGCTTTCATGGACTACCGCTTTCTTAAGAAGGGCGCCCCTTACTTCTTCGGAATAGCCGTTTTGGCTCTCATCGGTTGTTACATTCCTGGGATTGGGGATGCCGCAAAAGGAGAGAGTCGTTGGATTGTTCTTCCCTTGCTGGGTCGTTTTCAGCCATCGGAACCTGCCAAATTAGTGGTGATGATTGCGCTGGCCGCTTGGTTTGCCAAGCATCAGGCAGAGACGAAAACTTTAATCAAAGGTTTCATTACCCCCGGTCTTATTTTGGGAATTCCGCTTCTTCTTATCCTCTTTGAGAAGGACATGGGAACTGCGGTCGGTCTCGGTGCCGCAGGTTTAATGGTGCTCTTTATCGCCGGAACGCGCATTTGGTATCTCGCACCTACGATTGCTGCTGGTGCCGTGGGATTTGTCCTGATGGTTCAAAATAGCCCCAACCGCATGGAGCGTTGGAAAGCATTTCTTGAGCCCGAAAAATACCGAGAAGGTGCCGGATGGCAGCAAGCGATGGCGCTTGAAGCCTTCGGAAATGGTGGGCCTTCGGGAGTGGGACTCGGTAATGGTATCGTCAAGCAGATGAACTTCCCGGAGCATCATACGGACTTTATTTTTCCGGTTATCGGTGAGGAATTGGGCCTCATCGTGACTTTGGGGATCGTCTTTTGTTTCGTTGTCATCTTTCTCGTGGGCGTTGGGATTTCCCTCCATGCCTCTGATCTCTTCGGTCGCATTCTGGGCTTGGGGGTCACCGGAATCATCGTCGTTCCAGCGATGATGAATATCGGAGTAACTACCTCCATGATTCCCAACACCGGACTCCCGCTTCCCTTCGTGAGTTATGGTGGATCGAACCTCGTCTTCACCCTCGCGATGGTCGGCGTCCTCCTGAGTATTCTTAGGCGATCTGTCATCGTCGACGGACGAGAGATCCCAGCGGTGAAGGAGAAGAAGGTGGAGCTGCGTCTCTGAGGGAGAGTTGCCGTCAATTCCCCCTGAGCTGCTGATCATGGACAGGGAGCCTGTACGATAGCGCGACGCTACTTCACAGCAGCGGGTCCCCAGACTTTTTTCATGACAGCGAAGGCCTTAGGGTCGAATTCCTTCAGCTCGGCAGCGACGAAGGGGTAGAAGTCATTGTGGTAAAGGTAGGCCTCGGTGGCTTCGGCGAAGTATTCCTTGTGATTGGTGGCGGCGTAGTGGCGCACGGTGCGCCCCGTGTAGAGTTTTACTTTTTCAAGGATTCCTTTTTCCATGGCAGCGTCGTAGGCAGCGATCACTTTCTTATCATCAAAACTAAGTATCTGATCGTGGTAGGCGTGGGCCAATTCGTGAAGGATGACGGCCGGATGTTTGAGCAGTTGGTCGCGCGAGAAAAGGGCGGCGGCGCGAGTGATGTGGACTTTTTTAGCCAAGCGGGTGTCGTATCCGCGTCCTTCCAGCCAGCCTGCTCCGGGATGGTATTGCATGCCCGTGAGTTCAGGATGTTGATGTTCGAGCCAGATCTCCATCTTTTTCATCTTGGTCAGGGGCTCTTCGGGGAGGAGGATGGAAATTCGCTGAAGATGGTTGGCCAACATCTTGATCGCCTTCACGCCTTCTTCCTCGTTTTTACCATCTTTGAGAAGGGAGGGATCGACATGGACGGTCCAACCTTCGATGTTTTTCAGCACGGGTTCGATCCAGCCGATTTTCTCAGGTGGGGCCTCGTTCTTCTTATCGCCTAGGGCAAACCAGGCGGAAGAAGCAAGGACGACGAGTGGGGCAGTGAGACGAATGAGACGTCGCGAAAAAGAGCGCGGACGCGAAAGGGAAGTGGACTTGGAAAACATAGGATCAAGGGAGTTTACGGATTACCAATCCGCAGTATTGCATCCTGTTCGGGGAATCTATTGACTGCAACTTATGAAATGTCTTCAGATTGCTTTTGCGATGATCATGAATCTGTCCCTTGGCGCCGCAGAAAAGAAACCGAACATTCTCCTGCTCTTTGCTGATGATCTGGGGCGCTATGCTTCAGCCTATTCGAGCGATTCACAACCTTCGGTTAACGACATCATCTCAACGCCGACCTTTGATCGTCTCGCAGCTGAGGGAGTGCTCGCGACGAATGTATTTGTTTCCGCGCCATCGTGTTCGCCTTGTCGTGCGTCTTTGATTTCCGGGAGACATTTCTTCACGAATGGTTCCTGTTCGCAGTTGCATCACCGGTGGCACGGGCCTGATGAAACTGATCCTTGGAATGAGATCACCGGTTATGCCGAGATTCTTCAGAAAAATGGCTACCACATTGGACTGACGCACAAGGATCATGTTCGCGGCAAGCGCTTTGGACCGCAGTTCAACAAGGCCGGCCGCAAGGTGAATTCATTTTCACAGAATGTCAGCAACTCCAAGGATGTGCCGAAAGCCAAGGAAGCACTTTATGAAGAGTGCCGTGCGAACTTTCGCAACTTCCTCGCGAAGCGTAAAAAAGGTCAACCGTTTCTTTATCACTTTCATCCCACCAATCCCCATCGTTTGTGGACGAGAGGTTCTGGAAAGAATCTCTGGAATCTCGATCCGGAAAAATTGAAGGGCAAGATGCCGACCTTCCTTCCCGACGTTCCGGTGGTGCGTGAGGACTTGGCTGATTACCTCGGCGAGGCAATGGCCTTTGATGAATGCTGCCGCGTTCTCCTCGAGGTGCTTAAGGCGACGGGCGAATATGATAACACGCTCATTGTGATCTCCGGTGATCACGGAGCTCCGGGGTTTCCGCGTGGTAAAACCAATTGTTACGACTTCGGTGCGAGGGTTCTTTTTGCGGCCCGCTGGCCGGAGAAGATCCAGGCGGCCCAGACTTTGAAAAAGCCGATCTCGCTCATCGATCTTGCTCCGACTTTCCTCGCGGCGGCCGGGGTTGAGAAAGCTGAAACCATGCATGGTGAAAATCTCCTTCCCGCACTCGGCTCAGGTGATCACTCAGGTCTCCGTTCCTGGGCACTCATTGGCCGGGAGGTGCATGTCGAGTCCGCCCGTGCCCGCCAGTTACCTTATTCCATGCGGTCGATCCGGACTGCTGATTACCTCTATATTATCAATTTCACTCCGGATCGGGAGCCCATGGGAGACCTTCTGGCATTGACGAAGGGATCTCTTGATTTTGATGCTCTCGCAAAAAACACCCGTCTCACCTACGCTGATGTTGATGCTGGTCCGACCAAGGCTTTCATGGTGCTCAATCGCGATAAGCCCGAGTTTAAAACCCAATGGGATCTTGGCTTCGGACCACGTCCTGCCGAGGAGCTCTACGAACTTAAGAGTGATTCCCACCAGATCAAGAATCTCGCGGGCGATGCGGAGTATCATGAAATTAGAGCTGTTCTCCGTGCGAAGCTAATGGCTGAACTGACAAAGCACAACGACCCCCGTTTGAATGGCAATCAGTTTGATTACCCACCTTATTGCAAGGAGGGGTTAGAGAAGAAGTGATCAAGGAGAACCTTGTTTCTTTATCTTGCTTCTCTCATTTTTCTTTGTTGTTCCGAGCAAGTTCCAACAACAATCATACACAAATTACCGTCTCTAAAATCAATGATAATTCGAATCAAAATTATCTTTAAAAAGGTTTCTCTTCTCATGAAGCCTTAGTCTTCGTTTCATGCACGGCGCCCGCTCCTTCGAGTCCTTTTGTGGACGGAGTTCCCACTATGTTACGCGACAAGTTGACCTCCACGAGATCGGCGAGCTGATTGGTCCCGAAGATTTGGACCTCCGTTGTAATGGGTGACCTTTAGGCGGAAGTTCTCAACATGCCTCCGGCCCATGTGGACGAGGGTGGCTGGAGGAGCGCCAACGGCCTTCTGTCCGGGAGATTCGGGGACGATCTCATTTACGAGTGCCACCATAGCTGGGTTCAGGCGTCTCTCAATGAGACAATTACGCAGGAAACGAGAAAGAACAGTTGAGCGAGTTAGGAAAGCCAAAATTTCCCCATTTAGGACCACGCTAGGAACCTGTTCCTAAGACTCCTCTTCAAGTGCGGCTCGCAGATCGTTGGCCGCTGAAGATGCGCTATCAGAGGAATCCTCGATGGTGAAGCCTTCAAATTTATCTTCTTCCAATTCGCCGGTGATTCGCGGCTGGTTCGCGAGTGAGGAAATATCGACGGGAGATTCCAAGGTCGTGTTTGATTCTGCCGCTTCGAGATTTTCGAACTTACGGGCGGAAGGAAGAACGCGGGTCTCCAGTGAGCCGACGGCAGCGTTGTAGGACTTGACGGAGGTGTCCAGGGCACGACCGACCTTTGAGAGATGGTTAGAAAAGATGGAAAGTCGTTTGTGCAGTTCGCGGCCGACATCGGAAATTTTACGCGCATTCTCGGCGAGCGCTTCTTGTCGCCAGCCGTAGGAGACGGCCCGAAGAAGAGCGATGAGCGTGGTGGGGGTGGCCAAGATGACATTCTGGTCCACGCCCTGTTCCAAGAGGGTTGAATCCTGGGTGAGGGCCGCCGAGAAGAAGGACTCGGAGGGGAGAAAGAGGACGACGAATTCCGGTGCGGGCTGGAATTGTGATTGGTAGTTTTTGGAAGAAAGCTGGCGAATATGGGTGGAGACTTGCTTCGCGTGTCGGGCGAGATGAGCGGCGCGCTCGTCGTCATTTTCAGCCTCGAGGGCGTCGAGATAGGCCGCCATCGGCGTCTTAGAATCGACGACAATCTTCTTTCCGCCCGGGAGATTGACGATGAGATCGGGACGTAATTTTTTGCCTTCGTCGGTGGTGGTGGACGTTTGGGTAGTGAAGTCGCAGTGCTGCTGCATCCCCGCCATTTCGACGACCCGTAGAAGCTGCATCTCGCCCCACTGGCCGCGGCCGGTGGGCTGGCGGAGGGCCTTGACGAGCTGGGAGGTTTCTTTTTGAAGACCTTTTTGTGAAAGATGAAGCTGGACAACCTGTTCCTTGAGCGTGGCGTAGGCACCTTCGCGGACTTTCTCGATTTCGCCGATCCGGCTCTGCATTTTTTCGAGGGATTCGGCGACCGGTTTGACGAGGTGGGCGACGGCTTGTTCGCGTTTTGCGAGTTCTCCCTGAGCCTGTTTTTGTTCGGTCTGGAAAGTGCTTTTGGCGAGGTGAAGGAATTGCTGCTGGGAGAGCTTGAGGGTGTCGGAGGAGAGGGCCTTGAAGGTATCGGTAAAACGTTCTTCTACCGTGTTGAGAAGATCGGTCGTTTCGAGGTGCCGTGTTTGCTGGGCCTGGACTTGATGCTCAAGTTCGCCTTGGCGTTTGAGTAGAAGGGATTGCTCGTGGCGAAGCTGTGTGATGTCGTCTTTTAACGCTGCTTCCGCTGCTTCTAGATCGACGATCGCTTTCTCGTCAGACCGCTGGCGCTCCCGCGCGGTAGCGTTGACCGAGCTGAGCCGGACCATCAGAATGAGAAAGGCGAGAAGGAAGCCTGCGACCGCAGAAGCGGCGACAAGGGTGAATTCAGGTTGAGTGAGTGAGGCGAGCATTGGATTAGCTTCTTGCGGTTGTCGATTAAGGTGCTTTCTTAACAGGATATCGGCGCAAGGCAAAGGCTAGGCACGATCATCAACTCAAACTTAATTAAAGACAATGTCCCATTCACTTCCCGATCTCGGCTACGCACATGATGCGTTGGAACCTTATATCGATGCCCGCACCATGGAAATTCACCACGGAAAGCACCACAATGCTTACGTGACCAATCTCAATGGCGCTCTCGAGGGCAACGCTGACCTTGCAGGTCTCTCGCTCAAAGAACTTCAGGCGAAGATCGCCGATATCCCCGCACTTCGTAACAACGGCGGCGGTCACTTCAATCACAGCCTTTTCTGGAAGGTGATTGCTCCCGGTGGTGCAAGTGCTCCTTCGGGCGAGCTTGCTGCGAAAATCGACGAAGCTTTTGGGTCTTTCGATTCCTTTAAAGAGTCCTTCGCCAAGGCGGGGATGACTCGTTTTGGATCCGGTTGGGCATGGCTCGGCCTCAAGTCCGATGGTTCTGTCGGCGTCTGCTCGACTCCCAACCAGGACAACCCGCTCATGGGTGAGGCTGCAGGGACGTGCGGCTGCACTCCGATCCTCGGTCTCGATGTCTGGGAGCACGCCTACTACCTGAACTACCAGAACCGTCGTCCCGACTACATCTCTGCATTCTGGAGTGTCGTGAACTGGGACGTCGTAGCTGCCAATTACGAGGCGGCCAAGTAAGCGGTATTTTTTCAAAGGGCGCCCCGGGAGAAATCCTTGGGCGTCTTTTTTAAATTTCGCCAGCTTGCTGAGTTCCGGCGGAATCGAGAGTGGTTTCGTAGCTGATAGTGCCAATTCCAATTGCTTGTTCCACACTGGAAT
>FLMP01000758.1_pt1 | contig 10073 bp, 2 predicted proteins | sample 887161 | NCBI WGS metagenome assembly FLMP01 (sample SAMEA4017660, study PRJEB14154) | seawater metagenome
ATCCGTTCCCATTTTCCAATGCTCAACACAGCTGCTGCTGATGAGCATGTCCCCGACATCGAACGATGCATCCGTACCGTGAAAGAACGCACCCGTGCCACTTACTGCACCATGCCCTTCAAATATATCCCCCGACTCATGCTGATTCACATGGTTAAAAACGCTGTGCTTTGGCTCAACGCCTTTCCAGCGAATGATGGTGTCTCTCCAAATCATTCTCCCCGATACATTTTGTTGGGCCGAGAGCTCACCTACGCCAAGCACATTCAACTAGAATTTGGACAATATGTACAATCTCATGAAGAACATGACAATAGCATGGGGAATCGCACCATGGGAGCCATCTGTCTTGGACCAACTGGAAGCACTCAAGGAAATCACTGGTTCATGTCTTTAACCTCTGGAGCTCGTGTCATACGTCGTGAATGGACAGAACTCCCTATGCCAACTGATGTTATCAATCGAGTCAACCAAATGGGACGTGACCAACACATGCCGTCCACCATTACCTATTCCAACCGTCGAGGCGATGAATTTTTAGACACAATCAATGAATTTGATGATGCAACTGATCTCGACGACAGCACCCATGGTTCCATGTCTACTGACGATGACGAATCTCTATACTTTGATGACCCTGATGCTGATTCCTCCGACGATTCCGATAATGAATTTTTAGATTACATTAATGATGGTGATGATGATTCTCTCGCCGATCCATATGAAGATTATGCCTACAATCAACATCCAGATCAACAAGAAGATGATCTCCAAATTGACGAACCTCAACATGAAGCTCAACAGGAGGATGAAGAGGAAGTTGATGAAGACGACTCTCATGCGGATCCACAGGCAAACGATGATAATGGATCCATCCGATCTAATGAATCTTTTCATTTTCCAGATGCGACTTTGGATATCCTTCACCCAACCTTAGATGACACATCCGTGCCTATTGAAACTACAGGAGTGGACGATCACTCAATTGCATCTACAGGAGTGGATAAAGATGCAGAAGTAGATGCACAATCCATCACATCTACAGGAGTGGATGAACAACCAACCGGATCACCACCAACTCTCTACGAATTATTCCAAGATGCTGAGAGCAAGGGCCGCCAAGGGGCGACCGACAACAACATTCGTACAGATAAACGCCAGCCTGCTCCCAAACGTGATCCTGATTTTATTTATTCAGTCGAATCGTTCATTGACGGCGCCAGACTTGCTCACCACATCCCAGAAGAAACGTTTCTCGCTGCACTTGCCCCCCATGCTGATGAACTAGTAAGTTACCTCACTGAACAAATGACTGCCAAGAAGGGATTGAAACTTTTTGGTGAAGAAGGTGTTGCAGCACTACAGAAAGAACTGCATCAACTACTCTACAGAGAGGTCATGCATCCAGTTCCAGCGAAATCTCTTACTTTTGATCAACGCAAAGCTGCACTGAAGTACCTGATGTTCCTTAAGGAGAAAAGGTCTGGTAAAGTAAAAGGTCGCGGCTGTGCTGATGGCCGAAAGCAACGAGTCTACAAAACCAAAGAGGAAACATATGCACCAACAGTTTCATCCGAAGCTATGTTCATCACTGCAATCTTTGATGCTCTTGAAGGACGTGACGTGGCCATCGTGGATATCCCAGGAGCCTTCATGCAGGCAGATATCGATGAGCTCATCCATGTGAAATTAGAAGGAGAACTTGTAGACCTCATCATCAAACTTGATCCGAGTTATGCCGAGTACATCACCTATGAAAAGAACAAAAAGGTGATCTATACAGAACTGGACAAAGCTCTATATGGGACAATGCAAGCAGCTCTACTTTTCTGGAAGAAACTATCAGGTTACTTGGTTGATGAACTAGGTTTCACTACCAACCCTTATGACACTTGTGTAGTCAACAAGAAAATCAAAGGGGAACAGTTCACAATCTGCTGGCATGTTGATGACCTAAAACTATCTCACAAGTCTCCAGCTGTCGTATCTAAGGTTATCAAGGATCTCCAAAGAGAATTTGGAAAGGAAGCACCTCTCACAGTCCAACGTGGTAAAGTTTTTGACGACTATCTGGGCATGAAAATGGATTTTTCTAATCCTGGCAAGGTCATCTTCTCCATGATTGATTACATCGAACGACTCATTGCAGAATCACCTGAAGACTTACTTAAAGGTCCATGTGCAACACCAGCAGCCAATCATCTATTTCATGTGAATGACAAAGCCGAACCACTCTCCCAACATGATGCTGAAGTATACCACCATTTGACTGCAATGCTTCTCTATTTAGCCAAAAAAACACGTCCTGACATCCAAACAGCTGTTTCTTTTCTTTCTACCAGGGTACAGGCATCAACTGTTGATGATTGGAGGAAACTTGGTCGATGTATCAGATACCTTTCTGTGACTAAGGATCTCCCATTGACACTAGAGGCCGACCCTGATGGTATTATCCAGTGGTGGGTAGATGCATCTTATGCTGTACACCCTAATATGCGAAGCCACACTGGAGCCACCTTCACCCTTGGCAAAGGCAGTCCATACTCCATCTCCACTAAACAAAAGATCAACACCCGTAGCTCAACAGAAGCTGAACTGGTCGGAGTAAATGATGCAATGGCTCTGATTCTATGGACCAGACTTTTCATCAAGTCACAAGGCTATGACATTAAGGATAACATTGTCTATCAAGATAATCAGAGCACTATTCTACTGGCTAATAATGGAAAGAAGTCTAGTTCTAAAAAGACTCGGCACATCGAAATCAGATACTTCTTCATCACTGATAACATTCGTCGCAATAACATGCGAGTTGAATACTGTCCTACTGATAAAATGAGAGCAGATTGCATGACCAAGCCACTTCAAGGAACTGCTTTCAAGACTTATCGTCAAGAGATGATGAATCTGTAACTAAAGCCATCATCCATGAAACGACAGGAGTGTGTTGGACCAAATATGGTCGCACAAATGTCCATTTAATATTTGTTCTTGTCCCCGTGGAAGATATAGCCTATCATTCCACTAGGCCTATTCGTCGTCATGAATGAGGCCATTCAATGTGATAAAGATATCACTTCAATATAATAAAAACTCAACTAATTGCAAGAAAGATCTCACTCTTTCTTGCAAACCGTAGGTTACCTTTTTATAAGTGTGAGTTACATTGTAGACGTATATTTGTATAAACTACAATATTCCTTTAGTCTCTCTGTTCCAACATTTGCAAGAAAGAGAATTTGACAATGTCAGAGGACCCTGGTGGACAATCGCCGCAGGATGTGCCGTCCTCCGGGAATAACAACAATCGTCAACGAACTCGTGGAAGACGTACGACTCCTCGCCATGAAGCTTTCGATGGTGACACTGCAGCCTTGAAGGGTTACGTCTACGACACCAAGATTGGTGCAAAGGACGAATTCCCAAGAGTAACCGAGCAAATTGGACTTCATATGTCCCAAAATGCTACTGGAGCTGGAGAATTTATCAATGCCTTCAATCCCACGAACCTTGGCTTCAAAATGCTAGAATATCCAACGGACATCGATGAAACCGCAACCTGGTCTGCGCAACAAATATGGAAGGAGGAACGCAAGAGAATCACCGATCAGACGATGCATCGAAAATTGAATATCGAGAAAGCTTACGGTATTGTATATGGACAATGCTCTCCCAGCATGAGAGACATCCTTGAGGCAGATCCTACGTTCCACAAAGTCAAGAGTGCTCTCGATGTTATTGCTCTATTGAAACTAATACGCGATTCATTATTTGTCGGAAGCTCCAACAGGAAAAAGCCAGAATTGGACACGCAAGAAGCCATGCTCTCTGTCCTCGCCTTCAAACAATCCAGAAACATGACTGATTCGAAGTACCTAGAGAAATTCAAGGCGAACGTCGAGAGAGTCAAGCACCTGGGATTAGGTCTTGGTGAACACCAATCCAAGCTGGACGAAATTCTCAAAGACAAGGCTGCTGATGTATCCAATCCAACCGAAGACGAAATTAATGCTGCGAAAGAAACCGCAAGTGACGAATTCTACGCAGTTCTGTTCATCAAGAATGCTAACGAGTATCGGTACAGAGAACTACAAACATCTCTCTACAATGCCTACACAAGGGGAACAAACGAGTACCCGACATCAATTCCAGAAGCCTACAGATTTATGATTAATCATAAACCATCAAGTCGAACCAACCTTCAGACAGATAATGAACGTGGTGTAGCCTTCTACACCGATGACGACAATGACGGAACCTATGATCGCGGTAATGACCAAGGCCGTGGTGGCAGAAATTCTGGAAGAGGTCGTGGCAGAGGCCGTGGTAGAGGCTGTGGCCGTGGCAGAGGCAATGGCACTCCCAATAACCGTAGACCACAACCTGATGACCAACCACAAGATGAAGTCAACATGACACAACCAGAAGATCAGCCTGTAGATAATGATAATAACAATCAAGTTAATCGTTACTCACGCTCCCATCATAGATCTTATCAAGCTGTCGTTCACTTTCAGGAAGACAGACTTGAACCTACTTCTATTGCACTTGACAGTGCATCCTCCGTCAACATTTTCTCCAACAAGAATATGTTGCACGACATTCACTCTGTGAATGAGCATGAGTGGTTACCCATCATCACTGTTGGTAACGAGGTTATACACCTTAAACAACAGGGATTCCTTGGAGACTACCCCGAACCTGTATGGTTCCATCCTCAAGGCGGAGCCAACATCCTGTCCTTGTGTAATGTGAAGCAGCACTTCCATGTCACCATGGATACTTCTGTTGATGATGCATTTTTCGTAAAGATGCACACAGGCCATCACATTCGATTCAGTGCAGCTAGCAACGGCATCTATGTACTCGATCGTGACTCGGTGACCTCGTGGACGAATCAACAATCAAACAAACCGACTGATTTCTCCCCAGCTCCTGTATATTTTGATACAGTCGAGCAAATCAAGAAACAGTACCCGCGACGCGTGTACCAACGTGCGATCCGCGCTCGTAAATTTCAAAACATCACGAAGCAGAGCACTCGCAACATGTCCGACGTGGGCATCACACATCTGCGCGACTGCCCCGTCACAAAATCCGACATCATTGCCGCTGATCACATCTTCGGGCCAAATTTAAGCAATCTGAAAGGAAAAACGGTCCGGACCATGCCGCACCACGTACTCGGAAATCTTGATCCGATACCGGCGCACGTCCAGACGAATCATTCCAACGTCACGTTGTGTATTGACATCATGTTTGTCAACAAAATTCCTTTCTTCATCACCATCTCTCGCGATTTGAAGTTTATCACTGTCGAGGCTTTGTCTAACCGCAACATCACCACTATTATTCAAAAAACCAAGAGCGTCGTAAAAATCTATCGCCAACGAGGACTTTCCGTGACAACCATCCTTGCTGACCATGAATTCGAGCCGATCCGTTCCCATTTTCCAATGCTCAACACAGCTGCTGCTGATGAGCATGTCCCCGACATCGAACGATGCATCCGTACCGTGAAAGAACGCACCCGTGCCACTTACTGCACCATGCCCTTCAAATATATCCCCCGACTCATGCTGATTCACATGGTTAAAAACGCTGTGCTTTGGCTCAACGCCTTTCCAGCGAATGATGGTGTCTCTCCAAATCATTCTCCCCGATACATTTTGTTGGGCCGAGAGCTCACCTACGCCAAGCACATTCAACTAGAATTTGGACAATATGTACAATCTCATGAAGAACATGACAATAGCATGGGGAATCGCACCATGGGAGCCATCTGTCTTGGACCAACTGGAAGCACTCAAGGAAATCACTGGTTCATGTCTTTAACCTCTGGAGCTCGTGTCATACGTCGTGAATGGACAGAACTCCCTATGCCAACTGATGTTATCAATCGAGTCAACCAAATGGGACGTGACCAACACATGCCGTCCACCATTACCTATTCCAACCGTCGAGGCGATGAATTTTTAGACACAATCAATGAATTTGATGATGCAACTGATCTCGACGACAGCACCCATGGTTCCATGTCTACTGACGATGACGAATCTCTATACTTTGATGACCCTGATGCTGATTCCTCCGACGATTCCGATAATGAATTTTTAGATTACATTAATGATGGTGATGATGATTCTCTCGCCGATCCATATGAAGATTATGCCTACAATCAACATCCAGATCAACAAGAAGATGATCTCCAAATTGACGAACCTCAACATGAAGCTCAACAGGAGGATGAAGAGGAAGTTGATGAAGACGACTCTCATGCGGATCCACAGGCAAACGATGATAATGGATCCATCCGATCTAATGAATCTTTTCATTTTCCAGATGCGACTTTGGATATCCTTCACCCAACCTTAGATGACACATCCGTGCCTATTGAAACTACAGGAGTGGACGATCACTCAATTGCATCTACAGGAGTGGATAAAGATGCAGAAGTAGATGCACAATCCATCACATCTACAGGAGTGGATGAACAACCAACCGGATCACCACCAACTCTCTACGAATTATTCCAAGATGCTGAGAGCAAGGGCCGCCAAGGGGCGACCGACAACAACATTCGTACAGATAAACGCCAGCCTGCTCCCAAACGTGATCCTGATTTTATTTATTCAGTCGAATCGTTCATTGACGGCGCCAGACTTGCTCACCACATCCCAGAAGAAACGTTTCTCGCTGCACTTGCCCCCCATGCTGATGAACTAGTAAGTTACCTCACTGAACAAATGACTGCCAAGAAGGGATTGAAACTTTTTGGTGAAGAAGGTGTTGCAGCACTACAGAAAGAACTGCATCAACTACTCTACAGAGAGGTCATGCATCCAGTTCCAGCGAAATCTCTTACTTTTGATCAACGCAAAGCTGCACTGAAGTACCTGATGTTCCTTAAGGAGAAAAGGTCTGGTAAAGTAAAAGGTCGCGGCTGTGCTGATGGCCGAAAGCAACGAGTCTACAAAACCAAAGAGGAAACATATGCACCAACAGTTTCATCCGAAGCTATGTTCATCACTGCAATCTTTGATGCTCTTGAAGGACGTGACGTGGCCATCGTGGATATCCCAGGAGCCTTCATGCAGGCAGATATCGATGAGCTCATCCATGTGAAATTAGAAGGAGAACTTGTAGACCTCATCATCAAACTTGATCCGAGTTATGCCGAGTACATCACCTATGAAAAGAACAAAAAGGTGATCTATACAGAACTGGACAAAGCTCTATATGGGACAATGCAAGCAGCTCTACTTTTCTGGAAGAAACTATCAGGTTACTTGGTTGATGAACTAGGTTTCACTACCAACCCTTATGACACTTGTGTAGTCAACAAGAAAATCAAAGGGGAACAGTTCACAATCTGCTGGCATGTTGATGACCTAAAACTATCTCACAAGTCTCCAGCTGTCGTATCTAAGGTTATCAAGGATCTCCAAAGAGAATTTGGAAAGGAAGCACCTCTCACAGTCCAACGTGGTAAAGTTTTTGACGACTATCTGGGCATGAAAATGGATTTTTCTAATCCTGGCAAGGTCATCTTCTCCATGATTGATTACATCGAACGACTCATTGCAGAATCACCTGAAGACTTACTTAAAGGTCCATGTGCAACACCAGCAGCCAATCATCTATTTCATGTGAATGACAAAGCCGAACCACTCTCCCAACATGATGCTGAAGTATACCACCATTTGACTGCAATGCTTCTCTATTTAGCCAAAAAAACACGTCCTGACATCCAAACAGCTGTTTCTTTTCTTTCTACCAGGGTACAGGCATCAACTGTTGATGATTGGAGGAAACTTGGTCGATGTATCAGATACCTTTCTGTGACTAAGGATCTCCCATTGACACTAGAGGCCGACCCTGATGGTATTATCCAGTGGTGGGTAGATGCATCTTATGCTGTACACCCTAATATGCGAAGCCACACTGGAGCCACCTTCACCCTTGGCAAAGGCAGTCCATACTCCATCTCCACTAAACAAAAGATCAACACCCGTAGCTCAACAGAAGCTGAACTGGTCGGAGTAAATGATGCAATGGCTCTGATTCTATGGACCAGACTTTTCATCAAGTCACAAGGCTATGACATTAAGGATAACATTGTCTATCAAGATAATCAGAGCACTATTCTACTGGCTAATAATGGAAAGAAGTCTAGTTCTAAAAAGACTCGGCACATCGAAATCAGATACTTCTTCATCACTGATAACATTCGTCGCAATAACATGCGAGTTGAATACTGTCCTACTGATAAAATGAGAGCAGATTGCATGACCAAGCCACTTCAAGGAACTGCTTTCAAGACTTATCGTCAAGAGATGATGAATCTATAATTAAAGCCATCATCCATGAAACGACAGGAGTGTGTTGGACCAAATATGGTCGCACAAATGTCCGTTTAATATTTGTTCTTGTCCCTGTGGAAGTTATAGCCTATCATTCCACTAGGCCTATTCGTCGTCATGAATGAGGCCATTCAATGTGATAAAAATCTCACCTAATTGCAAGAAAGATCTCACTCTTTCTTGCAAACCGTAGGTTACCTTATTATAGTGTGAGTTACATTGTAGACGTCTATTTGTATTAACTACAATATTCCTTTAGTCTCCCTGTTCCAACAGTAATCAAAGAAAAAATTGCATTCTTCCACCATGATGATTCTGCAAGCATCCGGCAAATACTTGGCGCTCAACCAAACGCTGTACCAAAACTTGAGATGCTTCTCAGTCTCTACTCCTTCTGTCGAAGCCAAGTTCTTTGTTCCTAGAGCCGAGCGCTCTGGTGCGAATGCAGTCTTCCAGCAATGCCAGAATGAGAGACTTGTTCGCCCCAACCGTTATTCTCCTGCTCGAGAACTCAACTACACCCCCGAACACTGGCAAAAGCACAAGAATGTTTGGCGACGTCTTCGGCACATGAAGAATATCTTCAAGTCGAGTCCTTTTCAGCGACTTTCCTTTTCGGATCTCTTCATCACCGCTACCTCAGCGACTGCTCTCACCTATTATAATACTGAGATAGCTACAACCTTTTCGGAACAGGTAGCGATGGATGGATCTGCCATGGCGGGAGCCACTACTGTAATTGGTCTTCTGGCTGCCTTTCGTTTGAATGGAAGCTATGGAAGGTACGACGAGGGACGCAAGTTCTGGGGAGAAATTAATAATGCTTCCAGGGATTTAGCGGGTAACGCCATGATGTGGCTAGAGACTTCAGAGCAAAAGGATCGAATGCTTAAACTCGTCAAGGCCTTTCCGGTAGCCATGCAGTGGCATCTAAATGATAAAGGCGGGCATTACACTGCCACAAGAAAAGACCCCGAGTTCAATGAACAAATGTTTGCCGAGTATTACGCGGAGATGAAGGACATCTTCAAGGACGAGAAAGACTATGACTTTATTCAGATAGTTGGGGCTCGCGAAACGGGTGCTCATGTTCCGATTGGTATTACATCAGTCATGCGAAAGATTATTGCAGAAAATGGAACATGGGTGGATCCAATTTATAATTGCGAAATGGATGAGCAAGTGCAGCGATTGGTGGGGTGTATGGGAAAGTGTGAGCGTGTCCTAAGAACGCCAATGCCGACTTGCTTTACTCGCCATACATCACGCCTCATGTTTCTATGGTCCAATCTTTTGCCGTTTGCCATGTATGGAGCATGCGGTCCTTTGGGAACACTGCCAGCTTCCTTGATGGTTTCCTACGCAATAATGGGTATCGAAGATATAGGAGTTCAGCTGGAAGAGCCGTTTAATATCTTGCCCTTGCGTCAGTATGCCGAAGGAATTTATGCTGGCGTTGATAGCATCCGAGACAGCTACGAGATGAGAGGCCCTTACAAGGATGAAAGAGACCTGGACACTGTAATGTCTGCTGGAATCGCAATAGCTTCTCTCTCCCAGCCCCAAAACCCACAAGTGAATGGAGTCAGACCTAGACGAAAGATGAGTAAGAACAAGAAGAGCCTCAAGAATAGATCAACAGTTGATCTGGAAGGAGAGTTTTACGAAGGCCGCCACCACCATGCAACCATGTGAATGAAAAATAGAAAA
>FLMP01000761.1_pt1 | contig 10061 bp, 9 predicted proteins | sample 887161 | NCBI WGS metagenome assembly FLMP01 (sample SAMEA4017660, study PRJEB14154) | seawater metagenome
GTATCTACAATCAATGCCTCTCGAATATCTCATGACACAAGTGCAACTTTCACAAGTAACATTCAAACCAGGAGAGACTCAAAAAACATTCATGATCAACTTCAAAAACCCTGTACGACAGTTGTTTTTTATCGGTAAGAAAGGTACTGAACACGTGAAGATTGAACATGTCAAACTCGACTTCAACGATATGAATGTCATCGACGCTGACCATTTATTTTTAACATATGAACAACCATTGTTACATCATGTAAACAGCCCCGAAGATGGGTATCCATTTGGGGTGTATAGTTTCGCAGATAGGCCTGATTTACACACACCATCTGGTCAGGTTAACATGAGTCGTATTATTCATAAACGTATGACGGTCACGATTGAACCAAGTGATGTGGAAGTTGCCATTAAGATATATGCCATGAGCTACAACATTCTACACATTCAGAGCGGTCTTGCGGGTTTAAAATTTTAAAGGTGTATAGTAGTAATGGCTGGACGGATTCAGCTTACAACGAAGGGTGTCCAGGACATATACTTCACCGAAGAACCAGACTATTCACACTTCGTACAACTGTTCAAAAGGCACACGAATTATACCACGCAATTTGTAAAGTTGGATGTTGATGGCGAACCCCAATTTGGAAAAACCGTTCGTCTCACTATCCCAAAAGATCAAGGTGATTTGATAAAGACTATAAGTCTAGACGTTGAACTCAATCCCATAGTAGGTGCGAGTATCACCCGTACTGGCTACATCGAATCAATTGGTCATGCCATGATTGAATACATTGATATGTACATCGGAGACGAAAAGATACAACACATCACTAGTGACTATTTACAGATTTATTCTGAGCAGGTCTATACACAGTCGAAACAGAAGGCTCTCGAAAAATTAATCGGTAAATATCCAGATAGAACGTCCGATGTTCCAGTGGCGAGTGGGGTAATCTTGGGACATCTTGGTCCCGCGACCACCTCTCGTAAACTTTTTATAGATATCCCATTCTACTTTTACCAACACCCTGAATTAGCCGTACCTCTATGTGCTATGTGTTACCAAGAAGTGACTATTGAAATTAAATTCAGAGAACTCGAAGAATGTGTTGTTAAAACAGATCCACCCATTGATGGTTCCGTTCAGACGTCTGTATTAGATTATGAGCTTAAATCAAGTGAGGTGATTACATCTAATGTCATTGTGGTATCGAATGATGGTCTTACTTTCGCATCTAATGTAAATGATGCCATCGAGATTACGGGGAAGACAACATTTACGGGTGATGGTATTGTGTCTCCAGCCATGAATGTAATCGTCAATGGTAGCGGTATCTATAGATACGAGAATGACCTATGGGTACTAAAATCAACGGACGACGTGAGTGGTGACGTTCAGTTTTCCGATGATGGCGATGTCATCGCTCAAATAGGATCTGGTTACTGGGTTTGGAATGGATCTGGTTACACTTTTACTTCCATTAATGTATTAGCAGCGATATCCCGTGATGGGAAAGTATATGCTACCCAAAATGATGACAACGTCGAAATCAGATCTGTAGCAACTAGTACTATAATAGGTAGTATTATATCAAAACCCATACAAGCAAATCCATATACAGTACGATTATCTAGTGATGGAACGAAGCTTATGTTATGTAATGACCAATTGATATATGTGTACGTATACACAGATAACTGGTTCAGGCTTGGTCAGGATGTATCCGTATTCGAAATAGATGAAGTTTCACTCACCGGGAATGGTAATTCCTTTTTTATATATAACGCGACTGAAAGATACGACTTTATTACCAACACCGATTTCAGTGAAGGTGTTGGTAGATTGTATATATATGACGGTGTCACAACCCAATGGGTTGAAGTATATCGTTATAAATATACCGGTGGTACTTACGCGAGTGTCAATGATACGAATACAATACTTACTATACGTATTGATGCTACTCACACGGACTCTGTTAAACTTGGAGAAGTAACTCGTTCCGTTGAAAATTATGATGATATCGTCGTACGAAGTATAGAAAGTATTACGGATATCGGGAGTAATGTGTACGGTGTTGGATACCAAGCACAGGGTACAGATACACGACTTGTACCATTATTCAATGACAATACAGAATATGTTGACGATGTCCAGCAGGTGGGGTACACGATTTCTTCCAATCAACAAATCGTGGATTTATATATTTCTGATGATAGTTTAATCTATATAGAAATATCGACTATTAATGCGGCCACGGGTTCATCAGATAATTTACGTGTATATACACGATCATCAGTTCTCCGTGAATTCCAACAAATTTTTCAAAAAGATACTGTGGATGGTAATTTTTCTCTTAGTCCATCAGGTCTTATCAAACTAGATCAGGTCGTCATTTCTAAGACTGGTAAGTATTTCGCAGTCACTGATCGAACTGACCATAAAGTTCTAGTGTATACGGTGGTAGGTGGAATCTATAAGAATATATATTATGACAATGAAAATTCGCAAAATATTTACACATCTATCGCAGGTGATTATATACATTTTTCTGATGACGAAACTACAATGACAATATATGATGCCCGAGTCAGTCCTTCAAACTACGAGAACCGTATCAGAATTTACACGATTGATGGGTACAATTTAGATACAACAATCACTGATACATCGGGTTTCACACATCCTATACGTAGTGTTTCAAAGGATAACAACCGATATATAAAATATGATAGTAGTAATGAAGTAGTGAAAATATTTACTATTAATGGTGTGGATATAATAACCAGTCTACCTATAAAATCATTGTCGGGTATTTTAGATTTCTCTTTATCAAAGGACGGGACCATCGCAGCATTTGTAGAATTAGGATTTACCTATATTTATTCGTATGACGGCTTTGGTTGGAACTTTAAATCTTCACTTTTTGTTGGTTTGGAAACATTTAAAAAATTTAACATGAGTGATGATGGGAATACATTATCCTATGTAAGCACGGAATCTACCCCAAACCGTACAATCATATATATTTATACATACATAGATTTCACATGGAAGCGTATAGTACAAGAAAACGAGTTCGATACAAATAATACGAGAGGTACTGGTCATATGTCACTAAACCAAGAACATTTCATTTCACTTTTTGATCAAAGTGTTATTTCTCCAAGTAGATCTGTACGAGTAAAGAATCTTGTATATCAAAATCAGGTTATAGTGATCAACGTCGATCAAGAATTTTCTTCGTTGTATCCCAAACAAATTAAAAGTTGTAAAGTGTGCTTGGAGATGGCATTTCTAGATGAATATGAACGATCATTTATAAAAAGTAGAAGAAGAGATTATGTCATTACACAGATTCAACAAGGTGTATATACATTACCTAAAGCCATTGAATCTCATACCATTAGGACACGATTCGTCAATCCCGTGAAGGAGTTATACTTTATCATAAAACGTGTCAATGGTAAAGGGTATGATGATTTTGTATCACCATTTGATTACGATAATGATAAACTCGTGAGTGAAAATAGGTTAATTTTCTATGAAAATTTAAAAAGCTTAGAATTAACCTTAAACGATACACAAGTACTCGATAAAGATACAGGAAATTTTATTTTTCTCAAAGCCATTCAACCAGCTATACACCATTCTAAGACACCGTTGATTAGACGTTTCTATAGTTATAGTTTCGCATGTGAACCAGAACAGAATTACCCAACCGGTCAAGTCAATTTCAGTCTCATAAACAATCAACTCATTACGACGCATCTCACCGAAAATACAACACACGACAGAACACTCAATGTGTATGCTTTAAGTTATAACGTACTTAGATTACATAAAGGTATGATGCATAGTATATTCAATATATAATGGACACAGAAGGGTACATCGAAATGATGACGAATATCATGATACCCGTGCTAGAAAAAAGTACTTTACTCGCAACCGAATATTCTAAGGCATGTGGAAGAGATACACTCCTCTCAGAAGATATGGATTATGCGATGAAATACTGTGTCATGCATACTGTTGGACTCACTATAGGTCCTATGTTTCCAGAGATTTTCGACAGGATAGACTCGGATTGTTCAGACGAAGACATTATAGAGGTGGACACAGAAGACTGCCCCATATTCGAAAGATATTCAGGAACCGACATAAAATTCATCCATGTGAACGAAGCCTACGACCAATGGGATACATGGGTTCCTCAAAGCCCGGTAGAAGAGATGTTAAAAAATGCTGTTAATAGTAATGGACCCAGTGGGATGGACGAGTAATGAATTTAAGATAATCGATGAAGATTCGTCTTCGGACTCCGATTCCGACTCAGACGAAAAGTGTCAGGTGACTAAGGGCTATTCCAATCAAAAATATAAAAAAATATTAATAGAAGTCGAATTGTTACCGGAATAATTTTCTACTTATATAATAAAATGTCTAACACCGCTCTCGAAACTGTCCAGGTTCTGTCCCAAGAGCTTCAGGCTCAATCCTTGAACTCCGTCGTCGCGGGTTTCTCGTTCGCGGCTGCCATCTCGTGGCTCGACCTTGTTCGGTGGGCGATCAACCAGATCGTCCGTGTCCAGAAGAACGGTGGTCTCCACTATGGTCTCACCGCCCTTTTCACGACTCTCTTGTCTGTCGTCGTGTACCTCGTGATCTCTCGCTTCTCCCCCACGGTGAAGAAGCCTTCAGCCACCGTGTACGCTGTCACTCGTTAAGTTCTCTTACGCGTGATGAATAGGATGAATATACCAAAAAAGAGTATGACTGAAATCACTACATATTGTTGATTCCATCTATACGGATCCTCAAAGTCGGGGATGCTTATAGGCGGTGGTAAAACCCCAACTTCGGGAGCTGTATGCTTCGCTATGGCTTTAAATTTTCCAGTGTTACATTCAATTTTAAATTTCAAAATGTGTTCTTGATTTCTAAAATCGTATGGAATGAGTCGACCCTGACTCATCGTAAAAAAGTTAACATGTAACTGTTTCAAAATCTTATGTGATCCCGAAAAGAATGTATGCTCCACTGGGTCGTCTGTAGACGTGTAGTTGACGTAGTCGCCATTTAATAGAAGTTGTCCGGTGTAAAAGGGTTCACGTACATACACATCCTTGTTGAAGGTCTCCGATCCTACACCCAATCGTAAGAGTAATGCGTTAGGTCCTTTGAGATTGATACTCCCATCAGTGTATGTACCACTAGCTGGTATCGTTATATTCTGTGGGGGGAGTCCAAAAATCTGATGAGGTGTCGTATCATGCGACGTGATCAGATTGGAAAGTGTATCATCTGTACCCGATGCGTACCGAGCATTCGTCCCATCTCCAAATTTAAGTATCTGATCATTATTTGCATTATTCAACCAGGACAGTGCATTAGTATTGGAATCATACGTGACGTTGATATTGGTGATGTGATCAGTAACATTCGATGCCAAGTCATCACCATTTGCGAAGGAGCGATTGGGAAGTTGAATGTCAGTCATTAAAATATCCTCGATATCGAAAGATAAATCTGGGATTATACCAAATATATCAACAGTACCCTGGTGGTACGTACTCGGTGACAGTGAAATATTTCCCGCGGTGATACCAATTTGAGCTGACGCTGTTCCAGTCAGTGTAAACTTCGTAATGAATATACTCTCATTAAAAAGTCTTAGAGCTTTGTCAATATATAAAGTGCGTATTCCAGTGGATGAAGAAAATGCTGATGCTAGATCATTCCCATTTGCGAAGGATCCACCCGGAAACGAAACAGTTTTAGTTGCATTTGAAATTGTATAGGTAATATCCAACGTAGCGACTGGATTCAAACTAAACCCATCGCCGGTATACGTCTCACCCGGTTGTATCAGTCGTGTGCCTGGTACACCGAATTCTACTCCTAACGCATAGAGTTGGTAATTCGACCCAGAAACATTTGTAAATGATAAACGATTAGAAGTAAAGGTCACGTCGAGATCACTTAGGGCCGCACTTAAATCCGATGCAAGTGTCGTACCACTTGAATAGAATCCACCCGTGAAACTGATCGAAGCAGTACTTGGTATACTATTTGTAAAATTTCCAGCTACATATGTAGATCCTGGTACGATCGTGGTTGTTGTTGCGATACCTATTTTATTAGTCGGAATTATGAGAGCGTATGTAAATGTACTCGTATTCGTTATATTGAGTTTGGATTGGGTGCCATCATATACCACGTTCAAATCACTCCCGAGAGATTGGGAAAGTGTAGCCGCTAGTGTATTTCTGTTGGTGTAGCTTCCACCCTGTAACCTTGTGGAGCGTTGGATATCTGTATATTGTATATCGAAATTTAAACTTGAAATACTACCAAATATAACATCCTGTCCCGTATACGTTCCATTAGGAATGAGTTCGATCGCTTGTGCAGGGAGACCAATATCAGAAGATTCCGTCCCACTAAAATCGATGTACTTCGTGAGTGTAGTAGATTCATTCGTCAATACTAATCCTTGCCCATTAAACGTCACACCAATATCATCACTACTAACCAACGTGTCTAATGCAGTGGCTAACGCCTGTTTAGTTGTAATTCCCGACCCGGTAAGTGTTAATGAACTCGCACCCCCCTGAAAGGTGTTAACACTAAACGTGTTATTATGAGCATGAATCAGTGTCTGACTGTTGGGAATTCGAGCGGATAAGAGGGTAATCTTCTGAATATCATAAATTTCATTCTTCAAATCTATGACATAGTCGTGCGGGTCTGGGTATTTCGAATAGTCACGTTCACTACTATCAATTTCTAAGGTATGGACCTCCATTAAAATTTGCGTATATAATTTTAATGGGTGTTTCTATTTAATTAATGGACTTGCTGAAGGGATTGTTCGCAAGTTGGTTTTTCGCTAAGTCTAGGCGGTTACCCGCGGCATGAGGGTTGAGGGTACCCTTGTAAGGATTGAGTTCCGTATACTGGTTCTTCTTATAGTGCTGCATCCATCCACCATTCGCACCATTGGTGCGACCATCGGTGCGGGACGTATCGTGGCGGATCGTCGTGAGGGCACCATGTTGGTTTGTGGGTTTCTCACGTACATTCATGCGGCCTGGGTTACCCATGCGGTTAGGCTTGGCACGACGTTCATCGGGACGGAGACCGAAAGCAAATTGTTGTTCGACACTGTATCCAGCCTGACCATTAGCTCCTTCGTTACCCATACGAGCCGCTGGTGCCACCGTGTAACCACCGTAAAAGCTCGCGATACCGGGTGATGGGTTGTTCACATGCATAAACTGACTATCGTGGATGTCACCCTTGTTACGGGTGGGGTCCTGTGGCAAGGTCTGCCCAGGGATGAAACGCTTACCGGGTGCGTTTTCGAGACCATCGGCACGATGCCCAGTCTGTGAACGGTTCGTAGACTGCATCGCTTTCTGGTGGGAAGCACGTGGGACTACAGCATTCAGTCCGGTTGCACGACCAAGTGTGGGTGGGCGACGTTCGGGTAGGAACGCCGTCTTTTCGGGGCGGTTATGACTCACCTTACCAATTTCTGCACGACGTCCACCCTTAGTATCGGCAGCTGGACCTGCTCTACCAGGTAGAGTGGTAAGCCTGTATGCACCCGTATTGACGGGGTTCACACGGAACGCCTGTTGGTACCCACCATACGATTCTACCTCTGAACCAATACCTAAACCTGGACCGACCAATTTCTTTTCGACTGGGGAGAGATTATTCATACGACCTGCGTCATAGAGTCGCCCACGCATATCGAGAAGTTCTTGACCACTTGACCGACCCTGTGGAGCAACAACTGAAAAGGAATCCACTTCGGATTTTCTATCCGCGAATGGATCCGTAAATTCAATCTCTTCGAATTCTGTATCATATAATTCAGGTTCTTTCACCATAACCTTTTTGGGTTGCTCTGGAACTTCACTTAACTTCCGCCCTGCGTAGATGAGACCAGCGACGGCCAGTAGTGACACGGGATCTGCCATTCTTACTTGTTGATAATATTTTTATTGTGGTGAATACCTTTGGTTAAACATACTGTTCTGGATATACGCACTGGTACTCATTGGTTCGTAGGATCGGGTACGCAGGGGCACCTTACACACTGTATCATTCAGGGGGAAGAACCCACTTTCATGGGGCTTCACGAGAACCTTGTTGAAACGTGTAGTCGCTTGAGGGCGGAGCTGATCACTCACTTCAATGTGTTGAGCTGGTGAACCTTTACCCGCCATATAAGGAGCCGTACCATATAACATAGTTGAAGGGTTACAGCAGTAGTTTAGTGCACTTGGCTGTGGGTATACGAAAACGTCATCGGTCGCCCTGTTGGCTGGGACGCCACCACCATTGATGATGTTAAGTCCTGGTTGGAGCTGGTACGCCATTTATTATTACATGAGAAAATTAAGCTGAATGTCCACTCCTTAATCCAGAACCTCTATGCATACCAGACCTTTTATCACCGCTAGGATCCAAACCACCGAAAGCTTCCAACTGGACACCACGTGCGTCAGGGTTACAATGAGTACCGTCTGATTTACACATGGGAGCCATCTTCTTCCCATAGCACCATTCCGCAAATCCAGTCTGGTCACCCATGGCACTTGTCACAGGATTCGAGACGAATTGCCGAGCCATGGCATTCGCTTGATATTTTGGTAGAGCTGTCCTGGAACGACCAGGCATATACTTGGTACGATTTTCCAGGGAGTCGCTAATATTGTTCCGCACCGATGAGTGATGGCATGCAGACGGTCGGTCAGGTCTATCGACAAAATCCGACAATAGCATGTTACCCATCGGGTTATCATCTGTGGGCATTTGGCACGTAGAGTAACCATTTTCTTCCATTACTGTGGGTCGGGCGGTACCCTCCTTTACCATATCGGAGTTGTACATTACATACAATACACCCATAACGGTCGCCGCTAATACAAAGATCCTGGGATCTCGACGAATTAAATAGATAAAGCACGCAGCGTAGATGATAAAACGTGAAGCTGCGTTCACACGTTCTTCCGCTGACTGTTTATTAGTAGGCCAGAATTGTAGGACCTTTTCACGATTGATGAGTTCCTGTGGGTCGTCGAACCAAACCTTCATTTATATAGAGTGAGTTTATTTTTTCATCATGCTAGTAAACATACTCATGAGGGCTTTTTCGTCGATTTGACCGTCGCCATTTTGCATTTTTTCGGCACAGTCCTTGGCGACAGATTCGATGACAGACAATGTCTCTTGGGGGATTGCAGTGATTGTAGTTCCGAGCATGTAAAGCGTCTGGAGATATTGCCAGACAGCACCCTTGGTGGCGTCTGACATATTCACATTCCAGTGTTCTTCGATATTGAGATCCTGTAGAAATTCAATACCCTTAATGTCCTCGGTGAAGAATGTGTCATCTTTTCGCGTGATTTTCTCGGCATACGCACCAACGCCACCCATATACGCTTCGACGCATTTACGGGGGTTGGTGGATTTAAGCAGATCAAAAGATGTCATGAACTTCTTGATTCCCTTTTCTTCGGGAAACGTTTTATGCAATTCCACAAGAAATTGACCCATCATGTCGTTAAAAGCCGTCACAGCAGTCATTTTTATATTAATTAGTATACCTTAATCTTTAAGTTTAAAAGGGTTCGCTAGATATAGTCTCTCTCTGAGCGACACCATTTGCGACTATGAAGTATACGAGGATAGCAACAAGTATAGCGGGTTTCACGTATGCACTGTTGGGTAAAGTACTTTCGTTGTTGATTCTAGTCTTGGCGTGAATGTAGCCGGCGGTGATGAGAGCCGCGATGAGACCGGCCCACATCGGGTCCCGGAGATAGTCTGTGAGTTCCATTTAATTATACCGAGGATTTTTTGTTCTCTCGTCGGCGGCATCACTGAAGAAAACATCGTCTTCGCCTGCTGGTTCTAGTTCTGGACCTGGGTCGGGGGACCGTACGGTCTGAATTGTCTTGAATTCGTTGGCGAGACCACTCGGTTGTGTAGTGGGATCGAAATCGGGTGGTGCCTCTGGTTCAGTCTCTACGATGGGTGGTGCCTC
>FLMP01000764.1_pt1 | contig 10046 bp, 10 predicted proteins | sample 887161 | NCBI WGS metagenome assembly FLMP01 (sample SAMEA4017660, study PRJEB14154) | seawater metagenome
GAAGACAGCCCGGAAGGCTAACCTACGTAACGCTTTGTGGCGGGGTGGAGCTTGCGGCACTGGGGACTCCTTGATGCCATCCCACCGGGATTTCAAGACCAGGAAGAGGCTGCTATAAGGACGGGCTTGAGAGTATCTTGGGGACTATTTCGAGAACCTCATCGACGGAGATTTCGGTCATGCAGCGGTGGTCCGTTTGGCACTTTTCGAGGAAGCATCCGCTGCAGGCGACGACTTTTCGAATGATGACGTGGGCCTTGCCCAGAGGGCGCTTCCACTCGGGTTCGTTTGGGCCGAAAAGGACAAGGCTAGGGGTGCCCATATGAGCTGCGAGGTGGGGAAGGGCACCATCGTTTCCGATTAAGAGATGGCAGGTGGCAAGGAGGTCGAGTGTCTCGCTGGGACTGCCGTCGAATAGGGTGACGTCGTTTCCGAGGGCCTCGCCAAGGGCTTTTGCCGGGCCGGGGTGATCGGGCGAGGGGAGGAGGTAAATTTCGTTGACCAAGAGGCGTTGGGTGAGCTCGCAAAAGCGGTCGGGGTCCCATTCGGAAGCGGGTCCAAAGTCGGAGCCAGGAGCAATGGCGATACGGGTTTGCGATGGCGCCGGGGGCCGAGGCGGAGATTGAAAATTAACGCCTTCGAAGGCCGCCGCGCCCATCTTTTCGACGAAGGCGAGGTAGTGTCGGACGCGGTGAATGACGGGCCCGACTTTTTGCTCGATGACGATGGGGTCGGTGAGGAATTTCTCGAGCTTCGCGGTGGGAGGTCCGATGCGCTTTGGAATGCCTGCTTTGGAAAAGGCGATGGCGGCGGGGCCGGGGGCCCAGGCGAGGGATTCGGAAAAATCTCGTAATTCCTTGGCGATCTTGCGAGCTGACCCGTTGTGCGGGATGACGCCAGTGACTTCGCTTACGGTTTCCCAGAGCGGAGCGATATCTTCGGGTGCGGTGACGTAGATGGGCGTGCCAGGGTTGGCATAGTGAAGGGCCCGCACGGCAGGGACGCTGAAGCAGGCTTCATCGGTTACTTCCGGTGAGGCGATGATGGTGGCTCCAGCGTGTGACATCGGGGAAGATTATGGAGGGCATCGACTCAGGAGGAAAGGCTGATTGGCAGGAATTCTGAAGGTCGGTGAAAATCGGGTTCAGCAGAGGAGAGGGAAGCAGCGGTGAAGAAGCGTTGCCTGGGGGTTCCCAAAATGAAGGTGACGTTCAAAAGGGACTCCGGAGTGAAGCCGATCTCGGAGAGGGGAATCGAGGCCCGGACCTGCCATCCGTCGTTGGTTGGCTCGCCGAAGGTTTCGACGCCAGCCAGGCGAGGGCGGTCGAGGGCGACCCTGGGTTCTTCGAAGAAGGCCGACCACCAAGCGCCATTGGGAGCGAGATTGAATTCGAGATAGGACGAGCTGTCGGACGAGGCCAAAAAGAACTCGGCGACATCGTATTTCCAAAGTTCCGGCTGAAATTTTCCCGGCTGAGCCCCAGGATGGATGGTGTGAGGATTGCGATCGCCGGCGAGAAAGTGAAAGTGGGTGGCATCGAGAGTGCATAAAAACTGAGGGGCCAGAGAGGAGATTTTTCCATACCAGTCTAATTTTATGGAGTCACCATAGTTCCAAAGAGAAGGGAATTTGGATCGCTGTTCTTGACGAGTAATATTTATAGTGTTCAAAAGAGTTATTTTTTGGGTAAAAAGGCGATATTTCAAGGATTACGAAAGATAATCTCTGGCCTGCTGTATTTTATTCGGGTACTTGCAGTTCCTGCCTAATGAGACATAGCACACTAGAATATGTGGGAGCAGCCCCCACAAGAAGGAAAAGACGTAACCCATTGGGTGGGTGGCTTTTGATCGCCTTCGCTCTCGTCTTAGGTGGATTTTTCGTTCGTCCCCTTCTTCCCTTTCTTCAGGCCCAGCAAAAATTGACCTCTACGGGCAACCTCAACGAGGCTATTGAGAGCCTCGAAAGTGATGGAGATTTCGCCTCTCGTCTTGCCGCTCAGGCACTGGGTCGGACCAAGGCCGAAGTGAGCTTCGAGGACGCTTACTACACCATCGATTTTCCCAATGGGGACATCCCCGATAACAAGGGAAACCGTGCTGATGTTATCGTGCGTTCGTTCCGTGGCGTGGGTATCGATCTCCAGCAGGACGTGAACATGGACATGAGCGAAAATTTCCGCCGCTATCCACAGATTTATCGTCGCAAGGAGGCCGATTCTAACATCGACCACCGCCTTGTTCCGAACCTTCAGCGCTTCTTCTCACGCAAGGGGCAGACGCTCGCGGTGACCACCGATACTTTTGACTATAGGGTGGGCGACCTCGTTGTCTGGCGCTTGGTCGATGGCAATCCTCACATCGGAATCGTTGTTCCTGGCCCTGGTGCCAAAAAAAGCGAAAAGTGGATCGTTCATAACATGAGCGGCAGCCCGGTATGGGAGGATCGCCTCTTTGATTACAAGGTGATCGGCCACTTCCGCTACGGGCAGTAGTCCTTCATTTCGGACGACGGCTTCGCCACCACTGTCCCAGACGCTGAAAATGATGCGTCGTTCGGTGGGACTGTTGACTTGCATACCGAAGTAGCCCTAATACCAGTCGTAGGCCATCTAGTAGGTCTAAAGCGGGCCCTCCACTCCGGTCATTTCAGCGTAGAAAGCGGTGATCTCCTTTCCCCGCCCGGTGGGATGGGCGAGATGAACCGAGATGGCATTTCGACGTGGCTTGAGATTGAAGTGGGCTGTCTTGGCGATGGCTCCATCGAGGAGGGGCGCTTTGATGATGCCCGGAGGTTTGGGTGAAGTGAGGTGGAACGATTGGTAACCGATCTACGTGCTGATGCTTGTGTTAGAAACCCGGGCCCCTCTGGGGTTGGGTTCGAGATACCGACGTTGTTTACAATGCCTTTCTGATGAAAGGAATTTTCAGTGCTTCTCTGCTTCCCAGTAACCTTGCTCCCAGTGCATCCCTTGGGGTGGGATTTGATCTTCGGGTTTGGTGGCAGAAGTGAGAGAGAAGACATGGCCGAGGGGACTATCTCCAGGGCGGGCGCCGCGGGTGAATTGCCCCTCACCAAAGTGCAATCCAAGAACCAGAAAGTTAAAGCTCTGAAGATTGCCGTTTTTATCGAAAGAAATGGTGCCGGAGAGGGCGCCCTCATAACCCATTTTTTCATCGCGGGACTTGATCAAAATGGTGCCCGTGACTTCTCCACTAGGTGTCAAAGTGAGGGTGCAGTTTTTGACTTCAGATCGCTTCCAGGGTCTGGGCTCGCCACGGATGCTGTCGTTGAGATGGAATCGTGCGATTCGTTCCGTAAGTCGGTCAGGAAAATAGCCGCCAGATATAGAGAGGGCGTGAAGTGCTGCCACCTCCTCTTTCTTGAGCCAAAGGAAATCAACGGCAGCGAGTGGCGTATTTCCGCCGATGACAGCAGCCTTCAGTTGACCATCTTTTCCTTCGAGTGCCCGACTGTGGACCTTCACAACTGTTCCTCCCTTGGGGAACTCACGTGCATACTTGGTATCTTGTTTTCCTCGATCAGGAATAGTTGCGGTCTTTTCGGAGTCTGGAAGGGCTTCCCATTTTTTGAGGGCATCCCGCATCATCGCGAGACGCTTCTTCGGGTCACGGTTGTTATTGTAGCCAAGAAGCTTTCCTCCGGCGGTAAAGACGTAGTGGCCCTGTCGGGTGCCGCCTTCGGTCCGTCGAGGCCCTTGGGCAGCGACGCTGCGGAAGAAGTGACCTTCGGCGTCCTGACGGCGGCGTTGGTACCAATCATTTGCGGCGACCGGAATGAACTGATCACCCAGGAGCTTCTGAACCTCGGGCTTTGAAAACACCAACAACCTGTCGGTGACTCCGTTGTTTCAGACACAGCCGAGCGGATGCCCGTCCATTTCCCAGAGGTAGATCGGCTTCTTAGATTTCGCGGCCTCGCGCCGCGCTTCCCAGAGATCGGTGCGCCAGCCGATCTGCAGCCATACGGTTTCTTCAACCTTAGGAAGAATCTCGGCGATGACGGCCTTTTGCTCGACAGGCCATTGACCCAAAAGTGAACCTGCTCCGAGGAGGGAAATGAGAATTGCTTTCATTATTCTTCTTCTACGGCCCCGGTGGTGGGGATTTCGATGTCAAGTTGCTGCTCGGTTTGGAAGCCGCCGAGAAATCCTCCGAGGATGCCGCCATTTTTCGACTCAAGGCTCTCACGATAGCGTGTGAGCTGGTCTTTATCGAGGACGGGTTCGAGCGCCTCGACTTTCTCATCGATTTGCTTTTGTGAGCTTTCCTTCATCCTTGCCATGATGTCGTTCTGATCGACATTTTCATTTCCTCCTTTGATCTGCTCTTCGATAATACTTCCAAGCCCAAGGCCTTCGATATCGAGTTCAATCCCGAAGCCTTCGGTGATCATGCTCATCATGGCGCCACCGGCAGAGCCCGACTTTTCTTGTTCTTCAGCTTGGTCGTAAAGAATGTCCATGACGGCGTCTTTTTGGTCGGATTTAAGATCGAGGAAGCCCAATTTTGCGAGGCCCTTGAGTGCCCGTGACTCGACGCGGTTGTCAAATTCCCGTCCTTGGAGAGCGGCGAGCTCGTCCTTCTGTTCGTCGGTGAGGAGAGGTTCGAGGATTTCCTCGATCCCTGATCCACTCATCAGTTTGGCAATATCTCCTGCGTTTTCCATTCCCCTACCCGACCGCATCATTTCTGCAAGCCCCTCTGTTTTCTTGCTCCACTGGGCGCGGAGTTCCTTTTCTTGCTCAGGAGTGAGGTTGAGCTCTTTCACAAGGCGGGCAATGCGCGCGGCGAACTTCTTTTCCTGCCGCTTCTTCATCATTTTTTCGAAGCCGGAACTGGTGCCATCAATGACACGAGTGGTGACCGCGGGAGAGTCGCTTTCCTCGATAGAATCTCGCTTTTTGACGATTGTTGATCGGGTGGTGACCCGGGGTTCCTTTGGCGCGGTAGAAGGTCCCGGCGCATTCACCTTAGAAGGAGGGGAAGTATCAGGAGACGCTGCTGCGCCCGGGCTGTCTGGCTTAACGAACCATGCGATGGCAAAGCCAAGGGCGATTCCAACGATAGCGACAAGGACGGTGTTTTTCATACGATTTTTTTTCGCTGTAACTGAATGGAAGGGAATTGGCAACACAGTGGAAGCGAACCGAAAGAGTGGATTCGTCAATCTTTACGAAATCGATTGGTTGGATCACTCACTTTATGCCAGTTTTCGCCATGATTCATCGCCTCTTGATTCTCGTATTCCTGTCGACCAGCTTCCTCCTGGCCGAGGAAAAGACGTCTCTAAAAATCGTTTCGTATAACATTCACCATGGGGAAGGGATCGATGGGAAACTAGATTTGCCACGCATCGCGGCGGTCATTGCGAAAGAGAATCCGGATCTCGTCACCCTTCAGGAGGTCGATAGAATTTGCACTCGTAGTGGTGGGATCGACCAAGCTGCGGAGCTCGGGAAGCTGCTCAATATGGAGCATCGTTTTGGCAAATTCATGGACTTCCAGGGGGGAGAATATGGCATGGCGGTGCTTTCGCGCCTTCCGATCGAAAAGACGACCCGTCACGAACTTCCGAAAGGAGCCGAGCCTCGTTGTGCCTTGGAAATTGTGGTGCAGCCGATGGGCTGGGAGAAGCCGCTCTCTCTCATCGGGATTCACAATGACTGGACGAAGGAAGAGATTCGGGTCCGGCAGGTGACGGATTTGTTGGGAAAGTTAGAAACGATCGATCATCCCGTGGTCCTCGCTGGGGATTTTAATGCCGAGCCCAGGAGTGGGTCTCTCGAGTTGTTAAAAAAGAAGGGATGGCAGACCTTGCGAAAGAAGCGTGCCAATACCTGGCCCTCGGTGAAACCCAAGGTGGAGATCGATTTCTTCATCGTTAGGGATCTTCCTCACTTCACCTACGTCGAACGAATCCTTGATGAAGAAGTGGCTTCTGATCATCGACCCATCGCGGTGAAAATTTCTGTCAGCTCTTTCAAGAAGAAGCCGTAATAGTAGAACGCGCTTGGCTCTTTTTATCATTTCCCAACGTGTGAAAATAAACGAACTCATCAAACCATGAAAATTCTCGTACTTCTATCCTTCCTTATCCTCCCGCTTCACGGCCAGCAGCTTCCCCAGTGGACTTCCCTTTTTAATGGCAAAGACCTTAGTGGTTGGGTTGATGTGAATACCTCGCCCGAGACTTGGAAAATCAGGGAAGGCCTTCTCGTGTGCACCGGTAAGCCGATTGGGGTGATGCGCTCGGAAAAGCAGTATGAGAATTTCGTGCTCCACATCGAGTGGCGGCATATGGAGGCGGGCGGGAATTCGGGCGTCTTCGTCTGGAGCGAGGGAACGACGCCGGCCAACCGCCCTCTTCCGAAAGGGATGGAGGTGCAAATGCTCGAGTTGGAGTGGCCCACGATTAATGTAACGAAGGACGGGACTCCGCGCGATATCCGCTATGTTTCAGGGGAACTTTTTGGAGCCAATGGGCTCACCGCGACGCCCGATCATCCGAGAGGGAATCGGAGTTCTTCGGTGGAGATGCGCTGCAAGGGAAAGGGTGAGTGGAATACTTATGATGTCGTTTGCGTTGATGGCACGGTGAAGCTTTCGATCAACGGGAAGTTCGTGAACAGCATTCGTGATTCCTCCGTTCGGAAAGGTTACCTCTGCCTTGAAGCCGAGGGAGCGGAGATTCATTTTCGAAACATCAAGATCATGGAACTCCCATCGGGGATGGTCACGCCGGAACAGACGGCGGCAGTGGTGAAGTAGGAGCTTTTGAGGATTCATTGGCCTCCTTGACATCGAGTGGTGGTTTCGTTTTTCTTCTCCTATGCAGCTCCTTCCGCTACCGGTGTTTTGGCTCCACCGCAACCCGGGGGAGCGGTTTCCAGCGCGGTAATTGACCAGCTGAGGCGCACGAAGGAATGGGCCCGCTTTTTGGGAATCCTTGGGTTCATTGGCTGTGGTTTTATGATTCTTGTGGGAATTACGCTCGCATTGATGGGGTCGGCCATTGGACCCGCAATCGACGACACCGGGGAATTTCTGGGATTTGGAGCTCTCATGGGATGCTCTAAGGAAACACTGATTTAACCGGAGTGGTCGTCGAGAGCAGAATCTGAGAGATTCTTCGTCATGGAGCACCAGCCGGGATTTTCAGAATTCGAATTTGCAGGGAAGCGTAAGACGACCCGCCGGGAGAAGTTTCTCGCGGAGATGGAAATCACCGTTCCCTGGGATGAGTTGCTCGTTGAAATCAAGCCCTACTACCCGGACGGGAAACGTGGACGACCACCGATCGGACTGGAGCGAATGCTTCGTCTTTACTTCCTTCAACAATGGTATGGCCTCGCTGACGAAGCGCTCGAAGATGCCGTTTATGACAGTCAGGCCATGCGCGCTTTTCTTGGGATCAATCTCGCCAGCAACCCTGTGCCTGATGCCACGACCTTACTCAAATTCCGCCATCTGTTAGAAGAGAACGATCTCTGTGCCACCATTTTCGAAACGATCAATGCCCACCTTGAAGAGCGGGGTTTGCTCATGCGCGAAGGAACCCTCGTCGATGCCACCATCATCAATGCTCCGTCTTCCACGAAGAATAAGGACAAGGCCCGGGACCCTGACATGCATCAGACCAAGAAGGGTAATCAATGGTATTTCGGGATGAAAGCGCACATCGGAACGGACCGCGACAGCGGGATTGTTCACACTGTAATTTCCACAGCGGCCAACATTTCTGACATCTCCCAAACCGATAAACTTCTGCATGGGCAAGAGACCCAGGTGCATGCTGATGCCGGATATGTAGGGGTTGAGAAGCGCGAAGAAATCGCGGAAGAAGATCCCACTGGTCGTATTGATTGGCAGATCGCGAAGCGACGGGGTCCGATCAAAAAGATGGCAGAAGGACCGGAAAAGGACCTCATCCTGGCAGAAGAAAAAGCCAAGGCCTCGGTGCGCGCGTTCGTTGAACATCCCTTTCATATCCTCAAAAACCTCTTCCGTCACCGCAAGACCCGCTACCGGGGACTAGCTAAGAATTATCACCAACTTCAAGTGCTTTTCGGCTTGGGCAACCTCGTGGTTGCAGCTCGCAAGCTTGTCTAAAAGGAAGGGAAAGAAGACCAAAGAGGCCAAAAATCCTGCCAAGATCTCGAAATGCTCGATGGAAATGATCAGCACAAACCGCTTTCGATCCGAATCGGAGCCTTGGTGCGACCGCGAAATTAATCAGAAAAGGATCTTGGGCGAATCGCCTCTTTATTCAGCGTCTCCCTATATCGTGATGGCAGCGTTTTAGAGAGCGAAGATGGACTTCCCTAGTCCTGATGCTCATATCCCACTCCGCATTTCAAAAGAGACGAATGATGGTTTTAAATAGTTAGGAAATAGCGATGCGCGTTGGAATCAAGGGCCGGTCGCTTTCTCGAGATGGCAGCGTTGATCCTCAGTTTTGGTGCACCCAAGGGCATTTCATCCGCACCACGCCTTCGTCCCGCCTTACCCTTTCAAGAAATCACTCCGGCATTCGTATTTTTTGAAACACTACTTGGTATTAGAGGGGGGCGAGGAGGCTTTTTAGGGACTGGGCGTCGGGAGCGCCTTGGGCGGCTCCGGAGAGGAGGGAGTCGGCGAGGTGGGCCTTTTTTTGCTGGAGCTGGTTGATGCGGTCTTCGACGGTGCCGGCGCAGATGAGTTTGTGGACGAAGACGGGTTTGTCCTGGCCGATGCGGTAGGCGCGGTCGGTCGCTTGGTTTTCGGCGGCAGGGTTCCACCAGGGGTCGTAGTGGATGACGGTGTCTGCGGCGGTGAGGTTGAGTCCGGTGCCTCCGGCTTTGAGGGAAATGAGGAAGATGGACTGGGTGCCATTTTGGAAGTCGTCGACGAGGCCGCCCCGGTCCTTGGAATTTCCGGTGAGTTTTAAGTACGAGACTCTTCTTATTTTTAGTTCGTCCTCGATGAGGCTGAGCATGGTGGTAAATTGGGAGAAGAGGAGGACGCGGCGGCCTTCGGCGAAGAGGGTTTCGAGGAGATCGAAGAGATACTCGAACTTGGCGGATTTCTTGGGGGCTTTTTGGGCTTCGGGAAGCTTGAGGAGGCTGGGGTGGCAGCAAATTTGGCGGAGCTTGAGGAGGGCGTCGAGGATGGCGAACTGCGATTGGTCGAGACCGCGGATGGCGATGGCTTCGCGCACTTGTTTGTCCATGGTGGCGCGGACGGTTTCGTAGAGATCGCGTTGGCCGGAGGAGAGTTCGACGGGGTGGGTGAGGATGGTTTTGGGAGGAAGCTCGGTGGCGACTTGGTCTTTGGTGCGACGTAGGATGAGGGGGCCGAGGCGGTTGCGGAGTCGGTCGCGGCGTTCTTCGTCGTCTTCTTTTTCAATGGGATTCTGGTAGACGGTTTTGAATTTGGCCTGGGAGCCGAGGAATCCAGGAATGAGGAAGCGGAAGAGGGACCAGACTTCGCTGAGGCTATTCTCGATGGGGGTGCCGGAGAGGCAGAGGCGACGTCGGGTGTTGAGTTGACAGGCGGCTTGGGAAACTTTGGCGGAGGCGTTTTTGATGTGCTGGGCTTCGTCGAGGATGGCGAGGCGGAAGTCGTGCTTTTTGAGTTCGTCGATATCGCGCTGCAGGAGAGCGAAGCTGGTGATGATGATGTCGGCGTGGGGGATGTGGGCAAAGAGGCGGCGTCTTTTCGGGCCCTGGAGCATGAGGGGGGTGAGCGAGGGAGTGAACTTTTTGATTTCGGCGACCCAGTTTGGAACCACGGAAGTGGGGGCGATGACGAGGACGGGTCCGGGCTCGGTGAGGCTGGTTTGGAGAGTGTGGGTGAGGGTTTGGAAGGTTGTTCCGGGGCCCATGTCGTCGGCGAGGATAACATTGAGGTCGTTGAGCTTGAGGAAATTGAGCCACTCGACGCCTTCTTTTTGGTAGGTGCGGAGTTCGGCGCGGAGTCCTTCGGGTTGGCGATAGGAGGTGTCGGTTGAATCGGTCGTCGCGAGTTGGGCGCGGAGTTTGATG
>FLMP01000768.1_pt1 | contig 10021 bp, 8 predicted proteins | sample 887161 | NCBI WGS metagenome assembly FLMP01 (sample SAMEA4017660, study PRJEB14154) | seawater metagenome
AATATTGGACTGCCATGGAATTTAGATGCAGAAATCTCTTGGACACCACCTCTTCAAATTAATGATAGTAAACCAGACCATTTATGGGGTGCTGCGCTGTCAAAACCTTTAATAAATAATGAAAAAATTAGTATAGGCTTGCGTTTATTTTTGCTCAGGGGTGGTGTTATAGCAAGTGTAACTTGCAGTCAGGATACGATTAGCTTTGCATCCTACACTCTTCAAAATACTGCTGGATGCATAGGGCTATCAGATGACAAATTACAAATGGATCACGAAGGAGTTGAAGTTTTTTTGTCTTTTAATAACGCATCAAACATTCTTCCATGGATATCGTTAGCGTCAAGCAACATCGATAATTCTGTAAAAATTGATGCTCCACTTGAGGTAGGCAGAGAGAGAGCAACTGTTTATTCAAGTGGAACAACACATACACTGAGTTTTGGATTCAACTACGATGTCAGCGAAAATTGGAGCCTCAACGCGGCAAGTTCATATACGCCTCTTGACGTCCAAAGGCCAAACGAGAGTTCTGACAATGATGACTTTTGGAATGTCAGGCTTGGATTAACCATGCGCTATTAACCCTTAGTTTCTTCACTCGTTCGCCTTGGCAGTGGCGCTTATATTCCGATAAAAAACAAAAGCAGATTAATATGATCTTTAACAATTTTTCAAAACTCAAGCTAGCCTATTTATTTATAGTCCTCAGCTCCTTCAGTTTGGTCAGCCTTGCTGATTCGTCGATGCAAGACAGCGCAGATCCTTCATCTTACTACCTGACGGAGGCGAGCACGTCGTTCTCCTCGGGTGACTGGGATATTGACGACAATGGTCAGGCTGATGCACTGACAGACGGACTAATGTTTCTTCGTTACGCCTTTGGTCTTAGCGGGGACTCGCTTCTCAATGGTGTGATTTCAAGCGATAGCGTTATTTCCTCCGCCGCGGAAATAGAAGCAGAATTGGCTAGGGTTTTTGCTAGCTCTGGTGATATTGATGGCGATGGTACCGTCGATGCATTGTCCGATGGACTCTTACTCTTACGTTACTTGTTTGGGCTCACCGGGACTACTCTGACTACTGGCGTTATTGGCGATGGCGCGACTGTAACGGAAAGTGCTGCTTTAGAATCCTACATGAGTGCGCTAATGCCTCAGGCACCTTATATCAAACTTAATGGAAGTGCTTTTGTCAGTCATGAGCAGGCCACGACGTACAACGATGCCGGCGCAACCGCTACTGACGTTACTGACGGCTCGATTGACGTGATTAAGACCGGGGCGGTTGATGCAAGTGTAGCTGGTACCTATATACTCAGATACTTGGCTACCGATAGTGAGGGCAACGTTTCCCGCACTTTGATGCGCTCAGTGACGGTAGCCGATACTACTGCTCCTGCAATCATCCTTTTAGGTGAGGCAGTAGTGGAGGTTGAACTAGATGCCTCCTATGAGGATGCTGGCGCGACAGCGACAGACACGGTTGATGGGGTGGTGGAAGTGGTGACCACAGGCTCTGTCGACACAAGTGTTGCGGCCACATATACCCTAACTTATACCGCGACCGACAATTCAGGGAACAGAGCCATCACTACGCGTGAAGTGTCCGTGAAAGAACCCAGAGCCGAGATATTTAACGTAACCGCAACCAACAATGGCGGCTGGGCTTATATTATTAACGGCGTTTCGAAGCCAGATTTGACTCTGGAGGTAGGGACTACCTACACGTTTAACTATCCAGGCAGCCATCCACTTAGATTTTCTACTGTCAATGATGGAATCTTCAACGGAGGTGTCGAATATACTCAAGACGTTGATACATCTGGTACAAACCAAATTACGATAAGGGTTACATCATCAACAGCGAAGACGCTGTATTATTATTGCAGAATCCACGCACGCCAGGGCGGGAAAATTACTGTCACACAGTGACGGTGGAGTGGAGCTAAAAGTGACATTTTAATCTTGGTCTAAAGCTCTCTGACGTTGTACAGAGCCATAAATTGGTTGCTTTATGCATATATTGGCATTTATACTGCCAATATATTTGCGCAACCCAATTATGAGGACAAGAACTAAATGAACATTTTGCGAACACCCGATCATTGCTTTGATTCTCTTGCTGATTATCCTTTTGACCCTCATTACACCGTGATCAAAACTCATGATGGGTCTGATTTGCGTATTCATCATCTCGACGAGGGCCCAGCCGATGGTCCAATCTTATTGGCTATGCATGGTCAGCCTGTGTGGAGTTATTTGTACACCAGGATGATTCCCCACTTAGTAAAGGCGGGGATTCGTGTTATTGCCCCAGATCTTCCCGGTTATGGTAAATCTGATAAGCCCGCTGCCAGAGAGGACTATAGCTATCAGCGGCAAGTAGACTGGATGAACCAATGGCTAGTGCAGAATGATTTTTCTAATCTCACTTTTTTTGGCCAAGATTGGGGAGGTTTAATTGGCTTACGTATGGTAGCTGATAATGGTGATCGATTTGATCGAGTCGCTATGGGGAATACTGGATTACCCTATAGTCCAAATGTTCCTCAAGAGATTGTTGATGAAATCTTAGCGTTCAGAGCGGGGCCAGAGAAAATCACAATGGCATCTATGCGTAAGCAGGTCAGCAAAATGAACGGTTTTGGCGGGGAGGACCCCTATTCAGGGATCCGAAAATTTGCTTATTGGCAGAAATATACCTGGGATGCCATCAATCCCCCTGCTGGGATTATTGCGTCATCAATGATGGAAACGAGAAATAAATTAGCTGTAGCATTAGAGCTGGCAATGGTTAATCTTGGGTTATCAAATATATCACCATTTGGTTCTAGTATTAGTAAAGCGTTTGAAGCGCCTTTCCCGAGTGCCGCGTTCAAGATGGCAGTGCGAGCGATGCCTAGTCAGGTGCCGAGTATTCCTGATCAGTCGCTTGATGCACAGAAGAAAGCATGGGATTTCTTTTCTGAATTTCAAAAACCATTTTTATGTGTCGGTGCCGGCGACGACCCAGTCACGAATGGATTTGAAAAGCAATTTTTAGACAAAGTACCAGGGACCAAGGGTCAGCCACATGAGATGATTGGCGGTGGCCACTTTTTTCAATGGACCAAAGCTGAGAAGCTTTCGCAGGTGCTGTCTGATTTTATTCACATTAGCCGCGAATGAGGGGGTAAGCTAACACTGTTCTGTCTGGGGGTGAATCATGCAAACTGGGTTGCGTATTTTTGCGTATCTATTGATATTGACAACACCACTTCAATTATTTTTGGTAATCTGGGGCGGCTTTATTGTCCTTACAACTGATTACGGGGTGTTGTCGCTGACGCAAAAAGTATTTATTGCCGACTACTTGCCTATTTTTATGGTGTTCATCGATTGGCTATATGTGTGGATTTGGCCGCCCTACCTTGATTTTATTTTTGGTCTTCCGCTAATTTTTGCTCAAGCGTTTAAGGCGCTGATTAGCACCTGGCTGGGATTTTGGATCTTAAGGAAAATAGGTTGAAAGTGCCGTATAAAAAGAACACCATCCATGTCGTTGCCTCAAAATAACAAAAGAGACGGAAAGCATGATTAAGCAGAGTATCTCATTTTTAGTCGCGGTGACCATCGCCACTGTTTTATTAATTACACAAACAACCGGCACCAATATAGCGTGGTTATTCAGCATGGACATGCCGATTGATACCTCGGTTGTTATCTCGATGATAGTGGGAGATCTGATTGGCATGAATGTTAATGGCGCGTTCCCCGTGGGCGGACTCGTTTTGGTTGGAATGCTCATAGCCTTTATTGTCACGCGAATTGCTCTTATTTGGGTGAACATAGATAAAAGGTATCTTTATGCCTTGGCTGGGGGAATGGCGATGTTTGCTATTGTAGGGTTGATGCCTTTGGCCTTTTACAACCTTGAGCTTATTGCAGGCGCCAGAACCTTTACTGGCAAAGGCTATTTGATTTTTACAGGCGTGATTGCCGGTTACTATTTTGGCACTCGTCAAACGGAGGAGACTACCAATGAAAACGCTTAAGTTTTTAACACTATTGGGTGGACTACTGGTCCTAAGTCCGCTGTCTAGCGCCGATGTTCAGTATAAGACTGAGACCATGGTCGAGGGCTTAGACCATCCGTGGAGCATGGCCTTTATTTCTAGCAGACACATGTTGGTCACAGAACTACCCGGGCAGCTAAGACTGGTTACCGATGGGGAGCTGAGTGAAACACCCATAGAGGGCGTGCCCGAGGTTTTGTTTGCTGGCCAAGGAGGGTTGTCTGAAGTGCTTGTACACCCAAATTTTGAAGAGAATGGCTTTATTTATCTGTCCTTTTCAGCACCTGATGCTGATGAGCCTAAGCTAAATCGCTTAAATGTTGTTCGAGCACGATTAGAGGGTGAGGCGCTTGTTGGGCATAAAACGATTTTCAAGTCGAATCCACCGCGTAAGGCTGCGGCTCACTACGGAGCGCGACTAGCGTTTATGGCTGACGGAAGCTTACTGATCACATCTGGTGATGGCTTTAACTACCGTGAAAAAGCCCAGCACCTAGATAACCACTTTGGCAAAATCCTGCGGGTTAATGACGACGGCAGCATACCAACGGACAATCCCTTTGTTAACTCCCCGGGAGCGCTGCCTGAAATTTGGTCCTATGGGCATCGCAATTTACAGGGGTTGGTTATTAAAGATGACGGGACTGTTCTTGAGCATGAGCATGGCCCGAAGGGTGGTGATGAACTTAACATCATAGAACCGGGCAACAACTATGGCTGGCCGGCCATCACCTATGGGATTGATTACAGTGGCGCAACTATCTCACCGTTTACTGAGCAACCGGGTATGGAGCAACCGATAAAATATTGGGTGCCGTCAATAGCCCCTTCAAGCATGGCGCTCTATCAGGGAGATATGTTTCCAAGCTGGAAGGGTAATTTATTTATATCAGCTCTGGTACCTGGCGATCTAAGGCGGCTTGAGCTTAGCGGTGAAAAAGTAGTTGGCGAAGAAACCTTATTTTCTGAGCTGGGCAGGATACGAAATGTCATCACCGCTCCAGACGGAAGCTTGATTCTCGCCACTGATGGCGCAGAAGGGAAAATAATCAGGGTGTTTGCAGACAACCAGATTGACTGATTGGCGGCAGACCCAAGACTATCCTAACCGTCATTGGCTGCGTAAAGACGACAGACCAGCTTGTAATTGTTGCAAATGCTCGTGGAGTTTAGGGCCTTTCTTTTGCGCAATCCCAATCGCGAGAACATCAATCACGGCAAGATGAGCAATTCGGGACGATAAAGGGGTGTAAATTTGAATATCTTCTTTAGCGTCTACCTCAATAGGGATTGATGCGCGAAGAGCAACCGGAGAACCGCTAGGGGCTAAGCCAATGACCAGCCCGCCTGCTTGCTTAACGAGATCCATAGAATCGAGCAGCGCCTGAGAACGCCCCGACTGAGAAATAGCAATGACCACATCGCCAGCATTTAGAGAGGTTGCAGACATATTTTGAAGGTGGGGGTCAGAGTACGCTGCAGAGGTTATTTGAAGCCTAAAGAATTTGTGCTGCGCGTCAAAGGCCACCGCGGCCGAGGCGCCAAAACCATAGAACTCAACGCGGCCGGCAGCGCATATTGCAGCCACAGCGGCCTCGAGATTTGGTAGGACCAGACTGTCGCGAACCTTAAGTAGCGCATCAACGGTTGAGTCGAAAACCTTGTAGGTATACTCCCTTGTTGAGTCAGTATCCGTCACGGCGATCTGCCCATAGCTTGGGCTGGATGCCAGCTGCTGAGCTAGCGCCATTTTAAAGTCCTGAAAACCACGACAGCCGACAGCGCGACAAAACCGGACCACGGTAGGCTCGCTCACTCCAGCTTGTTTGGCTAAATCTACGATGCGCATCCTGATTACATTCAGCGGTGATTTGAGAACAAAGTCGGCTACTTTGCGCTCCGATTTTCGAAGCGCTGGTAAGGTGTCACTGATGGTTTGGGTCAATTGAGCAGGTTTCATGGGCCGTCCAAAGTAAGTTATGTAAAAAATTTACAAGAAAACGGCCTATATTGCTAGTTTTGTAGTAAAAAAAGAGTCATTTGGGGGTTATTGTGACTATTTTAGCGAGTGATTGAGCGTTAGCGTCTTGGATCTCGGTTAAAAAGAAAAAGAAATTCAGTTGATCCCGATTTTTGCCTATTAAATTGCTAGACTGCACACCTATGGACGTTACCTCAATATTACATAATCTCAACGCACCTCAAGAGCAGGCAGTTACCAGCGATAAACAGCACCTTTTAGTGTTAGCGGGTGCTGGCAGCGGTAAAACACGGGTTCTGGTGCATCGTATCGCCTGGAAAATCCAGGTAGATAATGTGTCCCCTTACGGAATCCTTGCGGTCACCTTCACTAATAAGGCGGCTCGCGAAATGCGAGAGAGGATTGATGATTTATTGGGCATGTCATTGAGAGGCATGTGGGTCGGAACGTTTCATGGCTTGGCGCATCGGCTATTAAAGGCGCACTGGCGCGATGCCAAATTGCCAGAAAATTTTCAAATTCTAGATTCTGATGATCAACTGCGCTTAGTTAAGCGTGTTATGCGTAGCATGGATTTGGACGAGCAAAGATGGCCCCCAAAGCAGGCTCAATGGTGGATAAACGGCCAAAAAGATGAGGGCTTGCGGTCTGCCCACATTCAAGAAGGTGGAGATCCTTATTTGGCCACCATGTTACGGATCTACCGAGGCTATGAAGAAACCTGCGAACGTGTAGGCGTGATTGATTTTGCCGAACTGCTGCTTCGCGCGCTAGAGCTGTGGAAGCATAACCCGTCGGTACTGGGGCACTATCAACAGCGTTTTAAGCATATTTTAGTGGATGAGTTTCAAGATACTAACGCGGTTCAATATGCCTGGTTGAGATTACTTGCCGGGAAAGTGAGCGCCGTGACTGCGGTAGGCGATGACGACCAATCAATTTATGGTTGGCGCGGAGCGAAGGTAGAAAACATTCTTAGTTATGAGCGCGATTTTCCTGCTACTGAAACAGTAAAGCTAGAGCAAAACTATCGCTCAACCTCAAATATTCTACAGGCGGCTAATGCGGTAATCGCAAAGAACTCGGGTCGTCTCGGAAAAAATCTTTGGACCGATGCGGGAGAAGGAGAAGCCATAGCGCTCTATTCAGCGTTTAATGAACATGACGAAGCTCGTTATATTGCAGATCGATTACATAGCTGGAGCACGGATGGGAATCGGCGTGAAGACGCGGCCATTCTTTATCGCTCTAACGCGCAATCAAGGGTACTAGAGGCCGCGTTATTACAGGCTGAAATTCCCTATCGCATTTATGGTGGGCAGCGCTTTTATGAGCGGATGGAAATTAAAAACGCTCTGTCCTATCTGCGCCTCATGTTGAACTGCCATGACGATGTAGCCTTTGAGCGAGTGGTCAATGTGCCGCCGCGGGGCATTGGCGACCGCACCTTAGAGATAGTGCGAGAATTAGCCCGAGACAATAAAACCTCTCTGTGGACAGCCTCAGTTTTGGTAGTCAGTGAGAAGCGCATGGCGGCACGAGCAACGAACGCTGTGGCTGCTTTTATTGAGCTAGTCAATGAAATGAGTGGCCAGTTTGATGAGCTACCATTAGCTGAACAGGCAGAAAACGCGATACAACATAGCGGGCTGATAGAAATGCATCGAAGGGAAAAAGGCGAACGAGGTCAGGCTCGCGTTGAGAATCTCGAGGAATTGGTTGGTGCCTGTCGAAACTTTGAAGCGGAAGATAGAGACTTGCCTGTACTGCCACAATTTCTAGATCAGGTAGCGTTAGATTCTGGCGATCGCCAAGCGGACGAAGACCAAGACGCAGTGCAGTTGATGACCTTACACAGTGCCAAGGGTTTGGAATTTCCATTGGTGTTTATTGCAGGAATGGAAGAGAATCTATTTCCCCATAAGATGTCGCTGGATGAACCTGGGCGGCTAGAGGAAGAGCGGCGTCTGGCTTATGTGGGCATCACTAGAGCGAAGCAAAAACTCTATATAACTTTTGCAGAGAGTCGATCTATTTATGGAAGCGAATCATTTAATTCAATTTCTAGGTTTGTGCGGGACATACCAAAAGAGGTAATAGAAGAGGTTCGACTGCAAAACACCATAGCGCGGCCGACAAGCTATGCTGCGGGAGCTATGCGCAGCGATCAGGGCGAAGAAACCGGCTTTCAGTTGGGTCAGTCGGTCAATCACAATGTTTATGGCGAAGGTGTGATTTTGAATTTCGAAGGTAACGGCCCAAGAGCAAGAGTACATGTAAGCTTTGAGATGGCTGGAACAAAAATTTTAATTCTAGCGTCTGCCAATTTGGCCGCTATATAAAAAGACCAGAAAGCACCACAAAAGGGGAAAAAAATGCGCATTATAGTAACGGTACTGTTAGCTTTGTTTTTGGTTAGCTGCAGCGGGGGCGACGATAAGACGGCCGCCTCTGGGGTAGTGGAGAAACAGCAATACTTTAAGTGGAAGCTGGTCACCACATGGCCCAAAAATTATCCCGGATTAGGGACGGCGCCAGAAAATTTTGCAAAAAAAGTCGATGCAATGAGTAACGGCAGACTGCAAATTAAGGTGTTTGGTGCAGGCCAATTAGTTCCGGCATTTGAAGTGTTCGATGCGGTGTCTCAAGGCACTGCCGAGATGGGACATGGGGCTTCCTATTACTGGACGGGAAAGTCGAAGGCCGCTGCATTTTTCACCTCGGTCCCCTTTGGGCTTAACGCTCAAGAGATGAACGGATGGCTGCATTATGGAGGTGGGTTAGAGTTGTGGCGAGAGCTCTACAGCGGTTTTAACTTAGTTCCCTTTGCCGCCGGCAATACAGGCGTGCAAATGGCTGGATGGTTCAATCGAGAAATAAACTCCATGGATGATATAAAGGGATTAAAAATGCGGATCCCGGGCATGGGTGGAGATGTTATTACACGTGCAGGGGGTGTGTCGGTGACCATCGCCGGAGGTGAGCTTTATACCGCCATGCAGACCGGGGTCATTGATGCTCTTGAGTGGGTGAGCCCCTACAACGACATCGCGCTTGGTTTTCATCAGGTGGCCAAATATTACTATTACCCTGGTTGGCATGAACCAGGCCCGACTTTGGAGTTAATTGTTAACAAAGACGCTTTAGCGACTTTGCCGGATGATTTGCAGGCAATTGTCGAAACAGCGGCTAGGGCCGTTAATCAAGATATGCTCGATGAATACACGGCGCGAAATAACGAGGCATTAATTAGTTTAGTGGAAACCCATGGAGTGCAGTTGAGAAAACTTCCCGATGAAGTGATTACTGAGCTGCGTAGTATCTCTGCAGAGATGCTTGAGGAGCTGGCTGATGATTCAGACATTTCTCGACGTATTGCCGAGTCAGTTAAATCTTTCCAGCGTCAGGCAACGGCCTACCACACTATTTCTGAAGAAGCCTATTACCAAGCCCGTAAGGAGTAGCGACGGGAAACTAACGCGGCCTTGGGGGTGAGGGTCACTATTTAATTTCTCCAAAAGGTGGGCGTAAATAATACTAGTAGCGTAAATATTTCCAGCCGCCCTAAGAGCATGCCCCAGCTCAGCACCACCTTGGCAAAGCTGCTAATGTCTGCGTAGTTAGTTGCAACGCCTCCCAATCCGGGACCAAGGTTGTTTAGTGCAGCTGCAGTGGCTGACCAGGCAGTTACATAGTCCAACCCTGACGCTAACAGTAGTAGCACCATTAGATAAAAAATGGCTAGATAAACTCCAAAGAACGCCCAGATCGCATCAACCACCCGCTCGGGAACGCGACGATTGCGAATTTTAATGGGGAGCAGCGCATTAGGGTGCACCAACCTATAAACCTCACGAATGCCTTGCTGCGCCATAATCAACATTCGCCCAATCTTGATACCACCACCCGTAGATCCAGCGCAAGCACCAAAAAAACTTAAGAAGATTAAGAAAAAGGGCAAAAAGGTTGGCCAGCTATTAAAT
>FLMP01000773.1_pt1 | contig 10003 bp, 9 predicted proteins | sample 887161 | NCBI WGS metagenome assembly FLMP01 (sample SAMEA4017660, study PRJEB14154) | seawater metagenome
GGATATAACAGTGGCTATGGAAATAACAATGGCTTTGGATTCAACAATGGTAATAGTTGGGGAAACAGTTCTTCCACCTGGAATTCGAATAACACACCTAGATCCGGAACCAATTATGGCGGAAGACGCCCTTCTAAATACAGTTCCTCTCGCGGTAATTCATCAAGCAACGGTAAAACAACTGATGGTGGAAAAGCAACTGGATGGACGGGAATCTTAACCCCAATTCGACAAGCTTTAGAAGAATCGAAAAATGCAACCACAGGAAGGGCTATTATCGAGTATACCTCTGGTTCGTCAGTCATAACAAGGGAAACAAGCAACTGGTCAGTGGAATCTGAAGTAAGACCTGCGGAAAACACGGCTACTAGAGCGTCCTCAACAGGTCGTTCTGTATCAACAAGGCCAAGAAGTAATTGGACTGGAGATCCTCAGACAAGACCAAATGCTGCTCAAGAATGGTCGAGTCAATCTAGAACACGTTCCACAGAAACCCGACCTACTGAAAGCAAACCAAGTCGAGCAAGGAATACCAGTACTCAAGCAGCACCTTCCCGTAGCTCAAGAACGAGTGTTCAAAGCAGCGGCGGTAGAAGGCGATGAACAAATTAACGTTATTTAGTGCGATTTTCCTCTCTTGCTTTTCTACCAAGGGCCAGGACTTAGATTATTTTGCTCAACTCAACCAACCCATGACTTTTGGAGACGCCAGGTACAATGGGTTATCCGGTGCAATGGTAGCCATGAGTGGTTCTTTTAGTGCTTTAGCACTCAACCCCGCAGGTGCTGCCCTATATCGTCAAGACGCTTTTGGATTTGACATGGGATTGTTCAATTCTAAGAATACTGACGTTAACTCCAGTAATATTCGAGGAAATACCACAAACTTAAACGTCGGTAATTTTGGCTTTTTAGGCAAGAATCCTTCAAATGGTGTTACTCTTTTCTTCACCTATAATTCAGACCAAATTTATAGAGAACGTCTTAGGGCAAATTCTTCTGATGCAGGAAGTATCATGCAGCAATGGATTAATAATTCCGATGGGACTCCTCCAGAATACCTGAATTCAGTTGGGGTTTATGAGGATTTACTGTATCAAAGCTATGCCACTGATTGGAACTCGAACAACAGGTCATATTTTAGTTCTGCCGCACTAAGTAATGTCTCTACGGAACACCTCTTATTTAGAAAGGGCATGCGCAATCGGTGGACTCTCGGCGGCGCAAATCAAGTGAATTCAACTTTTTACTATGGCGCCTCTGTAAGTATCGTTCACTCCTTTGAAAAGGTAGAAGTTCAACATAAAGAAACCTTTAACAGCACCAATGACTTAACAAACCTCAACTTAGAAGACTTGTGGGACAACAGCGGCATCGGTATTACTGCTAATGCAGGTTTTTTGTACCGACCATATCAATTTCTACGGATTGCTTCAGCCATAGAACTGCCACATATTTATGGCTTTAGTCAAGACTGGGAGGTCACCATGTCAAGTGTTAGACCATCTGTTTCGGCAGTCGCAATTGATGCTGAAGGTTATGGAACGGAATACCAATGGTCCATGATTACGGCACCTAAGCTTCGAAATGGGGCAACTTTTATTCTGGGAAGAACGGGCCTGATTAGTTTAAGTCATACTGCTATTCCTCACAGCTGGAGCCAATCTATTGGAAACGATAATGACGAGAACTACCTCAACCCGATTATAGACTCTTTACTATCAACGCAGCATGTTATGGCAGCTGGTGGGGAATTTAGAATACGCAGCGTCACCTTGCGAGGCGGGATTGGATATAGCCCCTCCTACCGCGACAACGAAAATCGTATGAGAAGAGCCAGTCTAGGTGCTAGTATTCGCTCGGAAGAACTTACTCTGCATCTTGCCTGGAGTGCTGTACAGCAGCAGAAACAATACTACACATTTAGTGCTGATTACACCGATCCTATTGAGTTTCAAAATACCATCTCGTTCATTTCTATGGGCGCTGTTTGGAAATTCTAGAGGTCTTTTGGCACATTTGGTGTAATTTGCAAACTAAGTCGCATTGAATGCGTTTATTTCATTGAACTCAAAGGTTTGCCCTACTATGAATCGATTCTCTTTCACATCATCTAAATTAACTTGGTTTTTAGCCTTTTTTCTTGCCTTCACAAATATTCAGGCGCAGAAAAAATCAAAGAACGATAGTCCTAAGTGGGCGGAGCAAAGTATCAGTGCTTTTACTTTTAGAGGCTTGGGACCTGCTACAACTTCAGGTCGCATTGCTGATATCGCTGTTAATCCAGACAATACAGCGGAGATGTACATTGCACTTGCCTCTAGTGGCGTTTGGAAAACTAGTAACAATGGCACCACATGGGAGCCCATTTTTGACCATGAAGGTTCTTACAGCACAGGGTGTGTCACGATGGACCCTTCCAACCATAATATTATTTGGATCGGTTCAGGAGAGAACAACAACCAACGCTCCGTTGCCTACGGAGATGGTGTCTATGTCAGTCGAGATGCTGGCAAGACATGGACTAATACAGGATTAGTCTCTAGCGAGCACATAGGTATGATCACTGTAGACCCTACAAATTCTAACCATGTATACGTAGCTGCCTATGGTCCACTTTGGAGCTCTTCAGGTGATAGAGGTCTTTACGAAACCATGGATGGTGGGGTGAATTGGTCTAAAATCTATGACGTTAGTGAGCACACCGGTTTTAATGAAATCCACATGGATCCAAGAGATCCGTCCATCTTATATGCTACTGCTCATCAGCGCAGAAGACACGTCTTTACTTATTTAAGCGGTGGCCCGGAGAGTGCCATCTATAAGAGCACAGATGCTGGAGCGAATTGGACCGTCTTAAAAGGTGGACTTCCTACTGGTGATGTTGGTCGAATTGGTATGGATATCAGTCCTGCGAATCCAGATGTGCTTTATGCAACTATAGAAGGACATGGTCTTTACAGATCTTCGGATCGGGGTGAAAGCTGGTCAAAACGTAGTTCTCATGAAACTAGTGGTAATTATTATGTTGAGTTAGTGGCTCATCCTGAAGATGTCAACACGCTCTATAGTATGGACACCTATGCTCATATCAGTCGAGACGGCGGAAAAAGCTTTAACAACATCCCTAAGAAATTTAAACATGTAGATAACCATTGCTTGTGGATTGACCCGAGCAATACATCGCATATGATTATTGGCACAGATGGCGGTTTGTATGAGACCTGGGATGAAATGAAGAGCTGGAATTGGCGAGCAAACCTCCCTACGATACAGTTCTATCGCGTGGCAGTCGACAACGATTGGCCATTTTACAATGTATACGGTGGAACCCAAGACAACAACTCTTTAGGTGGACCATCTCAAACGATCAACAGAAGAGGTATTACGAATGATGATTGGTTTGTGACCAACGGAGGTGATGGTTTTGAAAGCGCAACCGATCCTGATGACCCTAATACGGTTTATGCTCAAGCACAATATGGATGGCTCGTCAGATTCAATAAAGAAACAGGAGAAAAGACACCTATTCAGCCACAGCCTAGATACAAGGATTCTCCTTATCGCTGGAATTGGGATGCCCCACTGGTCGCGAGTAAGCATCAGAAAAAGACCTTGTATTTCGCTGCGAACAAAGTATTTAAAAGTACTGACCGTGGTGGAAGTTGGGAAGTTATCTCGGACGATTTATCTCGCCAACTAGATCGGAATAGGCTACCAATAATGGACCGTTACTGGGGACCAGAAGCAATCGCACTCCACAAGAGCACATCTATTTACGGCAACATAGTTACATTAAAAGAACATCCTACTAACCCGGGAGAACTATGGGCGGGGACAGATGATGGACTGGTTTGGAAAACGAAAGACGACGGTCAGAATTGGTCCTCTTTAAAGAACTTTAATGCACTCCCAAAAACACAAGTGGGTTCCTTAGCTCTACCATTGGTTTACGTGCAGGATATTCTCCTTTCTAAGCATGATTCAAAAACCATTTACACAGTATTCAACAATCACAAAAACGGCGATTTTAAGCCCTACATTTTCAAAAGTACTGACGGAGGTAAGAATTGGAGCAGCATCGTTAGCAACCTTCCTGAGAAAGGCAGTGTCTATAGCATAGCTGAAGATCATATCAACAGTAACCTTCTTTTTGTAGGAACGGAATTCGGCCTTTGGTACACCCTAGACGGAGGAGAGACATGGGCTGAGTTAAATGAAGGGCTTCCAACAATTGCGGTTCGTGACATTGCCATTCAAGAGCGTGAAAACGACTTAGTTCTAGCCACTTTTGGTCGTGGATTCTATGTTCTTGACAACTACTCGCCGTTACGTGAAATGAATTATATCCTAGAGCAAGACGCGGCATTTTTCACAACAAAACCGGGCATGCTTTTTAACAGAGCTAATGTTGGAGGAATAGACTATAAGGGAGGACAACATTACAGATCAAAAAACCCACCTCGAGGAGTGACTTTCGAACTCTTTATTAAAGATAAAGGCGATAAAGTCAAAGACAGAAGACCAGAGGCGAGTAATGATTTACCCCACTACCCAAATACGGAACAACTTCAAGCGGAGGATTGGGAAGAGAGTGGCTATCTATTATTTGAAGTGTCCACCTTAGAAGGCGAAAAAGTTGCTCGATTTACCCGAAAGGACATGAGCGGAATCGAACGTTTTACTTGGAATGGAAAGTACAGCAGCACAGCCGAAATCTCATCGCGCAACGAGCCAAACACCAATCCATCAACAACAACTTTTGTGCTTCCTGGAACCTATGTAGTCAGCGTGTATAGATCCACAAACGGCGTCCTTAACGAGCTAATTAAAGGGCATTCGTTCGAGGTGAATCATCTTTACAATTATGAAAATATTGACATGGAATTCAACCTTGAAGTTGACCGAGCTTACGCTAAATCAAACGCGGTAATGTCCAAGTTTAATGAACTTGGTAATGAATTAACAGAATTACGTGCTGGTCTAAGAAATACTCCAGGTACTTCCATAGCAGATTTAACTTCAGCAAGAGCGATCGAAGTAACCTTAAATCAGCTTGGGCTGCTTCTTAACGGAAATCCGAGCCTTACAAAAAGAGAAGTTGAAAGCGCTCCTTCGTTAGGTGATGTTATTGGATTATTGACTTGGGGAGCGTGGAACCATAGAGGTGCGCCGACCGGTACTATGAACAATTTACTAGAAGATGCTAGATTGATGATTTCCGACGCGCAGACTCAGCTTGATAAAATTATCGAATCCGTTGATGCTTTGGAAGAAAAAGCGAAAGCCCAAGGAGTTCCTTATTGGGACTAATTGATTTACCTTTGCCACCCCTTTTAAGAGAACAAAACCCATGTCAAATCACATTGACCCAATACTAGCCGAAGAAATCGGTGATGCTCACGAAAGCTTTAAAGCTGAAACACCTTTAAAAGATGACGCATTTGCGAAAAATGATAGCGAGAAAATAGACATCATTTCTAAGCATGTCAAAGGCATTCTAGAAACTCTAGGAATGGACTTAGATGACGACAGTCTCAAAGGCACGCCACTTCGCGTAGCGAAAATGTATGTTACCGAGGCTTTTGCTGGTCTACATCCAGATAGAAAACCTGGAATGAGTACATTCAACAACACCTATCGTTACAACGAAATGTTGGTGGAAAAAAATATTGTTCTTTATTCAACTTGTGAGCACCATCTACTTCCTATTATAGGGAGAGCGCATGTTGCCTACATCTCCAATGGCAAGGTTGTTGGCTTGAGTAAAATGAATCGTATTGTTGATTATTATGCCAAGCGTCCTCAAGTTCAAGAAAGGTTGACACGTCAAGTGGTACAGGCACTTCAAGAGGTGCTTGAAACAGATAATGTTGCGTGTGTGATTGACGCTAAACACCTTTGTGTTAACTCTCGAGGTATTCGTGATATTGACAGCTCCACGGTAACTGCAGAGTTTGGAGGAGTATTTCAACAAGAAGATAAAAAAGCAGAGTTCTTAGACTATATCAATCTAAAGACCGATTTCGGAGTTTAAATGGACCCACTGTATAGTAAGTACCCTATTGTAATAGAAAACACCCTCACGGGCAAGAAGGAAGCTTTTATTCCTGTCAGTGATGGAAGTGTGGGTATGTACGTATGTGGACCAACGGTTTATTCTGATGTACACCTAGGTAACGCAAGGACTTTTACTTCTTACGACTTCATGTTCCGTTATTTTCGGCATCTTGGATATCAAGTACGTTACGTCCGTAACATTACGGATGCTGGTCACCTAGAAAATGATGCCGAGGAAGGTGAAGACAAGATTGCTAAAAAGGCCCGGATGGAGCAGTTAGAGCCTATGGAAATCGTGCAACGTTATACCGTGGACTTCCATAAGGTCATGGAAAAACTGAATGCTCTCCCCCCTTCCATTGAACCCACTGCAACAGGACACATCGTAGAGCAAATCCAAATGATTACAACCATCCTTGAAAAAGGGTGGGCTTATCAGAGCAATGGATCCGTTTATTTTGATGTAGAAAATTATAACCTTAAAGGAGGCGATTACGGAGTGCTGTCTGGACGTAAGTTAGAAGAGCTACAAGCCGGAACTCGTGTACTCGATGGTCAAGAAGAAAAGCGTAATCCTGCTGATTTCGCACTGTGGAAAAAAGCATCACCAGCACACATAATGAGATGGCCTTCACCTTGGAGTGACGGTTTTCCAGGCTGGCATCTTGAATGTTCTGCCATGAGCACCAAATATTTAGGTGAACAGTTTGATATACACGGTGGTGGGATGGACTTGAAATTTCCACACCACGAATGTGAAATCGCACAAAACGTGGCATCGTCAGGACATAAAGGCGCTCAATACTGGCTACACACAAATATGCTTACCCTGAATGGTAAGCGAATGAGCAAGAGCACAGGAAACACCATATTGCCAAATGAATTATTCACTGGAGAAAACCCACTACTCGTAAAGGGGTTCAACCCTTCTACCGTTAGGTTCTTCATGATGCAGGCCCACTTCAGCAGCATTCTTGATTTCAGTAATGACGCTTTGATGGCTGCTGAAAAAGGCCATGACAAACTTTTAGGTGCTATTGAAACGTTGAAGAATCTACAACCTTCAAAAACCAGCACCTTCCACATTCACGACTGGGTAGACCGCTGTTACACCGCTTTGAGTGACAACTTTAACAGTCCTATTCTCATATCCCACTTATTCGAAGCGGTAAAATTTATTAATTCATCTACGGATTCAACCATAGGGTTAACCAAAGACGACTTGCAATTACTCATCGATAAGATGAATTCCTTCGCATTTGATATATTGGGTCTCCGTGAACAAGAATCTTCAGATGCCTATAAAGAGGCACTTAACAAGGCTATGGACTTGGTCATTGAATTAAGAGCTAAAGCAAGAGAAAATAAAGACTGGGACACTGCTGACATCATTAGAAAACAATTAACCGACGCGGGCATTCAGCTCAAAGACGGCGCAGAAGGCACGAGCTATACTCTATAAACGAAAACCGAGTTTGAAACTACTATCTCTTTTCCTGGGATCACCGTTGTTATTGCTGATTTGGGTCTACAGAACACTAGTTTCACCTATGCTTGGACCTGCGTGTCGTTATCAACCTACATGCAGTGCTTATGCGGCTGAAGCTGTTAAAATCCATGGACCATTCTTAGGGTTTGTTCTGGCAGTAAAGAGAATTTCTAGTTGTCATCCTTGGGGAAGAAATGGTTGGGATCCAGTGCCGGGAAGTGAGTTAGAGAAAGAATTAAAAGAAAAAAACATCGATTGATGATCAACAACATGACAAAAACTTTTTTTTTAGCGAGTTTGGTAGCCATTGGTTGTACCAGCCAATCAGGACCTGAATCTAGTGACGGTTACAGCGGCGCAACCTGGGTGAGTGAACTCAACTATGAAGGGGAATACCATTTTGACAACATGCGTCAACTGACAGACGGTGGAGACAATGCAGAAGCCTATTTCAGCTTTGACGGCGAGAAGCTTACTTTTCAAAGTAACGCTGAAAAATGGGGAAACAATTGTGACCAAATCTATGCCTTTGACTGGGCTTTAGATACTATTTTAGAACATGAGCCTACCATGATTTCCAATGGATTAGGGCGTACAACCTGTGCTTACTTCCTACCTGGAGATACAACCATACTTTACGCGAGCACCTTTAAAGGCGACTCGGCTTGTCCGGCGGTACCTGAGCGTGGAGAGGGCGGCGCCTATGTTTGGCCTATCTATGAAGACTTTGATATTTATGTTAGCGACTTAAAAGGGAACATTATAGACACTATTATTAGTGGACCAGGTTACGATGCTGAAGCGACAGTGAGTCCTGACGGGTCTAAAATTGTGTTCACATCTACCAGGTCGGGTGATCTAGAGCTTTATGTTTGTGATATCGATGGATCCAATATCACACAAGTAACTGATGGCCTTGGGTATGATGGTGGAGCATTTTTCAGTCCAGATTCTAAAAAATTGGTGTTTCGCAGTTCACGTCCCACCTCAGAGGAAGAAGTCGAAAAATACACTTCGCTTCTTGCAAATGGATTGGTGGAGCCCACTTCAATGGAATTATATACTTGTGATGTTGATGGCGAAAATCTGACGCAAATCACTTCTTTGGGACAAGCTAATTGGGCACCATTTTTTCATCCGAACGGCGATAAAATAGTGTTTTCATCTAACCACCACAGTGAAAAAGGCTTCCCATTTAATCTATTCATGATTGATACAGATGGGAACAACCTCAAGCAAATTTCTTTTGACAAGGCGTTCGATTCCTTTCCAATGTTTTCTCCTGACGGGACAAAATTGGTTTTTGCTTCGAATAGAAATAATGGCGGGGGAAGAGCGACTAACTTGTTCCTTGTAGACTGGAAAGAATAAACCTATGCTAGCCACTATCATCTGGGATTTCCCTAACCACATACCCATTGCGGGATTTCAATTGAGGTTCTATTCATTGATGTTCATCATCAGCTTTGTGCTGGGACAATATGGAATGCAATATATTTTTAAAAAAGAAAACATCAATCCCAAGCTCATGGACAGTCTGGTCTATTGGATGGTGGGCGCTACGATAATAGGTGCGAGACTTGGGCATGTCATCTTTTACGACTGGGGTTATTACAAGGAGCACCTTGGTGAAATCTTTATGGTCTGGAAAGGTGGGCTAGCCTCTCATGGTGCGGCTGTCGTGATTGTTCTAGCCATGATTTATTGGTCCAAAAAAATAGCAAAACAACACCCTCTTTGGACACTAGATCGAATTGTGATTGTTGTTGCGCTTGCCGCAGGCTTTATACGGATGGGCAACTGGTTCAATTCTGAAATATATGGTGCACCATCCAATGGTATTTTCCAAACAGTGTTTGTTGAAGATGCCAGAGGCAGTCTATTAAGAGGATATGCCGGGAGTTTAAGTTCCGTTGAATTCGAAACAACCGGAAGGGAATTAACTACAGATTCTATAGTCTACCCCATACTATCGGCTTCTTTGAGGTTTAGAAACTTAAATGAAGATCAAATCATAGAGTACACAGACGTCTATTTGAGTAAAATTTTAAACTCGCAGCGTAAAGACCGCAAAAACTTACTCGTTCTAGAAGGTACTAAGAGTGACGTTTTCTCCGATGAAGAAGGATTGTATAGTGAAATTGATGTTCTAGGAATACCGCGTCATCCGACGCAATTGTTTGAGGCCTTCGGCTATTGGATCATTTTCATCACCCTTGCACTACTCTACTTAAAGACCTCCGTTGGAGAAAAAAGAGGGTTTATGCTTGGCGTTTTCCTTATCCTATTGTTCGGATTCCGATTCTTCATCGAGTACTTCAAGGAAATACAAGTTTCGTTTGAGCAGACCATGTCGTTAAATATGGGACAATGGCTCAGTGTTCCACTGGTCAGCATAGGCATACTATTGGTCGTCATTTCTAAAAAAGAAAAAGTATGAACGCAGTAAGAAAG
>FLMP01000776.1_pt1 | contig 9990 bp, 9 predicted proteins | sample 887161 | NCBI WGS metagenome assembly FLMP01 (sample SAMEA4017660, study PRJEB14154) | seawater metagenome
ATCTAAATCTCTGGTATCGCGGCTTCGTCGGCTGTTGAGCCCAAAAAGTTAGGTTAGGCCTATAATTGGATGCATGCTTTCATTAGTTTTCCCCATCAAATCATCGCTCTGTTAGTTGCGCGGTTGCAACTGTTGTTTCGGCCTACAATCAATCTTTTTGGTCATTTTGTTTTTTCAAAGTTGCTCTAGTGTCTCTTATTAATTTCACGATTAACAAAAGAACTGCGAGCATAATAGCAGACATAAAAACACCAGCCCCAATTTCGAAAAGCGCCATTACTGAAGTCCTTTTACAAAATGTTCTGTCATCAAGTTGTTCAATGCAATATACGGCCAGTATGTCGAGCACTGCTGTACCCGTCTAGCATTTAGATAACTATTAGGCCCAGCATGACAACCCTCAAAAACAATATTTGAGCTGCCTTTTCAGACGATTTGATACCTATTGTTGCGTTTGGCCTTACGCTGATGATGTTGAAACTACTGGCCACATCGCAGGCCGTAGCCCCTACTTCAATCACAGTGATACAATTTTGGCCTCCAGCGTCGGATTGGCTAAATTTTTGTAATTACCTGTCTAAATCTTTTTCGTTTAACCCGTCATTATCTAGTTGCAATATCATTAATATATTTCTTATTATTAAAACAATTTTCAGTTATTTAATAGTGTATTACTGTTACTAATATTTATCGGTTCAGTCAGGATGTGCCAATAAAATACACTTTGTCAAATAGCCCAAACTTGTGGCGTCTGTCAGTTTGAACGACTTCACTGATGCTTTTCCCAAGGTTTCCACTAGCTGTAACCCTAATTGCGGGCACTGTCTTGAACTCGAGCGCATCCGTATTATTTAAAAAATTCGTAATGTTTGCTAGCATACCAATTTCCCTACTTGACCAATCCCTTTGAGAAAAAGGGATTGGTCTTTTTCATATTTATGTATTGAACCTAGGTCTACTACCATTGGCCTGCTTAATGCCCTTGCATCTCTCTTACGTAAAAATATCTATTGTCATAGACATGACCAGCCATCAGCAAAATTCTAAGTCATTCTCAAAGCCCATAAACAAAAAGGCTAAGTGAAAGTTATATCTGCTTTAAAAGATTGGGGCCGCGTTAATTGTCTGGTTATACAACATTACCAACTATGCATCGACTGTGGAGCTTTCCAGGATCATTCCTAGGCTGAATTAGCTTCATTTAATTGCTCTTGCGGGGGGAGATGTCACGGCTCACGATTTGCCGTCTGAAAGTGGGTTTTATTATTTGGTTAAACCTTCTTAGTTTCTATTTTTTACGCAAAAACATGTTCGGGAACGGGCAGACGGAAGTGTAGATATCCGTTAAATTTTTTAGTGACGTTGCGTAATTTTGATAAAAATCAATTGATTGCAAAAAGTAACAAGTATATTTTTTGAAAAGAGCATTGAAATTTTGCCTGTGCGGTACACCATAGAATACGGTCACATAGGCTGACTTTAGGGAGAGAAGAAATGAGAAACATCTATAATAAAATAAAAATCATGATGGCTACAGTGGGATTAATCGCTGCACCGTCCTTAGCTTCGGCAAGTGCCAATCTAGAGGCAGATGATTTTGTCGGTATTTCGTTCTGGTTAATATCGATGGCTTTGATTGCTGCAACAGCATTCTTCTTCATGGAAACTCAACGTGTTTCAGGTAAGTGGAAAACATCGCTCACAGTTTCAGGCTTGGTAACATTGGTAGCTGCAGTTCACTATTTCTACATGCGCGACGTTTGGGTGGCGACCGGAGAAACTCCACTAGTCTACCGTTACATTGACTGGCTGATCACGGTTCCACTCTTGATGGTAGAATTTTATCTTATCTTGCGTGCAATCACAAATGTTTCTGGCGGAATTTTCTGGCGCTTGATGATCGGTACGATGGTAATGTTGGTCGGCGGCTATATGGGCGAAGCCGGTTACATAAATGCAATGTTTGGATTTATCGTCGGTATGGTCGGCTGGGCCTACATCCTATATGAAATCTTCTTTGGTGAAGCAGGGAAAGTTGCAGCTGAAAAAGCTCCTCCATCGGTGCAATCTGCCTTCGTAACAATGCGTTGGATCGTGACCATCGGTTGGGCAATTTACCCAATTGGCTATTTCATGGGTTACTTCACAGGCGCAGGTCCTGAAGAAGCATCAAACGCTTTGAATATTATCTACAACCTTGCGGATGTTGTGAATAAGATTGCGTTTGGCGTAATCATCTGGAACGTTGCCGTTACAGAATCTGAAAAAACGTCCTAAACAGGTCGTAGCGAGGTGGCCAAGTTGCCACCTCGTTTTTTATATTAATATGATATATCTTTATTTGAGGATGTACGAGTAATGGGAAAACCTCAGTGTATTGTTGAGACTAATGCATCGATCGAGGGTAGTGACCCGGTTGAAACTAAAATTCATTCCACAGAGATACTTCGCAGATTTATTATAGAAAGATTGCCAAAACCTAATACTCCATTATCAGAAGCGGCCCATCATCACTTTGATGTCTCAGGAAAGATGCTGCGAGCTAAAATGGCGCTCAGCGCAGCAAAAGTACTAAAAATTGATCAGGCGGCTGCTCTACATTGGGCCGTAGCTGTTGAAATACTCCACAATGCCTCTCTTATACACGATGACATTTGTGATGGTGACCAATTCCGTCGAGGACGGCCCTCGGTTTGGTTTAAGTATGGGCGCAACGTAGCACTGACGCTTGGGGATTGGTTGATTTCTCTAGCATTTGAACTTGCGGCTGAAGCAGGACAAAGGTCACAGACTCCACTGTTAGTAAAAATTCTAGCACAACACATGGCGACTACAACAAGGGGTGAGGCAGCAGAGTTTTCGAATTGTGGGGTCTTCTCCTGGGATTCCTATATGGAAATCGCATCGGATAAAACTGCTCCACTGTTGACTGCCCCAATGGAGGGTGTGGCCGCAATGGCACTTCACGCAAGTGCTGCCACCGCGCTTAAGTCTTACTTTCGAAATCTTGGTGCAGCCTATCAAATGGCCAATGACATATTAAATTTCCGTGCGTTAGATGGTGCTGCAGATTGTGGCTCAGACCTAGCCCGTCGCGCTCCAAATGCAGTTATAGTACTTTATCGTCAAAATTTGTCTGCTGATCAAGGAGCAGCGTTTGATAATTGGAGCGCTTCAGGTGCAAAAGCCGACTTAGGTTTTTGGAAACAAGATATCCTGAATTCGGGCGCCATGACGCAGAGCATTCAACAGATGCACCGAGCTTTCAATAAAGCTACAAGGGCAGGGGAGGATCTTCCGTCAGGTTTGAGTGAGGCCGTATCTCCAGTTCAAGCTCTTTTAAAACAAGTTTGTCTAGAGTCGGTTGCGCCAACAGATTCGTTGACCCCCCCCTCCTAAATAGAGTGATTATGAAAAAACAAAAAAGTTGTGACCCTGGCAAGGCTGATCAGTCTTTGCCGGGAAGGGTTCTGGTTATCGGAGCAGGCTTTGGTGGGATTGCAGTAGCCCTGCGAATGCGTGCCAAGGGTTTCGAAGTTACATTGGTTGACCGTTTGCAGGCAATCGGTGGACGCGCGCAGGTTTTTGAGCGTGGGGGATTTCGTCATGATGCTGGACCGACTGTAATCACAGCTCCGTTTTTATTTGATGAACTATTTGAGCTTTTTGGAGAGAGGCGCAGTGACCATGTTGAGTTTCGGTCACTTGATCCATGGTATAGGTTTTATTTCCACGGTGGGAGACAGTTTGATTACCGCCGCTCAATTGAAGATACTAATGATGAAATACGGAAATTTGAACCAGCTGACGTTGAAGGCTACGCGAAGCTGTTGAAAACTTCTAAAGCCATTTTTGATGTCGGGTTTGAAAAGTTGGCTGATAGGCCCTTCCATAGAGTAAGAACTATGCTGGCCCAAATCCCCAGCTTACTTCGCTTGAAAAGTTATTATTCGGTAGCAGGTATTGTGAACCGGCACCTGAAACACCCACTTTTGAGGCAGGCGTTTTCAATCCATCCACTACTTGTGGGCGGCAATCCTTTTACGACGACCTCCATCTATGCTCTCATTCATTATCTTGAGCGTCGGTGGGGTGTATATTTTTGTATGGGGGGTACGGGACGTCTTGTGTCAGCGCTCCATGCTCTGTTGTTAAAGGCTGGCGTTCAGGTGGAACTTGGCATTGATATAGCTGAGATCACCCTTGAAAAGGGCCGTGCGACCGGCGCAATTTCAGAAAGTGGCCGAGTATTTTTGGCAGATCGGGTCATTTGTAATGGTGATCCACCAACAGTCTATGCTCAAATGTTGCCTGCGGACGGTAACCGCCGCAAACGGTTGGCTTCCGATCGAATGACACAATATTCGATGGGGCTTTTCGTGTTGTTTTTTGGCACCAAGCGACAATATCCCAAAATTGCACACCATACAATCTGGATGGGCCCTCGATATAAAGAACTACTTGCGGATATTTTTGACAAAAAAATACTAGCGGACGATTTTTCTCTTTATGTTCACCGCCCAACAGCGACAGATGATAGTTTTGCGCCTGCGGGATGTGATAGCTTTTATGTGCTTTGTCCTGTACCCAATCTGCGCGGAAAAATTGATTGGGATGAAAAGGGCCCTCAATTACGCGACCGCATTGTGGCTGCCCTGTCTAACACAATCATGCCTGATCTCGAAGATACCATCAGCGATGATTTTTGGATGACACCTGAAGATTTCAAGACAAACTATCGCTCAATGCATGGGGCTGGCTTTTCGATCGCACCACTCTTCACACAATCTGCATGGTTTAGGTATCACAACCGTGACCCTCATATTCCAAACTTGTATTTTGCTGCTGCGGGCGCGCACCCGGGGGCGGGAATGCCTGGGGTTCTGTGTTCGGCTAAAGTCGTTGAAGCCTTGATTGATGAAGAAATTCAAGAAAGTAAGTGATATGTGGGAGGTGCGACTGTATGAGTTCTAACGAGAATCTAAGTCCAGAACTCTCCTTGGCCCAGAATGGAAAAAGCTTTCATTGGGCATCTCGCTTTCTAGGCGTGAGGATTGGTAAAGACGCAGCTCAACTATACAGTTTTTGTCGTATTTTAGACGATATGGCCGATGGTGACATCGCGGATGGACCGGACCGGTTGGTTAACATTCGCGTTGGTTTGCTTGACCAAATGTATGACAAAGACCCGATACTTGCCAACCTGGGAGCCTTTATAAACCAAAACAATATTTCTGCTGAGGTTTTGGTCGCGCTCATAGATGGCCTACTTCAAGATCAAAACGAGGTGGCTTTGGCGGACGAAGCCGCGTTGCTGCGCTACGCCTACCGGGTGGCTGGAACCGTTGGCCTAATGATGTGCAATATTTTGGGCTGCAACGATAGGTTAGCGCTTGCACATGCGATTGATCTTGGCATTGCAATGCAACTGACTAATATTGCCCGTGATGTACATGAGGATGCACTAATGGGGCGGCGATATCTGCCGGGTAATTGGGTCAATAACATGTCACCAGTTCAAATATTGGCGGCTGGTACCTCAGCTGAATTTCCTGAGCGAGCGATGGTTTCAGAGGCCGTGTCACAGTTACTTCAACTCGCTGAGACCTACTATGAAAGTGGAACGGCGGGCTTAGTCTATCTCCCCGTGCGAGCACATTTGGCAATTTCTGTGGCTGGGCGAGTGTATCGACAAATTGGGCTGCAAGTATCTGCAAAGGGGTGCCGTTGGTATGGAGGCCGGGAAGTTACAAGCCAAACAGTAAAATTTGCTTGCTCAGTGAAGGCAGTTCGCCGCTTGTCTGACCGTTGGTATGCTGCGCCACAGCACGCTGCCGTGCTGCATGCCCCTTTGATTGGTCTCCCGTATGTCGGGTGAACCAAATGATATAATAAAGCAGCCAACTAAGATTGCTGTTTTGGGCGGTGGTTGTGCCGCGCTGTCGCTGGCTGCCAATACCAATCTATTGTCAGGTAAACAGCTACATGTAATTGCGCCTAAGGTACACAAGTCGGATCAAAATCATATCTGGGGATTTTGGGAAATGGATTGGCTGCAAGACGCAGTGCCCCTCGCCCGCAAGACATGGCACAAATGGGCAGTCAGAAACGCTGACACTGAAGTGATTATGCATGCCGATGCTTATCCTTACCACGCTATAACACGTAGAAGCTGGCTTGAGCATTGTAATGCTCGAGCACAAGAAAATGACGTTTTTTTCCATGAGGATATGACCCAGCTTGCCACGCTTTCACCAAAGCAGGTTTTCGACAGCCGTCCACCAAGGCGAGAGCCAAATATGATGTTGCAGCATTTTATTGGTTGGGAAATTTGTGCCGAACCGGGCAGTTTTGACGACAGTACAGCTATTTTGATGGATTTTCGCTGCGATCAGTCTCGTGGAATGCATTTTATTTATTGCCTGCCTTTCTCAGATCGGGAGGCATTGGTCGAATCAACGCTGTTTTCACCCACTCTGGAAACTAATGAATTTTATGAAACGGCGATTTCAAGTTGGTTGAAAAAACATGCTGGCGTTTCACGTTTTAACCTTTTGCGCCGTGAGCAAGGCGCGATCCCTCTTGGTGTCATGAAGCGTCATGACCCAGATTTTCAGGGAATTGGCGCCAATGGTGGTGCTATCAGGCCATCCAGCGGATACGCATTCAGCTTCATTCAAAAACAGATTGATACAGCTCTTAAGCATGTGTCTGACGGTCATATGTTGCAATTTGCAACGCCGCATAAACCAATAGACCTTTGGATGGATAAGATCTTCTTATCTGTCCTGCGATATCAGCCACGATATGCCCCAAAAATTTTCACAGCCCTTGCTGGTAGCTTGACCGGGGACGAATTCGCACGCTTTTTAAGTGGTGAGGCCAATATTTCACTGCGCGCTAAAGTGGTTGCGGCTATGCCGTTGTTACCATTTATTAGGGCGCTTCTAAGGCCGGATGAGGGCGAGCCGTGACTAATGATTTTGATATAACCAATTCGGTGGGAGCAGTCGCCAGTGTCTTGGGGTTTGACCTGTTGTCGCTTATCGCCTTGGCTGCAATTGTTATTATAGGTTTGCCTCATGGGGCTTTTGACGGCGCTGTCGCACTGGCACTTGGTTATGGCAAGGACCTCAAGTCCATGCTCGTGTTTATGGTGAGTTACCTTTCTATAGCAGCCCTAGTGGTTCTTTTTTGGTTAGAATTTCCAGAACTGTCGCTTATAATTTTTTTAGGTATAAGCATATTACATTTTGGCTTAGGTGACAGCCAACCAGGCAGTCTGGTGCAGCGGGGGATCCAAATCATTGCCCACGGTGGAACAGTCGTGATATTGATCAGCTTGCTAAATTGGAGTGAAGTTGAGCTAATTTTTGACAAGCTCATCGGCGAAAAGAGCGTATTCTTGCAGCTGATAATTGTAGTCTGTGGATATGTAATGGTGGGAGTTTTGACCTCTTATTTTATTCTAGCCTATTTTCGGCCGAAACTACGGATAAGGCTGGTTGAGCTTGTTATTTTGGCAATTCTGTTTGGGCTAGTATCACCACTGGTCGCCTTCTCGCTATATTTCTGTGGGGTTCACACGCCACGTCATCTCACCAGGATTTGGCATGCAATCGATAAAGGTGGGCGTGATCGGGCTAAGATGCTCACGTTGGCCTTGGTTTTTACCTTAGCAAGCTGGGTCGCTGGCGGCTTTTCACTTTGGCTAGTATCTACAGGAGAGACAATTGATAAGGCTATACTGAGAGTGGTTTTTATTGGACTAGCAGCTCTTACAGTACCGCACATAGTTTTAGTTGACGGTATGTTCCGTCGTAGCCGACAGCCTTTTAAAGTATAGCTAATATTAAGTTGAGATAAATTTTGTTTATATTGTTACACTTAGGGGTCTGGAGTACTTAGAGGCCTTGGAATGACCCTGAAAAACGGGATAATATCAAGTATTATATAGCTATATCGATATTCAAGTTATGGTGGTGACCCAGGGTGGATTCGAACCACCAACCTGCCCCTTAGGAAGAAGTTAATTGCAGATATTTATTATTAAAAACAATAATTTATGATGCATATTTTTATTTGTATATAATGTGAATATATAAAATATTAAGTTTTAATGTTTTTATTCAGTTAGTTAATCTACATTTTGGTTATGCCAACATCTGCACATCTCGGATTGAACCACCTACGGTGCTGAGTATGTGACCTGGGATGGTGTTGAGTTTGGTCATTGTTGATGCTCGTGCTTAATCATCTTCAAGCTTGTCCTTGTAAGCTAACCCCATCCAAGCAAGCACAACAAAGAATAGTGGTCGAGAGAGTATAAACACCGAAAAGTACGGGCGATCATCAAGACTAATTAATCCAGCAAATAAAACTGCATTATCAACTGTGGCATTGAGCAAATAGACAAGCGCTATTAAGCAACTTACTTTGAATCCAAAGTTGAAATACGCACCTACATTCATTGAAGCTAAAAGCCAAAACATTACATTAGCTCGTCCATTTAAGACAGTGATGACATCCTCGGTCAGTATGCCTTCATCAAACCCATCAAGAAAATTACTCTTTAAGGAGAAATAAATTACCAAGAATGTTAAGACATAAATGTTGCAAAATACTATCAGGGCCTTAAACGTTTTACTCTGATAAATTGAAACAGCTTTGTCCTCTCGGCTTTCAGAGAAGGCTTCTAGAATGGCGCTCATTTCAATGTCGTTTACTTTTTTGTCTGCCATGCCGCTAATTCACTTTGGACTTAGTAAATGTAAGTTCAAAGCTCATCCAGATTAAACAAATCAATAAAATTGGACGAAGTGATTGTAAGACGACAACCAAACCTCGCTTAGGATATTCTATTATTTTGTACAGAACTAAGTAATCGTCTATGTACATTACAATACCCCAAGCAGTTAATGCGATTGTAACGTACTTGGCATATTTTAAAGAGCTAAATAAAATGACTGGGTATGCGACCATAAAAAATATTGCGAGCGTAAGCCTAACATAAGTCAACTTAAGCGCTGCTAATATGTGTTGTTGGTTGTTTGCGTCGAATGAATTATCAGGAAGAGTGACAATAGCGTACACGGCAATTATCACGTAGCAATTGGCAACCAATAATGCTGTCCAAAATAATTTACTAAGGTGTAAGTTTTTGATCATCTAGCTTGCGGCCTTTGTTCTGGAACATCCACGTTCGTATTGGCACCACCAGTTTAAATTACACTGTGCGGGTCAGCGCACCTTAGCAATACCATATGTATGGTAAATAGCTATATATATCGTTATTTGGAATTTTCAAAACGGCGTATATAACCATCCGAAAACTAAATGTTTACCTTGGATATCCACGTGAAAAACTGGCCAACCCAATTCGTTCCATAGCTTTCTGGAGGTTCCACCGCAGTCTCGCACTGAGGCCCATAGTAAATAATCTATACGGTAATATTGGGTTATTAGCAGTACGGTGGTTCTGTCTTTTGCATTAATGTGCTAAATTGTTATCCATGCAAACTCTCATACCTATACTTACCTCTACCTCTGGCAATGCGCTCGTTAAAACCTTCAGCGGCCCTGATTTAACGGAACTATCTTTTGCTACCGGCAAAGCGTTCACTGTAACTGCAGAACCAGTTTCTGATCTACGCAGCCTGTCTAGGCTACTTCTAAAGCTTGAGAATGAACCAACTAAAACCGTCATCCGAGGGTCATTGGTTGATGGTCAACTTGGCCCCATACCACGCAACAAAAACACATTCGTAGCCACGCCCCGCCAATGGTGTATGATCGACATCGATAGTCTAGCTTGGGATGGGGATAGTAGTGACCAACAAGCCATGCTGTCATACGCTACTCAGCAGCTACCCGTAGAGTTTCAATCCGTCGACTTTTTGTATCAGTTCTCATCCAGCATGGGCATCAAATCTGGTATCAGAGTGCATCTATGGTTTTGGCTCGACCGGCCCTGTTCTGATAATGAAATGG
>FLMP01000791.1_pt1 | contig 9933 bp, 3 predicted proteins | sample 887161 | NCBI WGS metagenome assembly FLMP01 (sample SAMEA4017660, study PRJEB14154) | seawater metagenome
CCGTTACACTCGCCTATATACTTGTTTGTATGCGCACGCGTACTATGGCCATACCACATGTATGTTGCCATTGTCCGCAAGCGGTGCACTCTCAGTCACTTAGGTGTGTCCCTGACGTGCGCGCGCGTGTCGAGCTGTCGGTTTGCTTCTCCAAAACTATTTTAGAGATGAAATCGCCATATCGCCGATTCGTCGATGGAAAACAAATGTTGTTTTTCCTCACTTTTCAATTGAAATCGACGAAACGGTAAATCTCGATCAACACTCAAGAAAATGGTAGCCTGGACAAACAACGCTGTCAATCACTATTGGCAAACCACCATGGGCTTAACAGCTGAAGCCAAGGACTGGCTTACCACTGTCCAAGGGATTCTCAACCCTGGACATTTCCTTGAGATGGATGATGATACCATCCTCCAAATTAACAGGCAGACGAATCGCATGCGCTATGGTCCTGCTCCTAATGAAGGGGGCAACCTTGTGCAACTCATGCCGATCATTCTTCCTGCTGCCTTCTGGTCAAAGTTGAAGAAGTCTGTTCAAGCGGCCAAACATTACAACTGGATTGATGTTCCCATCACTCCAGGCATCATGGCCCTTGAACCACATGTGAACGAACTCTCGATGGTCTTGAACATTCAAGACGAGAAACGTTCCAGTGGCCTAACTCTCGCTCCCAAATGTGGGAAACATATTACTTTCTTGGAGTACCTTTCACTCCTTGAAGTCTGGTTAGCTGACAATGTCAGTTCCCATCCTTCCAAAGCCCCTCTTGCTTATCTTGCTCGCGACAATGCAGCTGTACCGGATGCAGCTGTGCTGGTCCACAACCAAGTGTACACGGCAGAGGGTGGATCTATTTTAGGAGACTTGACCCTGCGCTTGACTCACAACAACGCTGCTTTCAATGAAGACAGCAAGCGCCTTTTGTCAGCCCTGGTCAATGGTCTTTCGAATACGGAATATGCTAGTACGCTTGAACCTTTCAAGCCTACTTGGGATGGACGTGGTGCCTTAATTCGTTTGAAGGCTCAATTTGCTGGTGATCAAATGTGGCTAGATCTCAAGAACTCTTCTGAGAACACTCTTGCTCGCTCTTGGAATGGCTCTAACCCTTCGATCACATTTGCTACCTGGGCCAACACTCGTCGCCAGGCTCACACAAAACTTGTTCAGTGTTCAAGTCATATAAACTATCAGGTTATGACTGAACCAACGAAAGTGGAGTCCATGCTCAAGCATGTATCAGAATGCAAGGATCCAAATTTCCTGGCTGGTGTTGCATCTGTCAAACAGTCATCGGATCCTGACACTGGTCTCTCCACTGATTTTGAAAGGGCAGTTGCTTGTTTAACTAAGTTCTGTCCTGTAGCAGACTCTGCTATGAAATCGCACAAGCGGCGCAAAACAACTGCTAACATCGGTTCTATGACGGCTGCTAATGGTCAGGGTAATGGTCTCAAATGTGGGATCGGCAAAAGTGGCGTCCACCTTCGTTGGTATACAAAGGAGGAATACTCACAATTGATTAGTGGTTTGCTAGCAAAAGCTGCAACCGAATCTGGTAAAGAGAAGGAGGCGACTTTGTCTTGCATCTCTTCCATGATCGGTACTGATGTTGTTGCAGAGACGCCAACATCAACCCCTCCAGCGTTTCTTCAGCGGATTGTGCAGAATTGACTCGGACGCTTCACAGCTCCGAATGCCTATGTCTCTTCTGTTATTGTTTCCAGTTTTTGTGTCTCTTCTATCTCTTTCACGCCTCAGGCCATGGTGTCCAGTCTTTCAAGTTTTACCTCCATTCGGGGTCGAACTGACTTGGACAGCCATGCAAATATGTTTGTTGCTGGCAAAGATGTACATGTTCTTGCTAAAACTGGTAGGACTGCATCTGTGCAGGCCTATGACCCTTCTATGCAACCAGTTCAGCTTGACATCATCGATTGCGCTGTGCTCTATGAATCTTCTCTTACAGGGAGAAAGGTTCTTATGATTGTCGAGGGGGCGATCTATTCACCAACGATGGATCACAATCTTGTCCCACCTTTCATGTTACGCGAAGCAGGAGTGGTGGTGGATACTACGCCGAAGTGCCAAGTTAATTCACCAAATGACAATCACCACTCTCTCTATTGGTCTGGCGTTGATCTCCGAATTCCTCTGCAGCTACTTGGGATCTTTTCTTATTTTCCAACTAGGGTACCAACTCAGGATGAGTTGAATGATGAATCGATACCTGTTATCAGAATCTCACCAGAAGGTCCTTGGGACCCCAATTCAGAGCTTCATGCATTAAATGAAAACAATCTACTTGATTCCGAAGGACATGTCATCAGGGAACCTACACAACAACCAGAAAAGTTTCTTTTGGAGGATGTTCCATTGATTGATGCACATGTAGCTTCGGTGACTGTTAGTTCAGCTGAGGTTGATTTTATCAACAATATTGCTGACATGCGTTCCCAGGTGGATGACTATTCTTGTACTCCAGCCTTCGGGGAGCGTCTATCTCTTGATAACCAGGGACATGGACCAACCTTCTTTGATTCCCATATGGCGACCAAGGATACACTGACGAATTTTATGGCTGCTATTGGTTCATGTAATGCTTTCTACGGAGATATTCTTTTCCCAGAGTATGAAGATGAACAAAACAACAACCTACTTGAATTCGAACAATATGTGGCTGGAAGTGCCACTGCTGTATCAACCAAAGGAGTTGATGCTGAGCACCTATCCAAGGTTTGGCGAATTGATAGGGCTACTGCTGAACGAACGATCGATGTCACTTCTCAACGTTGTGTTCGATCGTCTGGTAATGAGGGTCTTGTGCGGAATTATGGGACAAATGATCGCATGCTACGATACCGTCGCATTAACCAGCACTTTTTCATGGATACTTTTTTCGCAACCAAGAAGATCGGCAAGTCAACGAGGGGCAACACTTGTTGCCAGCTTTTTGTGACCGACAAGGGATTTGTTTATGTTATTCCTATGCGTTTTAAGAGAGACCTACCAGCAGCAATTCGAGCCTTCGCCAAAGCAGTTGGAGCCCCCGATACGATTATTTGTGACCATGCTAAAGAGCAAGTGTCAAGAGAAGTCAAAGGCTTCCTCAACAAAATTGGTACTACTCTGAAAGTTCTTGAAGAAGGAACACCATGGGCAAATCGGGCGGAATTATATATCGGTCTCATCAAAGAGGCTGTGCGCAAGGACATGCAAGCAACAGATAGTCCATTAAATTTGTGGGACTATTGTGTTGAACGTCGTGCGCGTGTGAACAATTTAACTGCAGGCAATATGTTAGCGCTGACAGGCCGCAATCCACATTTTCACACATTCAATGATGAAGGTGACATCTCCAATCTCTGCCAATTCGATTGGTATGAGTGGGTGTACTTCAGAGATCAATCTGCAGGCTTTCCAAATCCAAAAGAATGTCTAGGCCGCTGTCTTGGGCCGGCGACAGGGGAGGGCAATGAGATGACTCAATGGATTTTGAAATCCAATGGGCAGGTGGTTCCACGAAGAAGCGTGAGACCCTTGTCCCAAAGCGAAAAGTTTGACGAAACTCAAATCGCTATGCGCAGCTCGTTCACTATGTTGATCAAGGAAAATCCTAAGTTGAGTGGGACGCTCACACCACAGACAACAATCAAAGATCAAGAACAAGCTGGTGAGGAGGACAACGTATATGTCCCATATGAAGATGATAGCACAAAGCCTTGGACCATTCCAGATGTTCCCGACCCAGTCGATTCAACAGGGCGTGCTATAGATCAACAGCCGGCGTATGATAAGCTCATTCATGTTGAGTTAATGTTACCACAGAATGGGGAGTACCAGCCGGCGAAAGTAGTTGGTAGAGCCAAAAATGAACTTGGTGTGATCACTGGCAACTACGATGAGAACCCTATCATGAACACTATCATGTATGAGGTGGAGTTTCCCGATGGCCAAGTCAAGCAGTATGCAGCCAATATTATCGCTGAGAACCTTCTGAATCAAGTGGATGATGAAGGATACACAATCACTCGGATAGACTGCATCTTGGACCATGAGAAATCTCTGAAAGCGTTGAACCTGGACGAAATGTATACAGTCAATAAACAGGGTGTCAAGCGCATTAGAAAAACGACAGAGGGATGGAGATTCAAAGTTAGATGGCATGATAAATCGGAGCAATGGGTTCCATTGTCCATCTTGAAGGAGTCTAACCCAGTCGATGTTGCGATCTATGCTAAGGCCAGAGGCATTGACAAGGAACCTGCTCTTGCTTGGTGGGTTCCCTACACACTCAAGAAACGTGAGGTGATTGTAGCTGCTGTCAAAGCGAGGACTAGAAAGATGACGCACAAATATGGTATTGAGGTTCCCAGAAGTATTCAGGAAGCCTATGCTATTGATGCCAAGAATGGGAACGACTTTTGGGCGAAAGCAATCAAGAAAGAGATGTCTAATGTCGGCATTGCTTTTAAGATCTTAGCTGAGTCAAAGACTGTTCCTCCTGGTTGGACTAAGGTCACTGGCCATCTTGTTTTTGATGTGAAAATGTCGTTACAGAGAAAGGCTAGGTGGGTCCTTGATGGGCATCTAACACCAGATGTCGATTATTCTACCTATGCTGGAGTTGTTTCCAGAGAAAGTGTGAGGATTGCTCTCACCTATGCAGCGTTGAATGGTTTGGATGTTTGGACAGCTGATATCAAGAATGCCTACATTCAGGCACCATCTTCTAGAAAAGATTACATTATTTGTGGTCCTGAGTTTGGACTTGAAAATGTTGGAACACCTGCTCTTATTACTCGAGCATTGTACGGTGGAAAGACAGCTGGTTCCGACTTCAGAAAACATCTTCGTGACTGCATGAAGTTTCTAAAATTTACATCTTGTCGTGCTGATCCTGATGTTTGGATGCGCGCCGCAGTAGATCCTGATCGTCGTGAATATTGGGAGTATGTACTATTGTACACTGATGACTGTCTTGTTGTCAGCCACCGAGGTCAATCCGTACTCACTGACGAAATCGGGAAATACTTCGAAATGAAACAAGAATCAATCGCTCACCCAGATATATATTTGGGTGGCAAACTTCGTAAAGTAGAATTGGAAAATGGCGTTTTTGCTTGGGCTTTTGGTTCATCTCAATATGTTCAAGCTGCTGTTGCCAATGTTGAAAATTATTTACGAGAACATGATGCTAACCCACTTCCTCCTCGTTGTACTACTCCTTTATCTCCTGACTATAGGCCAGAAATTGACACCTCACAAGAGTTGTGTCCACGTCTTGCGTCCCACTATATGTCTATGATTGGAGTACTTCGGTGGATTGTTGAGTTAGGAAGGGTCGATATTTGTTGTGAAGTTTCAATGCTGTCGTCCCATCTTGCTTTACCTAGAGTTGGACATCTTCGGGAAGTCTATCGCATCTTTGGGTACCTCAAGTCTCATCACAATGCAGAGATGGTTTTTGATCCCACAGTAGTCAATGTTGATGACCATGAGTTCCGTCGCCGAGACTGGTCTTCATCAGAAATGGATTCTGAAATGGAAGAACCTTTACCCAACAACATGCCTCAGCCTCGCGGACTTGGTTTCAAAATTAGAGCTTATGTGGATGCTGACCATGCTACTGATTCTATGACTAGACGATCTAGATCTGGCTTCCTTGTGTATTTGAATAATGCTCCAGTACATTGGATGAGCAAGAAACAAACTAGCGTCGAGACTAGTTCCTATGGATCGGAATTTGTGGCCATGAAACTTTGTTGTGAATACGTTCGTGGCCTACGATACAAACTGAGAATGATGGGTATTTCTTTGCTTGATGAACCGGCGTATATTTATGGTGATAACAAATCTGTTTTAGCCAACACAACAATTCCCGATTCTACTCTCAAGAAGAAGTCCCACAGCATTACATACCATTTTGTCAGAGAAGGAGTGGCTAGGGACATCATATGTGAATACACACGACAATCCTGCCGACCTTTTGACAAAGCCTTTTGTTGGAAAAAGGACTCCAGTCGAGTCACGAACTAACACGGGATTGATTCTGAATTACGAAGAAGGAGATACCTGTTACTGAAAAGTGAACACGCGACGTGCGCACGCCTAGACTAGTAGGGCACGTCGTGTACGATTAGAAGCTCTTGTCTTGTCGATGAATGAGAGAGGTTTCCCCTCTTCTCATTCTGAAGACAATCCAAGGTTATTGTGTGATAAAATAATTATTTAGTGTGACAACTGTATTGTCCTCTATAGTCACATATATTACTAGGGTGATTGAAATTAGATCGTCTCTGTGACGGATTAGTGAGAACTGTTTTCTTCTGATCCTGGACGTCTATTTCCAACATTGTCTTCAGAAATACAAAAATTTCATCACCTGAAACAACAATCCCCTTCAAACAACATATGAACGAAGTGGACCGTGATCTTATCAAACGAATCGAAGAACTAACGCTCGAGAACAAGGCTCTGAAGTCTGAACTCAGGGAAGCGAAAGCAAAAAACAGAGAGATCGCGGGAAGTGACACATCGATCGCAAAAGAGAAGCGACGACGTGGATTTTTCCCACAAATTGGAAATTTCGTGATTATCGGTGGCTGTAACAAACACACAGCACACATCGGGTTGATCACTAAGTACAAGGAGGGGAATAAAAATAGAAAGTGGATCGTATCGTTTAGCGATAGATTGACTTTGGGCTTCGCGAGAACGACGTTGAAAGAAGTTCCGGAGCTCCTCACCGACGCGCAACAAAAACAGCTTCGACATTTAAAAAAGCTATTCCCGAACACAACAAAACAAACCTCGTCATAAAGAACAAAAATGAACGATATGAATGAAGAAAGCGGTGCCCAACGAGAAAGATCGGCCACGCAGATAGAAAATGGAGGACGAGGAAGATTTGGCGAACGAGGACGATTCGGTGGAGGAAGAGGAAATCGAGGAGGACGTGGTTACCGAGGTCGTGGAGGCCGAGGAGGTCGCGATGGTCGTGGGCGTCAGGCCCGACCAAAGTTCAAGGGCGCTGCCGAGTATATGCAGGGCCATGTGTTCTCCACACAAGTAGAAAGAGATGCCGAAGGTCATCCAAAGAACCAATACGAGTTGACGAAAGAACAGCTTGTCCTCTACGCGAGGGCACAGCTGGATACAAAAAGCGGAATGAATCGGATGATGGCGGGATTAATCGAAACGGGAACAGTGACGCTCCCGACCATGCCATCACGAACAAAGCCAGATAATGATCTGGATGCCTACCTTTGGCAAGAAAGTGTGAAAAGTTATCACACCGCAAAACAAACCGCCGCGGCGGGATCTGCAAATATGTTTGCAGTAATCTACGGACAGTGCTCCTCTGGGGTCCGTACAAAACTAGAAGGACTTGATTCTTATCAAGTCGCAAAAGATGAGAGCGATGTGATTGCTCTCCTACAAGATATCCAGGCCATCTGCCTGCGATTCGAATCCCATGCTCATGTTCCTACAGCCATGTTTCGAGCCGAGATGACACTCAAGAACACCAAGCAAGGAGCCAACGAACACATCGATGAGTACTACCGCATTTTTCGTTCGAATGCCGATGCTGTTGCACACTTTGGAGGTGACATCGGCACTCATCCAGTGGTACTAGCGAATTCTCTTGGTGTCTCCATTCAAGAACTCCAGGTCCTCGAAACTTGGGCCAGCCAACCGTCTGGCATCCCTATCAAAGAACAGACTGTTAAAGTGAAGTCTGAAAAAGATGATGATGTCGAAACCACCGCAGTTCCAGCGGTCCCGACGATCCCCACGGACGTCGCGTCCATTTTAAAATCTCTCAAGACGACCGCATCCGCAGTGCGTCTCGATTTCGTACGTAAAAAGGCTGCATCTACTGAGGCCTACAAGGCGGCAATTTTTCTTGAAAATGCCAATTCGTCCTACAACGACTATCGCGCTTCCCTCGAGCTCGATTATCTCCATAAAGTCGACAATTATCCTACGACCCTGGCTGATGCGTATCATGTTCTCGCGAACATCGAAATCATCAACATTCATCAGTCCGGTCGAAATCGGCGCGATGATCGCGACATGGATTTCCAGTTCGTACAACATGCGAACACGAACGTCGTCCCAGGTACCGATGGCCGTACCCATACAGGCGTTACCTGTTACAACTGTCAAGCACATGGACATTATGCAAACCAGTGTCCTGAGCCCCGCCGTCACGGTGGCCCTCAACTGAACATGGTTGCTTTAAACTCCGGTCCAAACGTGTGTTTCACTCATCAAGGTTGTATTGTCAACCCTAACTGGATCATTCTTGATTCCGCATCGACCGTGAACCTTTTCTGTAACCCTCGTTTCCTCACAGATATTCACACAGTACCTGATGCCGATTGTACCATTGTGTCCACCGGAGGCAGCACCAGTCCTACTGAATCCGGAACCCTTCCAGGTTTCGGAGATGTCTGGTTTTCCAACCAAGCCATTGCCAATGTCCTTTCCATGGCAGACATCCAGAAAGTTTTCCGTGTGACACAAGATTCGACCCTTTATGATGGAATTCGTGTCCATCTACATAGTGGCCGTTACCTGTCGTTTCAGGAGCGCGGGAGCGGCCTCTACTATTATGATGCTACCCCTAACTCTAGTAACAACAAGTCTCTCGTCTACTGTTTTTTATCTACCGTAGAAGAACGACTTCAAAAGCTTACACTCCGTCAACGTAAGGGTGTAGAGCGCGCCAAGTTACTTTACGACAACACTGGTCGTCTCGCGCCGGGTAAATTTCGAGCTCTGGTCTCTGACCAACAAATGCACAATCTTCCTTCCGTGAACGTCGATGATGCCTCGCGGATGCTCGAGATTTACGGCCCGGATGAGCATTACGTCCGCGGTCACGCCACACGACAGAAGCCTGCCCGTGTCGCAACGAAAATTTTTATTCCGCTCGACCAGGATCTGCTTAAACTGCATCGCCGTGTTACGCTCTGCACCGATATTTTCTTCGTCGACGGTTCCCCTTTTCTGCTCACCGTGTCCCAAAATATTCGATTTTTTACGATCGCTTCCATCGCGAGCCGAAAAATGCAAACTCACGTTCTTTCCGGTCTTCGCTTCGTCATCAATTTATACCGTGCGCGTGGTTTCATCGTCGACATGATTCACGCGGATCCCGAATTCAAGCCCCTCGAGTCTTCCCTTCTGGATTTTCCTTCCCCAGTGCGCCTAAACTGTTGTTCCGCTAACGAACACGTTCCTGAGGCCGAGCGCGGTGTGAGATCTGCGAAAGAACACACTCGCACACTTTTTTCCGCGGCCCCCTACACCAGTTTTCCCCTCATTTTGAAACGTTTCATGGTCATCAACAGTGCCCTTCACATGAACATGCTTCCACATCCCGACGGCGTTTCCCCTGTACACAGTCCGCGGACCATCGTAACCGGCCAACCATCTGATTTCCAAAAACTGTGTCGTGTCGCCGTCGGCGCCTATTGTGAAGTTCACGACGAACCCAGTCCCTCCAACACCATGACTGCGAGAACCACACCTGCCATTGCACTTGGACCTACCGGCAACGCCCAAGGTTCCTGGTATTTCATGTCCCTATCCACCGGTGCTCGTATTACTCGACGTTCCTGGGTTGAAAAATCTATTACCCAAGACGTTATTGATCGGGTTCATCATTTTGCAACTAATGATGCTTCTCCCGATTCGGACCCTTTCCTTTTCGAGTGGTCCCCCAATGTTGCTGTCACCAACGATCCACTGGATCCGACTCTGTCTCCAGTGGAAGGAGCGGATATTGATGACACACAACAAAAACAAATTCAAGAAACTCAAAATCAACAACCAAAAGAAACCGACGAAGAAATTTCCAATCAACAAGTCGTCGAAGGAGAAGAAATCGTAGAAGAAACAGCAGAATACATCGAA
>FLMP01000799.1_pt1 | contig 9883 bp, 10 predicted proteins | sample 887161 | NCBI WGS metagenome assembly FLMP01 (sample SAMEA4017660, study PRJEB14154) | seawater metagenome
ACAGCCTACTCAGGTCATGTTCTCTACATCGAGCACAATGACATCTTCACCTTGCTGCAGTTGCTCTGCCGCATCGCCATTGGCAACACTTCCCACTAGCAGTAGCAGTGCAAGCAATGTGGCCTCTGTCAATTTTCGACTTATTATTCTAAGTACTCGCATTCAATCATTCTCCCTAACTATTCAATTTCTATTCTCTGAAGCCTAGGCCACTCCAGCACAACAAGGACAACCAGTTGCGCCGCTGGCTATCACTGCTTCCGCTGCTTTAACATTCTGCTCCGCCGTACGGCGTGTGGCAGAGGCAGTAGCGGCACTGGCAAACGTCGATGGATCAGGCTTGGCCATAGCGATTTCTTGCCCGAAGTAACCAGTATAAATCTGAAACTGATGCTGCCCGATATCCGTAGGAACACGAATAGTATTCGCATTGAGAACTTGCACATCGCTAACGGTTGTTCCATCGCAGATCACGACAGCTTCGCCAGCATTCGGCAGATTGCTTATCTGCCAGCTCGTAGACTCGCCAGCCCGGTTCCTATCAGCAACATAGGTACCAACGTGCAGCACACCACTGTCCTTATCATTCCATGCTGTGTCGACACCAAGACTTGGATAGTCGACTCCTTCAAGTGTAGGTGCGGTGTATTTATCCAAATGCTGTACCTTGAACGCATCCACCCAATTACCTTCGCTGATCTCACTAATCATTTGCTGTGCTGAAGGCTGTCCACGGGGCCAGGGATCTTCGTTATTGAACCACCAACCAAACTTATCCATGTCGTCGCCAAACCACTTCGGGTCTGAGTAACGTTCGGCTGCCGCACTTAAGCGTGAGACTGCCGTGTGATCGCCCAGTGCTTTAGCCATGGCTAAGCCTGTAGCACTGGGGCGGATCTCTTGTCGCGGGTCTCGCCAGCCTAGGGAATTGGCGGTAGCATCATAGATCTGTGTGGCGAGTTCGGGCGACTGGGGCATTAGATAAAAGGCGGTGCCCGCACCCGTTCCACCAGCGCCGGGAATATTAACCTTGAACTCGGCAATCGGATCGTAGTACATCGTCATCCATTCGATCTGATTCTGACCATTGATGCTCATGTAGTTATCACGCATGAATTCGATCCATTCTTCGAACACACCATGAGAGTTGGTCACACCTAATTTGTCGGACAGATACATACCCAGACCTGCAGCCGAATTACAGAACGGCCAAATTTTCGTGTTCTCACACTGCGGCCCCTCGGGATGATCGGTGTATTGCCTGTGCAGGTGCTCGACGATGCGAGGCTGGGTCCATTCGAACTTTTCATTCTCATAGCCCGCTATCTGCCAGGGCTTCTCCCACTTGTCATCACCCGACACATATTTATAGATAGTTAGCAGCAGGTTTAGCCAGCCGCGGAAGAACAAGTTGCCATCAGCCCCTATAGGGTCGGGCTGCAAACCCCAAGGTTCGACGCCATTCGCTGTCCAGCCAGGGGAGTCATAGTTGCCACGGACTCGCTCGGGCCAAGCCTGGGCACCGGGTGCATTACTAGGCCCATAATTCGCCCGATCGGGGCTGGGGCCGATAAAAGAATTCCAGTCAATCGCTGCCCAATAGGAAGTGTGGCGTGTCGCTAGCTCATCCAGAATACGCGTATACGCTTCACGCCAGGCAGGGGTTTGATCTGCCATCATCATGATGACATAACTGGAGTCTGTTAAATCGAAGCGCGGATAGCTCAACATTGGTGGCGCGTTGTATTGATCCCACCAGGGATGGGGCCCATTGCCATCTTCTGTCCAATCTATATCGCCACGGGGCAGGTTAATACCCCACGGGCGTTCAATATCTTCGGAGTAGGCCCAGTCGTCAGCCGTTGTAGCCTTCTGCCACATAAAGCGCATCCAACCCTTGGTGCGCTCGTTGTGCTTGGGATAAAAACTGGGAGAGTGGGTATGCGTAACAGAGGGCCCTGATTGTGCGCCTACACAAGCTCCTAGGGTGGATGCACCGCCTACGACAGCTACGCCCTTTAGAAAATCACGCCTACTATTGGTCGTATTTCGCGACATGCTATGCCTCACAGTGTGAACAGAAAATTGAACTTTTTTTATTCTTGGTCTTCGATTATTTTCACCAGTTTAGATAAATATTGGGTTGATTTCTAGACATTTAGATCCCCCTAACTGCTCGCAACCCTTGAGATTCTGCGCCATCTGATACAATCTTTGCTAATTACTGCCAAACTTGAATTATAAAACCTCGAACGCCAAAGGAATCTTGGATGCACTCCACAATTGCACTGAATCTGACCCTGCCTGCTCTATTACTCCTTGCCGCCTGCAGCGATGAGGGCTCAAACATTGACGCCCTAGACTCTGGTGTTGCCAGCACTGACTGCGCACAGGCCGACCTCGTACTTCATAACACAAGCGTCTATACATCCAACGAGAATCAATGGACGGCGGAGGCTGTTGCCAGTAAGGACGGCAGAATCGTATTCGTTGGTTCCAATCTTGATGCAGAGGAGTATATGTGTGACTCCGCTAGGATTATCGATCTGGCAGGCAAGACAGTCTTCGCAGGGTTCACCGATAGCCACCAACACTTGGAAGGCGTAGGAAAGCGCACAAAAACTCTCAGCCTCTTCGGAATTGCCACGCTACAAGAGACCGTGCATACCATCGAGGACTGGGCTGCAAATATCCCCGACGGCGACTGGGTTCAGGGACGAGGTTGGATAGAGCGGGAATGGACCGATGAGCAGCGCTTCCTTAATAAGTACGACGTCGACTCATTTACCGCCGACAAACCGCTGTTCATGCCGCGAGCCGATGGCGTATCTGCATTAGTTAATTCGAAAGCGATGGAACTCGCGGGCGTTACCAGGGACACTCCCGACCCTGAGGGCGGTAGATTCGAAAGAGAATTGGACGGGACACCCACCGGCTACGTGCTTGCCAATGCGATGAATGCCTTTCGCGAAATACTGCCACCAGAAACCGACGCTTATCTCAAAGATAATCTACTACGCGGCCTGCGTGCGAATGCCTCACTAGGCTGGACACAGACACAAGATGCCGGCATGTCGTATCGATTAGTCGGACTGATGAAGGAGATTCATAAAGAAGGCGACATGGCACATCGCGTGTATGCCGCGATCCCGGTTTCACAGGCACAAACTATGCTGGAGCGCGGCCGCGAAACCACAGCTGATGATATGTTTGATGTGCGCGGCATCAAAGTGTTTATAGACGGGACTCTAGGCTCACGTGGTGCTGCACTCATCGATAATTATTCCGATTCCGATCACAACGGCTTCATGAACCGCACGACCAAAGAAGAGTTGATGCCGATTCTCTATGCCTCGCTTAGACAGGGAATTCAAATCGAGACACACGTTATTGGAGATCGTGCAGTAAGGTCGCTCCTGGATTGGTACGAAGAGGCATACAACTACGTACCTAGAAGCGAATGGGCCAGCGAGGACCTGCGTTGGCGCATGGAACACGCGCAGATAATTCCGCCATCGGACCAACAGCGCTTCGTAGAGCTAGGCGTGCTTCCTTCTATGCAACCTAGCCATGCAATCGGCGACCTTAATTTCGCTCCCGATCGCCTAGGACGTGACCGACTCTCCTACGCCTACCCTTGGCAGCAATTAGTCGATAGAGGCTTGATGATATTGGCCGGCTCCGATGCGCCGGTAGAGGAAGGCGATCCTAGGATTGAGTTCTATGCAGCTGTAGCGAGAGCGCGATTGGATGGGACATCAGGTGCAGGCTGGCATCCTGAGTTAGCGGTGTCTAGAGAGACTGCCCTACTCATGCTGACACTCTGGCCTGCACATGGCGCCTTTCAAGAAGACCTGCGAGGCTCTATAGAAATAGGGAAATACGCTGACTTCACCGTATTCGATAACGACCTCATGACGATCCCCGAGGCAGACATCCTCACCAGTGAGAATATGATGACTATCGTAGGTGGAAGGATCACCTACCAACAATAGTCACTAAATCGTAACGAGACAGTGCCGCAAGAAAATCTGTCTCGGGGCATTCACTAACCAGGCTGGGCCTCAAAATCAATAGAGGTCTGGCTCAGGAACGAAGACGGCTCCATCTTCGAACTCTATATCTCGCAGATACATCGTAAACTCTCTGCGCCCTTTCCTTCCACTCGCCTTTACCATCGAACCTACCTCAAGTAGATCAAATGAAACGCCCTGCCTTTCCAAGGTAGTTCTACCGACGGATTCAATTAGCCAGAAAGTTTCCTCACCTTGATCATCGGTGTTTTTAATTAGCACAGACGAATGGGGATTCTGAAATCGAACCCGCTCGATAGTGCCTTCGACTGAGATTATCTCTTGCGTAAAGTTCGCAGCCGTCGAATGATGTGCGCTAAGGAGAAATGGAGCGCTTAACAATACTGCGATCAATAGAATTTTCTTCATTTTTATTCTCCCAGCCTAATTCGCATTCAGTTCATCGAACCAGTTGTAGTTTGCTTCAGTGCAGTCATACACGTTAAGTACGGCATCGTCTGCTCGTCTTAGAAAGTATTCAAGCACTAGCGGTTTCTCGAATATCGATTCGTCGATATAAGTATGGGTGATATGCAGTATATCGCCTTGCACCTCCAACACTTCGATTGCGGTTGTGCTCGGTGCCTGCGGTATTCCCCGTGATGTTCTAATATATCCGTAGGCGTGATTTCTAGATTCAATAATAAGACGTTCGCCGTCGTAGCTTGCAAACGACGAACCCATCTCCGGAAAGAACGTGCCATTCAAATTTTTGGTGCTAGGCTGATCCGTTAGTGCCGATTCGTCTCCCAGTGGGATCTCGCGCCTGAGATCAAAAAGTTCATAGCTAATTAATATACTTGTCTGTGTTTGCTCAATTTTGATAGGTGCGCCTGGGTTTGCCCAAATTCTAGATGAGCTTGCTGGTGTACAGTACAAGCTAGGGTCATCCTCCAACAACTCGTATTCGTTCTGTAGGCGCTTACCCTCCGCGCTTAACAAAATATCGCTCTCTGTACCTGGGCCATTGAGCATCCACGTACCACTAATATCTGCCTGAGCGATCGCAGTGCCAAATACGGCAAGCGAGATAATACCGACTAGTGCCCTTAAATACATACTGTCTTCCTCTCGAATTTTATTCGCAGCCAGTTACCTCGAACATCCAAATGGAGCCACTGGTGACTGCGATTTCACTTCCTGGAATCAGCTCGCCGTTGCCGCCGAGATATTTTCGACCTAGTTCCGCCAATACCGGCACAATCTTCTCGGGATCCGACAACACTCTTTGCAGGCATTGCTCGTAGATCTTTCCCTCATCGCGAATCAGAATGCGATTGTCCTCCTGCATATAGGCCGGCCATTGCTTCCACAGCTTGCCGATAGGTGAATTCATATAGCCACTGACTATAAAAAGCTCGCCATCGACTATCGGTACCCAGACCGTCCTGGATGTGGTCGGCTTAAGCGTCTGAATTTCGATCTCTTCGCGCTCCTGCAAAAATTCCCAACTTTGCGGTGCCGCCGTTAGCTCGCCACTACGAAACGGGCCTCCGATGCTTATAGTAAACCAAGGGTAGAATTCCACTGGGCCATCGTTCATTCGCATAGCACCATAGGCAACAGCTGCGAAGAGTAGGACTGAGCCGAGACCAATTCCAGCCCATTTAGATAGTATCTTTACAGTGAACATCGTCTCAGTGACTCCTTATATACAGCGTTAGTGGGTTGATATAGGGATATAACATTAACTTATTTTACTCAATGTGGCCTAATGCGTATCAGATATAGCATACCTGAAATAGCCCTCGACGGGCCCATCAGGATATACAGAACGCGTTTAATGAACAATAACGTGAATTTGCCGGCTCAGTCTTTATGTGAAATTTTTACCAAAATTCTCTTACTTTTAATCAGGAACACTAAAATGATAAAACGTCTCTTATTCGCAGTTGCACTAGGCATTGGTCTAATCCCAGCGAGTTACGCCGCAGATGTCTACCGCGACTGCGCTAACCTGGTGACAGACTACGCCTACTTTCGAGATAGATTCGATGCAGCTGAGTTCTCGAATCTCTTTACCGACGATGCATCACTAAGCGTTGGCAACCAGACATGGGAAGGTCGCAACAATATTCGCGCACGTATTGAGGGGCTGGATAAGAGCGGGTCTATCCGACATCTAATGAGCACGATTCGCATTGAGCCTATCGATGAACTGCATGCCTCCGGTGTAAGTTATGCAACTATCTATACTTCAGCTGCCGGCTCAAACTCTACGGAAGGCTTCGCCATCATTGGCGAATACCATGACAACTTTGAGCTAACCGATGATGGCTGGAAAATTAGCAAACGCGAGTTGAAGTCCGTTTTCTCCTATGAAGACAAGTAGATCACTTCAGGCTTTTCCCTTTAGGAGATAAGACGGAATGGCTCGCTATCTATCCGCCCTCTTAATCCTCGGGTTTGTCTTGGCCAATGCCCAGGGCGCAGAAGATGAGTTCGTGATCCTCACGATCGATGGCAACCTCATTGGGCCTATAGAGCCTATTGGGGGCAGAATAAACAGTGCGCAAGAAGCCACACGACTCATTAGCGCCTACCACCTGTTACTCACCCCTGCAGTGCAAATAGAAGTCGCCTCCCTGCACGCGCAGATACTGGAATTTATACCCGGTTTTGAAGTGGCTTATACCGCCGCCGATAGTGCAGAATTTTCCCACCTCATGAGCGAGATAGATCTGCGTTTGGCAGCTATCCAAGACGTCCACTCGCAGCAATACACACGAGATGTAATAGGTCTATTGACTGAAGCCTATCAATTGATACTGCCTACTTTCGGCGACGATCCTCTGCTAAAGAGATAGGCTGATAGTAAGTTCAGTCAATCACGCAAGCTTCAGTAGTGCCAAAATCTCTAAACAGCGCGACCCTAGGGTCCACTTGAAGTAAGGCATCTTCCGCTAAAGGGAATCTCTCACCAGTTGACGGCACCGCATACTCGGTGGCGCGACCGTCTTGGGTCACCCGAATTGGGATATTGAAATTGGCCTCTGGATTGTGTGGCCAACTAAAACTCACCCCATCTTGGTTGCGCTGTTGAACAAGAAGCGGAATCGCAGCTTGCCCTAGATACATATCGAAGAACCAGGACAGGTCCTCACCATATTCTTCGCTGGCTATCCTTACAAAGTCATCGTTACTACGACGCGTAGGTTGGAGCGGATAGGAAAGCGACCAAGGATCCGCCGTGTCATAGATAAGTCGGCGTACCGAGCGCCAGAAAGCCTGCTCACCGATCAGGCCTCTCAGGGTATGCAGTGTCCAGCTGCCCTTGTAGTAGGCGTCGTTCGAATCGAAATAATCCATCGATACTGTTTCATCTGGGACGACCGGCTTGCAGTTTGCTAAGCCATTATAGAAATCCCACATATAGCTCCAATAACCTGCATCTCCACTAACCTGTTGCGCATAGACAGGCTGCATATAATTAGCGAAATCCTCGTGCAGCCAAAAATCCTTACTCCCGGCCTGTGTCATTAGATTACCGAACCACTCGTGAGAGAACTCGTGCTGCATCAACCAGTCGAAGCCATACGGGTCTAATTCATAACTGTTTCCATAGCCATTCATGGTCTGATGTTCCATGCCGAGATAGGGAATTTCTACGATTCCTATCTTCTCCTCACCCCAGGGATAAGGGCCAAGCGTTCTCTCAAAGAATTCGAGCTGGCCAATAAAATCTTCCTTAATCAGCTTTTCTATTTTTTCCATATCATTTGTAACATGGTAAAAGATCACGGGAATTGGATTTTCGGTAAGCGCGTTGCTATGTTGTATCTCATACTTCTTGAACGGGCCAATATTGATCGCAAGATGGTAGGCAGAGATTGGATTTTGAGTGCTCCAATGATAAGTGGTTCGCTCACTTAGACTCGTTTGGGAGAGCAACACTCCGTTCATCACTGCAGTAAGATTTGAGGGTACCGTAATCAGCATGTCCGCACCTAGCTCGGCCTTGTCAGATATATGGTCCTTGCAAGGCCAGTAGAGATCACAACCCCTGCCCTGAACGGCCGTGGCGATCCAATGTTCGCCAGACTCAGTCTCGCTCCAGACAAAGCCGCCATCCCACGGGGGATTCTCGGCTTCATAGGGCCTGCCTCGATAGGAAACGGTCGTTGTGAATTCGCTGCCCGATTGAATCTCAGACCCTAAAAGCAGCAGCTTTCCTTCCGCTTTCTGATAGCTGGCAGTTTGCCCATTTACCGAAGTCTCTAAGATCTCGAATCTTGGGTCTAGGTCTAGCTCAACAGTTGTGATGGACTCTGTCGCAATAGCGCGCATAGTGACGCGGCCCTCGATGACTTTTCTGTCGGGATAGACCTGCAAGTCTAATTGGTAGTGTTGCACATCATACAGCGCCTGCATTTCAGAAAGCGCGCCACTGGACTGCGCGGTTTGAGGATGCACAGGAGGGTTCAATCCTATGCATGCTGTTAGACCTAAAAGTACAAAAACGGCAACTACGTTTCTAAGCAATCTGCGCAATTAATCACCCCTAAAAACTAGACTCATTGATTACCGCAGCCCGAAGCTGTCAGCGAAATCTAAAATTGTGTTAAGGTCAAATATGACACTTAGACTCGGCGTAGTCTAGTTGAGAAAACCTACTAGAAAAGTAGATCACCTATGTCAGAAATTACACTTTACGGATCTCCTCTGTCACTCTATACAGGTAGGGCGCGCAGTTACCTGATCAAGACTGGAGAACAGTACACTGAGACTCTGCCAAATTCTGCTTACTATGAAGAGCATGTATTGCCCAAGATGGGTGGGCGCAGAAGCATCCCAGCAATAGAAACAGAAGAAGGAGAAGTGATACGCGATGGTGCCGCTATCATCGATTACTATGAGCAGCGCTGCGGAAACGAACACACACCAAACAACCCAAAACAGAAGCTCGTCAGCCTTCTCTTCGATGTAATAGGCAGTGAAGGTTTGCTGCGCCCGGCGATGCACTACCGCTGGAATTTTCCTGAAGAGAATAGCGCTTTCCTGCAATTTCATTTTGAGACCTTCGTACCAGCCAATCTCGCCAAGAAAGGATTGGCTGAAAAACGCATGAATCAGATGCGCGAAGCGGGGCGTAACTTCGGCGCTGTACCCCAAACATACGCGTTAATCGAGACGCTTTATTTTGAGCTAATACAGAAACTGGATAGTCATTTCACCAGCACTGCCTACTTGCTAGGCAATAAGCCTAGTATCGGCGACTTCGGCCTGATTGCACCGCTGTATGGGCACCTCGGGCGCGACCCTAAGCCTCTATCCATCATGCAGTCTCAGGCGATTCGCCTGTACCGCTGGGTGGAGAGAATGAATAGACCCGACCTCGACATGGGCGAGTTTAGTGCTCAGAATAGAAGCTACCTCGAAGCGGATGAGATACCTGACACCCTGATCGACGTGTTAAAACAGCTGGCTATAGATTTCATGCCAGAAACCAAAGCGGCTTGCGCCTATATCAACACATGGATTGGGCAGCAGAATTCACTACCACCCAATACCATCGCCGAACGTGGCGTAGGAATGTGCAACTTTAATGTGCACGGTGTATCGATTACCGCTCTGGCACAACCCTACCGATTCTACCTCCTTAGCCGCACGCAGCAGGAATTTGAGAAATTAGATCAATCGGACAAAGATGATGTTCTCGATCTATTCGCCAAGTGCAATATGAGAGAAATTTTCGATCTTAAGCTAGACAGACAAATTGGACGTCATGACAATCGGGAGGGTTGGTTATAGTTACCAAAGAAAGTCGTAGAGGCCCGTGTAGCAGCGAGCCCAAACGTGCAAAGTATTAT
>FLMP01000801.1_pt1 | contig 9869 bp, 3 predicted proteins | sample 887161 | NCBI WGS metagenome assembly FLMP01 (sample SAMEA4017660, study PRJEB14154) | seawater metagenome
GTCAATCGGCCTTCGGCCGATCTTAACTTAGTACCAATTTTTTGGGAACCGCGATTCATTGTCTTGGCCTTCCCTCCTCAGTCTGGCGACTTCATTTAATTAAATAACTGATGCATTAAACTTAAATACTATGTGTATATACGGATGCCGGACACGGCTGTAATGGCCAGAAACTACAAGGCATACCACTTACTCCTTGTAATATGAACCACGGAAGGATATCTAATCCAGAGAAATTGCCTTCCATTCACAAGATAGCCCTAAATAGAGCAAATATGTAAATCATCCCACACTGGGGCGGGGGAAACCAGGGCTGTGATAAATAGGTGGCACAGCGGAGAATTGAGGGCCTCAATTCGAATTGGGGAGTGAGAAGAATTCTCTCATCATGTTACGACGTCGGGCCAGGTGTCGTGTGTGAGCTTTCTTTTCCAGAAGGACGCGTGTAAGCCAAGCCTCGCGATCATGTAGGGATTTCGCAAGGAGGTCATTCAGAGGGAGAAGAAGAGGGTGTAGGTTGCGAGGAAGTTCCTCGCGGGCGTTTTGGAGGGCCCGTCGGATGCGGCCGTTCACTTGGCGGCTGAGCCGGCGATTGGCGAAAGATTCGTCTGAAAATTTCACTGTGTTGCGATGCTCCCACATTTTGAAGCCGATCAGCCAAAGTTCTTTTACCAGGGAGGCGGCCCATTTCGGCGCAGAGCGTCGCGAGCCGGTGGACTGGTAGTGGCGAGCCTGGATGGGAGTCCATTTGGAGGAGATGAGGCCGTCAGGGAGGCCGTAGGGGTCGATGGAACGTTGATCTCGGAGGGCCAAAGCGTGGGCCGTCGGAAGGGATAGGTGACGGCCTGCTACGCCTCGGAAGGTGGAGAGTTCTTTGAGCAGGAGACGGTGGAGGGTGGGGTCAGTACCGGAGGAGAGAAGCCATGAATCGAACTCGGACAGGATTTGTTTCCAGGCCTCGGAGGCGGAGTCATGGGTGCAGGTAACCACATGGCGGTGGTCTTCTTCTTGGCCACAGCGCGGGCAGGAGTTGGTGTCGTCCCAGCCCCAGATCTTTCGGAACTTGCCCACACTGCACATTCCCACTGTGTGCTTGGTCACCCACTTGCTGAGTTGGTCAGGCACTTCCGTCATCGCACGGTCTACCGCTGGCCAGTCCACTGAATCGAAGGAGGTGCCAGACAGTCTATCTTTCGTCGCCCAGTAGTCACGAAGAGGGGGCAGGGTCACCAAGTCCGTGATAACTCGGGGGTCCAATCTGGACTGTTTCACGCCATGCACAAAGAGGGCCCAGCGTTCGAACTTGAACCACGGATTGGGGGCCTCGACATGGGCCAGGATGAGCTCATCACAGTACTTGGAAGCTGCCAAGTCTACCTCAACATTCCGTCGTTCCCACCAGGTGAGCTGCGACCACGGCTTCAGACGGTCAGCATGACCCATCACATGGGTGGTGGACCAGGTCACAGGGCACTCGTCGCGGATGCCACGAATGGCGGAGAGGACATCAAACTGAGCTTGTTTAGGATGAAGGACGGAGTCACTGAAGGCGTTGTCCAGCGCAGACTTCCCATCACAAGCAAACGTCGCAGAGCCGGACACCTTGTACACTTGGGCCAGGAGATGGACCACCGAGAGGGCCGCCAGGATTCCAGCCAGTTCGCTCCGATACGCGCTCTGAGAATCAGGAAGGCCGGGGGTCTGGCAGGTAATCCAGATGGAGTGTTTCATGGACCGGGTAGTGATCCGGACTGCCGCCGCGCCGTACATCTGCTTGAAGGAACCGTCACTGACAATCCTCAGGGAGCCTTTTTCCAGGGCTCGGGCCACCTTTGCTTCATCACCGTCCACCACCATCCGTTCAGGAAGCCAGTCATCTGGTGCGTTTGCTCGGAGGTCGCGCCATGCATCAGCCACTGTCGCATGCTGTGAAGAAGGAGATGGAGAGGCCACACCAATGCCTGTAAGGTGAAAGGAGCGAGACAGGGCCGGAGAGGGGAGTTCGTCGACTGTGGCGCGTCGAAGTTGGTGAAGGGGGGGAGGAGCAACCGGGAGAGCCAGGGCGGAGCGTGTGAAGTTGTTGCGGCGAGTGGATTGCGCATTGTATCGCCACCACCGCCCATCCACACGTTGATACAGACACCGGTCATGAAGGGAGTGGAACCAGGACCAACAGTCAAGAGAGTCGGTCCAGACGCCTAGGGGAGTGGAGAGCTTCAGAGAGGAACCGCCGTGGCCCAGGACTGTAGTCTCCAGCGCCTTGCGCCAGAGTCGCCATCTCGTGGGTGATGGGCAAGCAGAACGGGGCCATTGATACGCCGATAACCGATGGGGGTCCGGAGTTCCTGACCACGCAGAAGGTGTGATCCGTAGGCCATCAGCAGTCACAATGTCAGCAACAGAGGTCGCTCGAAGGTATTCTCGACACCGGTTGAGCCAGAGTAAGTCCTCGTGGCCATAGCCTTCGTCCATGAAAAGATTCATCAAAAAATCGTCGTCAGTAGCTCGCAGTTGGACGTCGGAACCGCGATAGGACAGGTGCACATCCAGCGCCCACATCTCCTTCCATAGCTCCTTCAGCCAAGTGTCGGAGGTGAGGAAATGAGCTTGATCGTAGTCAACCTGGAAGAGGCCCCAGGGGAGTCCAAGCTCAAGCTGGTGGGACTCCAAGGCAGAAGACAGAAGGACACCAGTAGGGGTCTGATTGGTTCCATGACGGAGGAGAGTCTCCAGGTGGGTGGTCACTTGCATGGCGAATGGATGAGGGATGCCCAAGCCCAGGTATCTGGGGGATCCATAAACTGCTGCTCTGGGGAAGTTCCGGCACACCCCTGCCTTGGGAAGGCAGGTGCGGATGATTGGCTGCATGATTTTTGCCCAGGTACGAGCGGAGAAGGTAGTAAGGGCCATAGGGTACTCGAAGGTCTTTAGGATGGTGGTCTTCAGCATCGGCAGAACGTCGCGCTGCAGTAGAAAGCCCTGTTGCACATGAGTCGCCCACTTCTTCCCAGAGGAGGTAAGTGCGGAGAGTTGAGCTTCCTGGTTTCCGTCTGGAGCCATGAATACACCCAGAGTTTCTCTTGCCGTTCCAGGATCCACCCGAGTCAATGTCTCGCGCACGCCTGTAGGGCCCACCAATGTTAGCTCGCCGGGTGCATCTTTCTCTGTCGCAAACCTCCATTTGCCTTTCAGAGGATCCCACACGAAGTCAAGCAACCACCAAAAGGATTTCTCCGGATTGAGGGCCCCCCCAGTTGCTGAGATACCCCCGGACCACAGATTAACTGCCCTTTGGACGTCTGGAAGAAGGGCGACGCCGCTTGTATCAGAATGCGCAGCAGCGTGGACCAAATCAGTGTCGTCCACAAAGCTGAGACAGTTAGCCACTACCACTGATTGATCTTAGCGATCTTATTGGTCGAACCTTCCTGATGGATGAACAGAGTGATGGCACAAGGCAAAGAGCTCGAATCATGGAACTGATTGATGATTTCCAGACCAATGCTACGAATGATCAGAAGAAGTTCAAGGTGCAAATTGGTGAAGACAATCTTGAAGAAATCCTTACTTATAACGAAGTCATGGACTACATCGAAAAGCGTTCTGACTCTGATGACGGTGAGGAAATCTACTGGAAATATAAAAGATTATCTGGACACCAAGGACCACTGGGGAGAGATGATCCTAACTGGAAAGGCGATCGCTTCAACGTCCAAGTTGAGTGGGAAAATGGGGAGATAACATATGAACCTCTCCGGACCATTGCAGCTGACGATCCTGTCGCATGTGCCATTTACGCACGGGACAACAATCTCCTAGATACACCTGGATGGAAGCGTTTCAAACGAACCGCCATGCGATCGAAAAAGATGTTGCGCATGATCAATCAGTCCAAGATGAAATCATTCCGTACTTCGAAGAAATACATGTACGGATACGAGGTACCCCGAGATTATAAAGACGCCATGCGCCTTGACAAACTCAATGGCAACCTCAAATGGACTGAAAGTATCAAGCTTGAGATGGTACAACTACATGAATACGATACATTTGCTGACAAAGGATTAGGCTATGAACCAGGTTCAGATTTCCAGAAAATCAAAGTTCATCTTGTTTTCGCAGTTAAACATGATGGAAGACATAAAGCACGACTCTGTGCAAATGGTAACCTCACTGATGAGCTTAGTGAGAGCGTATATTCTGGGGTTGTTTCATTGCGGGGATTACGTCTTGTGGTATTTCTAGCAGAACTCAACAACCAAGATGTATGGGCTACTGATATTGGAAATGCTTATCTAGAAGCACGAACATCTGAAAAGGTGTACATCATCGCAGGACCTGAATTTGCTGAACTTGAAGGTCATACTCTCGTTATTTTCAAGGCTTTATATGGTCTTCGAAGTAGTGGTAAGCGATGGTTTGAACGATTCGCAGAATGTTTGATTGAGATGAAGTTCATGCCATGTAAGGTTGAAGGGAGTGTTTGGATGAGACGAGTCGGAAACCTGTATGAATATATCGCTGTTTACGTCGATGACCTCGCTATCGTTTCAAAGAACCCTGCATCCATTACAGATACCTTGCAAAAGAAGTACAAATTCAAATTGAAAGGAACTGGACCCATCTCGTTTCATCTCGGTTGTGATTTCTATCGCGACGACACTGGTATATTGTGTGCGGCACCTAAAAAGTATATTCAAAAGATTTCTGAGTCTTACCTGCGAATTTTTGGGGAGAGACCAAAGACCAAAGGTATTTTCTCACCACTTGTACGTGGTGATCACCCAGAGATTGATGACAGTGATTTCCTCAATGATGAAGGTATCACGAACTACCAATCTTTGATTGGACAACTACAATGGGCAATATCTCTCGGATGTTTTGATCTTTCTACAGCTGTTATGTCTATGTCTAGCTTCCGTTCTGCACCTCGCATTGGGCACATGGACAGAGTCCGTCGAATGGTTGGTTATATCTGTAAAATGGATGGTAGAGCAATTCGATATCGTACTGAAATGCCTGATTTATCTGAGGTCCCTGAAAATGACTATGATTGGCAGTATTCGGTTTATGGTAACGTTGAAGAAGTGAAACCTGATGACATTCCTGTACCACTTGGAAAACCCATCGTTACAGTATCATTTGTTGATGCGAATCTTGCACATTGTGCCTTGACCGGACGATCGGTAACTGGTGTCTTACATCTTATCAACAAGACACCTTTTGATTGGTATGCAAAGAAACAGAGCACTGTCAATACAGCTACCTATGGCAGTGAGTTTGTTGCGGCGCGGACATGTACTGAACAGATCATGGATATACGTGTTACCCTATGGTACCTTGGCGTTAATATTCTTCGCAGCGTTGCATTTGGAGACAATGAATCCGTTGTGAACAGTTCCATGATACCTGAAGGAAAACTTCACAAGCGACACCTCGCTTTATCCTACCATCAAGTCCGAGAAGCGATCGCAGCAAAGGTCTTCACATTTACTCACATGAATGGGAAGTTTAACCCAGCTGATATGCTCAGCAAACATTGGGGTTATCAGCAAATTTGGAAATATGCATTACGGCCACTTCTATTCTGGAAAGGCGATACCTCGAATCTTATCGAAGATTCTGAAGAATAATATTGTATCCAGGTATTTTTCATTATCCTTTTATATTCCAACATTTCATGTTTCTTACACACTGTTCATGAGTTTCATCATTATTTCTACACACATCATATGTTAAGTTTGTGATTCCAAAGGAAGTCTTGGTTGCTCCTGTTGTCATTGCGAAGATACTGGTATGACCTATTCTTGATCAATGGAAACACTTGTTCGCAACCATGGGGAGTATTAAAATTCTACAAACCAGAAAATCCACGGAACAATACAAAATTAAAAATCACGCGTCAAAAGTACGATCGCGTAAAGCGATGACGTCCGAAATTTCTGGGAACAAGAATTCTAACCAGAACATCATTTATTCCGAATCCATTCCCGAAGTTTCCTATTATTTACGGAAGTATCTCTCATTTATTCCGAGTTCATCTTTGAAGTTTTTATCATCTACGGAAGTATCTCACTATTTCTTCCGAGTTCATCTTTGAAGTTTTCTATTCTATGTGGAAGTCACATGAAAGTCTACTATCTTTTATTCCGAACTCTTTTCGAGAAGATCTTCTCACGTAATTTCGAAACCTTTCATTTTAACTTTATAATATTGTTTTTAATTGAAAAGTCTCCTCTTTCTCCCCTTGCATTTAATCGATCTTCTGATTGATAGATTTCACACCTTCGGTGATATCTTTGTTGTATTCTTTTTGTTGTTTATCTAGGTTGATAATACACAAAACGGTACGTTTCGGTTCATAGGTTTGAATTCGAAAGCCCTTGTTTCTAGGTTGAGACAAGTTTCTTCTCAAACGATCAATTCCTAGAGGAATCGTTTGTTCATCATATTCTGTGGTTTTCTTCATTCAAGAAAATTTAATAGATTAACAGTCGCAGATTGTACTCTGCAGGAATTATTTTATTCCTTTCTCAACATCATTTCAATCAACAGAATTTGATATCGAAACAACAAGGTTGAAGAAAAAGACTCAACGATGGATCCGTCCGATCGAGCGCAGATCGAACATTTGGTTCGAACTCTTCTACGAAGACGAGCTGATACTCCTCTCGAGAAAGCTCTTATCAAAGCTGAGATTACCACTCGTGTTTTGATCCAGATGTCCAAGGAAGACTTCAAGAATTTGAAATACATCGACGACGATGGTACTGACGGAAGAAACTTCAGTGATGGTGACGCCAGGATGCTAAATGCTGCAAAGTATTATATCAAGGACAAGGCCATTACGAACATCAACGTCTTCGACAAGCTCTCTACGCTCTCTAACCGAAATTCCTTCGATGAATGGACGATTAATCGAACTGCACATAATATGAGTTCGCAAGAAGAATACGATCCAATCAGGATGAAGTCAAGTGTCACTACTGTCCCTGGTGTTGCTGCTCAAGGCACAAGAACTACTACTTCTGCCGCCTCTTTATCTCCTGCTGAAAATTTCAAGAAAGGTATTAAACGAGATCAATCGTTATTCACGACTACTCTCACTGATGCTAAGCATTGGGATGCTTTCTCTCGAGACCTCAAAATTCAGTGCCATGCTCAAGAAATGTCGGATGTTATTGATTCAAGTTTTAAACCCACAACTAAAGCTGCGAAGGAACTCTTCAAGATCAAACAAGCCTTCATGCTTGCCGTCCTCAATCGTCTCTTACAGACAGATCAGGGTAAGACCACATTGCGTCGATACACTGATGCGTTTGACGCACGTCAAGTCTATCTTGATCTCGTTGAATATCACACCAAGTCTGTTTCTGCTACTATCGAAATCAATGAAATTCTACGGTACCTCACGACTACGAAATTTACTGATGGAAAGTGGAAAGGAACCATCAACGCCTACATTCTTCATTGGTTTGACCAACTTCGGCAATTTCATGACCTAGCTCCCAAAGAACAACATTTCGAGATTGCACGTTGGAAACAACTGACTGCCGACTCCAAGAAAGTATGGGACCAACTCCCTGATGATCAGAAAGCTCTCCTTCTCGGTAATACTCCGTCGGCGCCTTCTTCCAATGCTACCGTTTCCTCTATGTCCATGTCTACTTTGACACCTCCGGCCCCTTCTCCTTCTGTCCATTTCCGCGACCCTCCTTCTGATTCTGATTTTGAACGACTCCTTGTCAGCATGACGTCTGGGAAATACAACGAGCGTGTTAAGTCCGTTCCACCTAGTGACCCTCGGCGTCTTTTTGCCCAGAAACCCTCTTCCAAGACCCCTAAGCGTGCTTCTGTATCCGAGATGACCATTGACGGCGTTCTCTGCACTGTGACACCCAAGCTCTGGTTGAATATACACCGGATCTTCTCAGCCTCTTCTTCTCCATCTACCGATGTTCAGTATTCAGTTACTGCCTCTGCTCAACGCGTTTACAACGATGCTCTCATTGATCGTGGTGCCAATGGCTGCCTTCTCGGTTCTGATGTTCGACGTATCGCTTTTGTTCCTCACCGGCGTATTGACGTTACAGGCATTGACAACCATGAGTTGCCTTCTATTCCCGTTATTTCCGCTGGTGGCGTTTGTGATCTTACCAACCGTGGCCCTGTCCTTCTCGTGTTCCACCAAGGTGGCGATCACCCTGCGCAACAACATTCTATCCTCTCCTCGGCGCAACTCGAGTCTTTCGGCAATGATGTCAACGATCGTTCCCTACGTGTGCCTGGTGGACTCCAACGTATTCAGACCCCTGATGGCCTCATCATCCCTCTCAGTATCAAGTCTGGCTTACCATATTTATCTCTACGTCCCTATACTGATGCTGAATGGGACTCTCTTCCACATGTTATCATGACTGCTGATGATGATTGGGACCCTCGAGTTCATGATCTTGACGTCGCTTCTGATGCTCACTTTTTCACCACCGTCGGTGATAATTTTGATACTACGCGTCTCTTTGATGTCTTTGGTGACTACAAGCCCTGCACTGACCTTGATGTGAATTCTTCTGTCTGGTTCGATGCCCTTGACGAAGCCACCTATCTCCGTCATGATATCGACGCCGCTGCTACTCGACTTGCTATGTCCTGCTACTTGGCTCGCTCCTACGATCTTGATGATGCCTCCTTCATCCTCCAGGTTCATACTCTCGCTTCTACCAAGCATCCTCCTGCTCCTCTTCCTTCTGTTACTGACGCTGACGCTACTGTTGGTGCCTCCGATGATGATGATGCTGACTCTCCTTCTGTCGTCGCCGATGATTTTCCTATTGATGGTATTCCCTCTCCTGATGTTACTTCATGGGGTAAACAGTTTCGTTCTTCCCTCCCTGATGCCGACAAGCTCCGCCCCCTTTTTGGTTGGATGCCCTCCAAAACTATCAAGAAGACCTTTGAACATACCACTCAATTTGCCCGTATGCCTGCTGGTGTTCATCTCAAGCAACACTACCGTTCCCCCAATCCTGCTCTCAACGTATCCCGGCGCAATGAATCTGTTGCTACTGACACTATTTTCTCCGATGTCCCAGCTATTAATGGTGGTGAAACTATGGCCCAAATTTTTGTTGGTACTGACACTGCGGTGACCGATGTGTATGGTATGAAATCTAAAAGCCACTTCATCAAAACCCTCCAAGACAATGTTCGACAACGTGGCGCCATGCACCGTCTCCTAAGTGATCGTGCCCAAGAGGAAATTAGCGACCGCGTCACTGACTATCTTCGAGCTTTTGCTATCGGACAATGGCAATCTGAACCACATCACCAACATCAGAATCCTGCTGAACGCCGCATTCAAACTGTAAAACGTATGGCCAATAGCATGTTGGATCGTTCTGGTTGTCCCTCTTCTCTTTGGCTCCTGTGTTTGCTCCACGTTTGTCTTCTTCTCAACCACAGCTACAACTGGACGCTTTCCGCCGTTCCCCTTACTCTTGCTACTGGCTCCACTCCTGACATCAGCATGTTGCTCCGTTTCTATTGGTGGGAACCTGTCTACTACCGCGTTGATGAATCATCTTTCCCTTCTGACTCTCGCGAAGAACGTGGTCGTTTCGTTGGCGTCTCTTCTAATGTTGGACACCGCCTTACCTTCAAAGTCCTCTGTGACCGCTCTGCCCGCGTCCTCCACCGTTCTTCTATCCGTTCTGCCTCTACCACCACCGACCCCAACCTCCGTCTTGATCCTATTAATTCTCAAAGTGGGGAGACTGATCCTAATCCTGTCAACGATGCTCAACTACATACAGTTGGTGACAAGATTGCTGATGAAAATGACTTGGAGAATGGCATAGGCTCTTCAGTTC